>Ga0209128_1001667_pt1 | contig 15040 bp, 6 predicted proteins | sample ETNvirnome_6_100_FD_184072 | JGI IMG/M metagenome (GOLD analysis project Ga0209128, IMG submission 184072) | Marine viral communities from the Pacific Ocean - ETNP_6_100 (SPAdes) (version 2) | ecosystem: Environmental > Aquatic > Marine > Oceanic | place: Pacific Ocean | collected 2013-06-19 | reverse complement strand
GAGAATTTGAGGAATAATAAAAATGCATATAAACACTAAAGTAGTATTTGAATGGGATCAGGATAAGCAAGAATATTTAGAAGTATATTCTGAAGGATATGAATATAGTGGCGACTTAATTCTTGCAACAAGTTATGATGATGTTGTTGCGTCGTGTAGGGCGGCAGGTGGAACGAAGGCAAATTGCAAACTTGAGGCCAATGCACAAGGTTATTTCCCATATGGTGAAGAGCAGGCGAGCTCGTATTACGAGGCAGGTGGTGAGGGTTACGGTGGTATAGTGGGTCAAGATTTACCAACAGGCTACCAAGATTATCAGTCATTGTGGGATCTATCTCAAGAGGGGGGAATGACAGGTTATCTAGAGAGTCAATTTAAGATAGGGCCTGATTACGAACAGTATATCACTCCCTTTGACGACAAGCCTTTTGAATTTTTAGAGGCTGGCTTAGGATTAGAAAAAAAAGGATTAAGAACAGCAATGGAAACAGCAACATCTGCTACGGCTACAGGTCTCAGAGAAGCTGGTGGTGCAGTAGGTACTGCATATGCACAGTCAAATATGGCTAATGTGGGTGGAATAACTCAAGGATTTAAGGAGCAGAAGGATAAATTGATGAAAGAGCTTGAAAAATCACGCACAGCATATGGCCTTGGTATGAAACAAGCACAACTAGGATATAAAACTGATGTGTATGGTGAGCAGAAAACACAAGAAGAAAGATTCTATGATGATATAACGGGAATCATACAAATGAAGGGTTAATAATGGCATTAAACATTACATATGAAAGAAGTCCCTTAGCTGATCTTATGGCAGATCTTCCTAAGCTATTACTTCAATATCAGATGTCAATGACTGGGATGGAACGTGAGGTTGCAGAAGCAGCTAGGGATCGTGCTTTTCGTAGAGACATGATGGAAAATGAAGCACAGCTTAATCTTCTATCTAGTGATTATCAATTTCAAAGACAAAGACTTGCTACTCTAGAAGATGAATTGGCAGTAGAGGGATATCAGTTACCTAAAACTAGTAAAACAACTGGCTTTGGAGATATAAAAGATAGAACTAAGGAAGGATATGAGTTGGCACTTCAGGATACTTTGACTAGTATAGGTCAGGTTAATAAGGAAAGAGCATTAATAAAGGCAGGACAAAGATTTATCAGATCTCAAGAAGATTTATATGGTGGTTTAGTTACTGCTGGAAAGGATGAAGCTTGGAAAGATTTTATGCTGGAGGGGGGTCTTACATATGATCCAGACAAAGCAGAGGGGGAACAGTTTACAGGTACTGAAGAGATGGCTGGTTGGCTAAATGAGCTTTCTGATGAAGATTTAGATAGACTAAAGAGTGAGAATTTCAGAAGAGCAGTGCTTGAAGGAAGAAGGAGTATGGAGGAAGCACAGGAAGCTGCAGTTGCTGGACAGCAATTTGAGGTAAACAGAACTGCGATAGCTTTTTCAAAATTGCAAATTGAAAAGGCTACGAATGAAATCAGAGAAGGTAATTATGATGCAGGCATGAAAAGATTTACTGATGCAGAAAAGGATCTCAAAGATAGGATATTTGCATTAGGTAAGAACGTACTGTCCGATCTCAATCTTGAGGGTTATGGAATTAATTATCTTACTATGCTTGAAGATCCAGACAAATATGTAGAAGTTATGGAAGACTTTATTGAAAATAATCCAGAAATAGCACAAGATATGAGATCTATTATTGATAACTTTTCTCTTTCAGTACGGTTAGAGACTGATTGGTCTGAACCAGTATTAAGAGCACAGGCAAATGCATATTCAGATTTTATTGAGGCAAGAAAGATAGAAGAGGTATTAGGAGAAGGTGATCGTAGTAAGGGAATTAAAGCAATAAGGAGATTACCTGCGTCTGATCCGACAAAATCAAGGTATACCTATCTTGAAACCAGAATTAACCAATTCAAAAAAGCTGGATTGTATGGCAGTGGCAGAAATGTTAAAGAGATGGAAGCAAATCTAGTTAATGCATATCAGCTCATAGGGGCAAAAGATGAATTACATGGAGATAGACTAGCAGCTGACATTGAATATTTAGGAACGATAGCAAAAGAAGGATATCCAGTAGAGCTTTCTGATTTTGCTCCAGTGTCTTATGAAGACATGACTCCTGAAGAACGAGAAGAATTACTAGTATCTCTTGCACTAGTTGCATCTTATCCAGATGCTGAAGTAGATACAGAAATTGAGAAAATAGAAGCAGAGATACAAGCTCTTAGAGATGCTGGTATTACTCATCAGAAGTATTATACACCATTAAAGCAAGCTATTGAGAAGTTAAAAAAAGAGCGTAGAGAGACTCAAATGCAACAGATAGAGCAAGAACAACTTGAAGCTGATAGGGAACTTTCGGCTAGCACTGGAATATCTGTTGAGGAAATACAGGCGGAGCGGGCAAGGAGTAGAGAAGCTCTTGAAGCTGCCAGAAGATATTCTGGACAGAGATATTAAAAGATTGCACTAATGCCTAATTTATTTGATAGACAGAAGTTCAAGTCTAATTTAATGTCTCAAGGCATTAAATGGACAGATGATGAAATAGATGCTTATCTTGAAAAAGTATCTGTATCAGCCAAGCCAAAGTCATATTTACCTTATAAACAATACGAAGCTGATGTATTAGCAACACAGGAAGAGAGGGGAGTTTCCTTAGTTGATCCTTATAGACCAGTTCCGAAAGTAGAAGAAAATGCTGCAATAGACTTTCTTGGTAATATGCTGTGGGAAGCTATTGATGTAGGCACATTTGGTATTGCTGGAGCTTTAGATTATGAAGATTGGTTAGAAAATATAATTACTACAGGTGGTCCAGGTACATTTGCTGGCAGGGTAGGTGCAGGTATTGGTGGTCTAGCTGGATTCATGGTTCCATTTGGGGCAGTAAAGAGGGTAGCTGGTGCTGCAGTCAAGGGAGTTAGTCAGTATGGAACTAAAGCAGCAGGAAAGAAGATTACTAAGCAGGCTTCTGAGATAATATCAAATAGATCTAAGTTTCAAAAGCTTGATGAGCTTCAAAAGGCTAAGGTATTTGAACCATTCACAAAAACATTATCTAAGTATGGACATCAGCTTGAGAATAAGGTCATACGTGAGAAATTTGTAGAGAAGACTAGTGCTAATGTAAGACATGTTCTTGTTGAACAGCTGAAAATAAATAATATAAAGCTTGCTCCAAAGGTAATTACGAAGTTAGAAACTATGATTAAAGGAAATATGGGATTACTTAAAGGATCTCCTATGCCTGTGTGGAATCTTCAGCAAAGGATTGCTATTGGACTTGGTGGTGGTCGTAGTGCAGGGAAATTGGCAACTTTAGCTTCTCATGTTATAGAGGAAGCAGTAATATTTGCTGCAGTAGAGACTCCTATGGAAATTATGAATTCTATAGACGAGCATAGAGATGCTAATATTCCTGGTACAATAGGTCATGCAATGGCACTTGGCTCCGCATTAGGATTTATCAGGTTTATTCCAGGTGGTAAGGATATGCCTATAATGAGAGGTGCATGGAGGCGTATAAGTCAGATGATGAATGGAAGACGAAGTTATACATCATTTGATTATTCTAATCCAAAAGCAAGAGAACAGTTAGGGAAGGCATTAAGAGCTACCTGGAATCAGGGTGGGAAAGACTTGTTTAGAAAATCATTAAAAGATGCTGATTGGAAAAAGCTTCGTACAGATTCCATAACTAATCCTAAACAGATTACAGAGTTGGTTGCGACTGAGGAGGGTGCACGTACATTATCTAAAGTAATGGGACAGGTTGAGCAAAACTTTAACAAGAGGTGGTGGCCAGCTTTCATGAAGGAATCAGCTACTGATTTGGTTGGTTCAAGCTGGAGAATGGCAGCTGGAGCAACAGCATTTAACTATGAAATTATCTTTGATGAGAACATACCATTAGAGGATAAGGTGTTTAACGTCCTTGTTGGTGCCTATATGACCAAAAGAGGGCGTGTCCTAGAGTATACCAACTCAGCAGGTAAAAAAACCGTCTGGAAGCCTTCTAAGCGTCCCTGGGTATATAGTGAGGAATTTGCAAATGTAGACAAATTTCTTAATGTACTTGGTATGCCAGCTGAAGATTTATTATTGAATTCTTTTATTAAGGAAGCTGAGTTTACACAAAAATATTTTAAGCCTGAAGATACTGATGATGTAAAGGAAATATTGGGTGTTCTTCAGAAAGCGGGAGTTATAGTTGATACTGCAGAAGGAAAAGTAAGACCTTCAAAGCCTGCTGATCGTAATATACATCCAGTATATAGTCATTTAAAAGCTTTATCTTCTTTTTATTTTCATGCTAATACAGATAAAAGGATGCTTGATGTTAGTGAGCTAACTGAGAAACAAGTTACTACAATAGAAAACAGATTAAAAGCCATAGATCTTTCAAGTACACGTAAGGATGGTGGAATATATAATATTACTGATATGGATGATGTCATGCTTGCTGCTACTGACAATAGAACTGTTCAGTTGATTGACTTATACAAAAATGTTGTTGTTCGTTTGTATGATCATCTTGGAATTGGGGATGAAGGTAGGCTGGATCCTGATAATATTATTGCTAGATTGTTAAGACCAAGTGATATACAGAAGGGTAGTGAAGAATTTCAGCAAGGTGTTCAAAGGTTGACTGCTGTTAGAGATATTCTTGCCAGGTTTGGTCATATAAAGGTTAGCAAGGATACTTCTAATCCAATGAAGATGAATGCCGAAGAAGGAAGCCAAGCTAAATTCTTGGAGATATTGCAAACATTTGACAATCAGCTTCATGATCTTGTATTTAAAGGTGAATCAGTATGGGAGGAGTTTGCTCCTCTTATTGGAGATCCTCACATAAATAAAGTTTTGGAGCATAATTCATTCTTTAAGGGTGTTAGAAATTCATTTGATAAGCTAAATGATTTAGAGAATAAAAATAGTACCTGGAAATTGGATAAAGTTACTGGTAAGGATGATTCAATCAGGGTATTAGAATTGATAAATAAGGTATTTACTGGAGAGTATAATTTAAAAGATAGTATTACTGTAAAAGATCTTACTACAAAAGATGCACAGACATTACAGGAGTTTGTTGATAATCTTTTGACAGGACTTTCATATTCATCAGAGTTTAAGAATCCAACGGGATTTACTGTAACAAAAGAAAAAGGTGATATTGCTAACTCTGATGCAAGAGAGTTGAGGAATATATTTATTAATAATGGTTTAGGTGGATTTGCATTTACTGGTCATGATGGAGAAGTGTTTATGCAAGAATTTACCAGGCATGCACTAGATAGAAGACTTAGATCAGCTACAAGAAGAGATGGAACTCCGATAACAGGTGCAGATAGATCAAAGATAGATGATTTAATGAGAGCTGGTATTATAAGTCCTCAGCTTGAGATGATAAATATTCAACGTCAGATAGAGATTCTTACTGTTATGTCTGAAACTCCAGAGTTGCTTAGAGCCATGGATGAAGGAAAAGGACCGTTTCCATTAAATGATAAATTTATTGAAGCTAATTTTAAGACGACTGAAAAGGATTTAGTTCAAGGAATTAAAGAAGGTTGGGCTAATGTAATTGAGCAAGCACGATTGATGGGTGTTACACCTTCTCAAGTATTTCGGAACCATTTTTCTAAATATAAAGAACATATAGAGCCATTTATTAATGATGGAAAGGGCAATGGAGTTATAGGATTAAGTAGTGTGGTTGCAGAGACTGACCAGTTAACAATGAAAGAACTTGCAATTAGACTTGATCATATAGATAGACTTTCCATGCATAAGACACACAATGATTTGATGGAAACTATAAATGAGATGACACATGGTGGCCAGACAAAGGAGATTTCTGATTTTCTTAAGTTTATTCAGGATAAGTTTTGGAATAGGAAATCTGATACAGCAGAATTGGTAGCAATAATGTCAAGATATAATGGTAAGGATGAAGACGGAAATCTTATTACTATATATGATCAGGAAAACAGGACATTTAATTTTAGTTACGATGGTGCTATGGCGCAAACTCAAAGGATAATGCGTGAGTCTGAAATGATTATTCCAACTGCTTTAAGAAGTAAGTTTATTGATCAGAGAATGCGTGAGCTTGTGGGGGAAAAGCTTTTTGAATCAGACAGTCATCTTAATGTTACTCCTCAATCATTTATTGAGAAGTATGGTATACTTCAAGGAAAGGATAAAGATAATATAGTTCGGTTAATTACTGGTGCTAAGAATCCAGTTGATGTGTTGTCTAGAATGATTACAATCAGGCGTAAGGAAGATCCTAATACAAATATACTTTTTGATCAGTTTACCAGTAATGAAAAGATTGAATTTATGGATGATGTTTTTATGCTTCTTGGTAGTGCAATGGAACAGAGGAAAGTAAATAGATATTCAGTAGGTGAACAAGCTGGTGTGTGGATAGATAAGGATAATACGGTATATGATAATCATTTATTCAGATATCTTGATGGTCTTATTGGAATTTCAAATTATGCAATGATAGATAGAAAAGTAGAGACAAATGTTGGAAAACAAGATAGTAGGCTTTATAAAGATGCGTTTAGGGTATTAATTGACAGGTTATATGTTGGTGGTCAGGCATTAGATTCAAAACTAGGCTTGGATAGAACAGGTACTACATTTGAAACTGAAACGATAGAAAGCCAGATTTTTATTAATGTTGGAGACTTTAGCTGGGGATTATCAATACCAGAAAGCAAGCTTAATGACGTAATCATTGGATTTAGTGATTTTATTAAGACAAAGAAAGAACAGTATCCTAAACAGTATAGAAGCGTCTTTAAACGGTTAAGTGATATTCTTAATATTAAAAGTGAGAAGATTGTTGTAGAGGATTCTAAAGGTAATGATATTGAAGTGTTGACATTTGCAAAGTCAGATGCTAAAGCTGATGGTGAAGCAATAGAAACCATGATTAACACTATGTGGATGGATGAGATGGCTGGCAAGATATGGTGGGATCACTTGAATGACACTGTTGGTGGCAAGAATCCAGGAGCAGTAGGAAAGTTTACAAAAAGATTTAGGTTAATGGCCAATATAAGTGGCAAGGAACTATCTGATGAGTATGTAGATAAGGTTTGGACTGCACATGATCAGGCACGTGTTATAGATGATACTGTTCTTGGTGCTCTTAAAGTTTTAAGGAGTAACAAAGGTTTGAATGTAGTTATTCCAATGGATGAGCAAGCAACATCAGATATGTTCTCTACTCTCAAGCATCTTAAGGATCAGCTTAATGAAGAGTTAGGTAATAATAGTAACTTAGCAGGTAATCAGGATGAAGTAACTTCAGACAATCTATTTAGACCGAAGACATCTGCTACTGGGGTATTACAAACCAGGGAGGATGCTTCGTCTGTTGATTCAGTAATGCTGATGCCAGTAAAATATTTTAAGGCTCTTCAGGTATTGGCTGCTGCAACAAATAGAGGGGGAATAGGAGGTATAAAGCCTATTATAAGTAAAGTTGGAGAAGGTGTACTGCTTGGAAAGACAGCTATACTTCCTACTAAAAAATTTGATGGTTTCTTTAATGCTAATGAAAAAGTTCATGCTATTATGATGGATTCAGCAAATAAGATTGCTGGAGCTGGAGTTAAGAAGCTGGATATTTCTGGTATTAGTATTGACCAGCTAAGAACAGAAGCTATTAACCAGGATAATTATATTAATCATTTGGATTGGAAATCTATTAATCTTACAAGTGTAGTAGCTGCTGAGCATGATGCAACTATATCCTATCAAGCTGCAAATCAGATGAATTTAAGTTTATCTAATTCAATGTATAAATGGTTAATAGAACCTAGTTTAAAAAAGTTTGAAAAGATATCTTCTGAACTTGTGGATGAGCATAATACTGTAGTTGGAACTGCATATGCTAAGGTTTTGGATGATCCTGGTACAAATAGTGCTGAAAGTATGTCCTCATATAGTTATTGGATACAGGCTAATGGTCCAATACAGTTTAGTGGGGTGCGTCAAACTTTTAAAAATCAAGTTAAGAAGAGGACTATAGATAATGGGTTGTTAACTCTCCATAATAAGAATGGAACTCAATCTGTTATGAATGCATTTATTGGTGGCCTTGGAAGTAGGATGAGGAATACCACTTTTTATACAGATTCTAGTGGTAAAAGATTTGTTTATACAATTGGTCAGGCAAATATAGCTGGAGTGAATAGAAATAAACCTGTGCCTCTTGAGAGGTTAAATATCATTATAAACAAGAAGAAGTTTGCAGATGATATTATCACATATGATCAGTTAAAAAATAATGCACAGTTTAAAGCAGCAGTAGATGATGTGATTGGAACAACTACATTGCCAGATAATACTAAGCTTTGGAAGGTTGTTCAAATTCTTAGAAAGTATTCGGAATTGGTTGGACAACAGCATGAAGTGGCTATAGTAATGCATAGAGCTCCAAGGACAAGACCTAATGATATGATTATTGTTGGATTAAAGGGATTTCTTGCGAATGAACTCGGTAACCAGACAGAGTTAAATCCTTTTGATGCATATGCAAGAGCTGAAGCAGATTACGACATAGATAAGATTAATTATTGGTGGGATACTCCAAACGATGTATTGCGTGGATGGGCAGCTGATGCTGGTAAAGTAGGAATTGTTTCTCCTGAGCCAATTGCTACTATGACATCTTTAAAAGCTAAGTACGATCATTTGAATGCCAGCTCGATGAGACAGCTTAATAATGATAAGGCAAATGCACAAAAGCTGCGTGGTACTGTTGTAAAGGCACAGCGTATGGTTCAATATTTGAAAGAGTACTCATCTGAGAAAGAACAGAAAGGTTTTGTTCTGAATTTATTTGGTTCATATAAGGAAAAGACAGTAGATCTTTCGGAGAGAATAGCGTTTAATATTGAGAAAGTTGATGAAAGTTTAGAGTTATTAGCTCAAGATAGTCAAAGAATAATTGATTCCGAGACAGGTTATAATACTGATCTCTATAATGCAGGATGGTTTGATAAGTTTTTGTTTGGAGATGTTAGGTATCCAGGATTATTGAAGCGTCAGCATCGTGATGGTAAAATATGGGTTGATACTTTAGTTTCTGAGGATAGAGGGACAGTTCTTGCGGTTGAGAGAGATATTATACTTGAAGTTCTACGTCCTTACAGAGGTTTATTACAGTTGGGAACTAATTTATTTGAGGGTGGTGAAGCAAGGTCTCCAAGATATGATGATCTTATAACTCATACCAGAGATTATGATTCATTCATGAAAAATTTGAATACAAGAATATATTATAGATTACGAAGAAGGTATGCGGGGAAAGATGATAATTTAATTGCACTTGACCGTATATTTGGATATGATAATATAAAAAAGGATATAACTGCAAGACCATTAGTTGATTTCGGAAAGCATGCATCTACTGAGCCGTCTGATAAGGTTAAGCATGCGAATCAGAAGCTCCCATTTGAGAGAATGCTGGCTGCTATAGCATTCAAGGACAGACTAGCTGTTGACTCTCCAAAACAGATGTTTGGAGCAGATTATACTTTGTATGAAACTACAATGAGAGATTTGATGAGAGTTGGAGAAGATCCAGCATCTATTCAAGAAGTATATAAAAAAGCTATAAAGAATATGAAGGGTGATGTAAAAAGACTTGGCTTTTTAAGGTATCTTGGATGGAAAATGAATAAAAGTAGAACTGCTCATCGTAGAGCAATAAGAGATGGCTATACTAGTTTTGCTCAGTCTATATCTGATAATCTTATTGAGCAACAGACTCTTTATAAAGAAATAGAATCACAAATAACTAGTGATCCAAAGACAATTGATTATGTGAGAAATGTAGCTGTAAGAAGAATAAGAAGCAGCATACTTGCAAATCCAAGAAGGAATAAATATAAGACTTTTCCAACTGGATCTAATCCGAGACAGGAAGCTATTACCTGGTTGAATCAAAATACAAAATGGCTGAAAAGTAAGGCAGCTGAGCAACCAATAGAATTTAAAAGAATAGATTCTCCTGAATATATGGACTTGATGATATTCAATGAGATTTTTGGAAAGTTTAGGAGTTTATTTGTTGATCCAGATCTTAAGACTGGTGCAAGAACTATAGAATTTGAAGAAAATGTTTCAGAGTTTAAAAGAAAATATAAGGGAAGATGGAGAGAGTTTTTTGATGATAAGAAACGTAAAAATAAGTGGGCTCCATGGCTTAATGAAAGTAGAATAATGAATATGGGCATAGCTGACTTTAATGCTGTTTATCAACATTGGGAAGGCATACAACCTGGGCTTGGCAGGTTATTTTTGTGGAAAGTCATGGCTCCAGAACCAGCAGTAGGAACATTCACATATTTTAATGGCGATATATATGAAGGATTTGATAATTCAAGTATGAGTTTTGTCAAGTTTGGATTAAGGTATATAGCTAACTCAGAAAATATAAGTCAGTTTGAGAAGACTATGTTCTTTGATATGATGGCAGGTCAGTATACAGATTGGTATCATGCTCTGCATTCAATAAGATTAAGTGGTAAGGAAGGGATAAATCAGAGATCAATGCTTGGGAGCACAAAACAAGAGCTTTATGATTCGTCCAATCCATTGGTTGATTTTTCAACTGAGCTAAAGACATCTAGTATGCAAGCTGAATGGAATCCAGTTATGCAGTCTGCATTTGGATATGATAACAGTTATTCATATGGATATTTAAGAGATGTATCTGGTGTTCCAATGGAAAAAGCAACTGCAACATATAGTATATTTCCAAGAGGATATATTCCCATAAATTATAGAGGTGGCAAGCATCCAAGTATAACTGGGTGGGCTGATTTCAATAAAGCAAGGAGAGGAGATGCATATTTGATGTTAGGGGAGGCATTGGGTAAGGGTATAATAACACATAGAGAATTTCCTGCAATAAAACATACTTATACTGAAATAGAAGGTAAACCAGAAACAAAAGTAGATATGCATCAAAAGATAGATGAGAAGGCAAGATCTGAAGATAATAGCCATGGACCTGAATGTTAGTAAATGAAAGTTAACGAAAAAGTTTATGTGTATATATCAAATTTTCAAACTTGTTTTAAAAAGTCCCCCTACCCTACAAACATAATTTTGGAAACTTACAATGGCAAAATGTAGATCAACAATAGACCTAAAAGCTAGAGCTAAAAGGTTAAAAGAAGTTTACGATAAATGGGATAATAATAAAAATATCCAGATCCTTACTGAACATGATCCAAAGTATTTTAAGTCTTTTTATGAAACTACAGTTCGTAGAGATTTTGATTATGGATCTATGCCTACCATGGCTGAAATTAGAAAGTTAGAAATAAAGATGAAAAGGATGGAAAAAGGAATAGCAAAAAAGCCTGGAAAACTGATGGAATGGATATCTCTTCCCGAAAATATTCTTTCAAAAAACCCTATTACTAAAAGATATTTTGATGGTCTTGTAATGGCTGGAAACTTTCATCGTGGACACCTTGAGATGGTAACTTCTGATCTTGATGGAATGGTTAGGCTTATTAGGCAAGCATCAAGAGAGAATGGTGTTATGTCTAATCTAAAGATTAACAGACCAAGTGCACAAAAGCAGGTTAGTAAACTGGAATCTGAGTATACAAAGATGAGAAAGGAAGATCCTGATGCTGCTGAAATATTTTATCGTAAGAAGCTTGAGACAATGGATAAAACCAATGAACTTAAGGTTGTTCAAGCTGTATATGATTTAATTACAGATCCAAAAAAGATATATACAGACAAGGGAAGATTAGATGCACAAAGAAAGTATGGTACAGCTATTGTAGAAATAGCGTCTATGTGGACAGGAACTGGTGATAAGGGTCAATACAATCTTAAGAACAATAAAACAGGTGGTATGCGTGACAAGCTTTATGAGATTCTTGAAGAAGGTTTGGGTGATTATGTAAATGTTCTAAAAAGACAGGGTATTGCAACTCAGACTATGGCACAAACTGAAAGAAGGATAGAATCCATAATGGAGCAGTTTAGGAAACAAAAGAATTACTATCCAACACAGATACTTGATTTGTTTCCAACTTTGGCAAAAATATCTGAGAGTATATATAAAAGTGAAGATTCAAATGCTCTTGGAAAAGAACTGCCGCATATAAATGATATGCTTGGAGACATAGTACAAGGTTTAAAGCTTACTCCTAATGCATATCTTGCACGTGGAGATGTGAAAAGAAGATCAAAAGATGTAATTAGTGTTATTGATACATATGCTAAGAATGTAGTCAGGTTTAATTTTACAGCAAGAACTACTAGGCTTTTAACTGATGCTATGAGGGATCTATGGAAGTTAAAAGGAACAGACTTAGGAGATGCTGCTGAATTTCTTTCAAAATATATTAGGGAAACACATTCAACTGCAATAGGAGAAAGATACAAGAATTCAAAGTATGCTCATATAGCTAAAATTATTACCAGCTGGCAATTTATGAATAAGATAGGATACAATCCTGGTACTGTTGTTCAGAATGCTACACAGAGTCTTCAGAACTTTGTTTATTTTGGTGGAAAAACCTGGTATGATTCAATGCAGTTCATTAAATCACATAAACTTGAGAATATTGTTAAAGAACAAATGGAAAAACATGGTGTCTTTTTTGTTAATCTTGAAGAACTTGCACAAACAGGAGATATGCTTGAGAAGACACAGCTTATTGATGGTGAGATAGTTTCTAAAGAACCAGGTGCTATTGAGTATCTTGAAAATGCAATAGTAAAGATAGCTAAGATTACAGGAAAACCAATGCAATGGGTAGAAAATAAAGTAAACCGTTCTACTACCTTTAAGCTTGCATTCTCTAAAATGTATCAAGATTTGACCAATAACAAAGATTTAGTTAAAAAGTATATAGATAGACCATCTGATAAAGATGTTAGTGAAAGAATTGAACAGGAAATTATTAAAAGATCTTCAAGGCATGCAGCTAATATGGTTAAGGAACTGCATTATGAATATTCTCCTTGGGGAAAACCAAAGTTAATACAAACTACTGCAGGAGCTATAGCAGGACAGTTTTCTACATATTGGATAAACTTTTTTGAATATCAAAGAAAGATACTGGCTGGTGCAAAAGATTCAGCTTTGGCAGGTGATTGGAATAGTCCTGAAATAGGTAGAGTAGCCAGGCTTGGGATGCTGTATATGTTTACTGAAGCTTTACTTACTCCGCTTACTAATGCTAAATGGGGTAATATAATAGAAAATGATACTAAGGAGAAAATAGAACAGCTTTATGTATGGACGACTGGTGATGAAAAACAAAGAGAGAAAGTATTCTTTGGCAGAGGTCCAGTGGTAGGAACATTTGCAGGTCCATTTATTAATGATATGATAACATTAGGCAGCTTGACTGGTTTAGTTAAGTTGGATCAAAATAATTGGTTGACATATCTAGCAGGGTATAGAAGAAAAGCAGAAGAATCTAAAGATCAAAAGATGCAGGATGCTGTATCATTGCTCAATCTTCAATTGTCAAAAATGTTGTTTAGATCTATACCTAAGTGGAGAGATGGTACTGGATTTTTAACTATTCTAAATCAAGACTACTTATACTTGTATAACAGCGCAGAAATAGGAAAACAAAGAGAGAATTTATTAACTTATCCTCAAAAGTATGGTCCCAAAATGCTTAAATCTTATTTTACTCCAACAAAAGATAAAAAAAGAGAAGCAGAAAGAATGAAAAGTATGTGGAGAGCTCCTTCAAAAAGACAGAGATCTACAGATATAAATGAACTACTACAAAGCTTAGCTCTCTTGCAGGAAGGGGGTTAATCCTTCCCACAAGCCTAGGAGTAGAGCTAATTTCCATTTAGTTTTTCTTTTTTTCTAGCTACTGAGATTAGAAAATAATTTGTAAACTCAGCTATATCTGTTATCATTTTTTCCATATATACGAAGTTTGGACTATTAATGTCCATATTATCTATAATAGATTTAGTTTTTGGAGTTAACTTAAATTTTCCAGATAATTCTTCTGAAACTTTAATAGCTGTTTTTATGTTCATTTGTTCTCCTGTGTATTTATCAATTTTAACCAATCTTCAAACCTTAGTATAATTAAGATTTCTCCACGATCTTGTTTGCATACAACTGCATCAACATGCTCAGTGGGTTGTAAAAAGGAAGCAATACTCTTTCTGCATTTAGCTTGAATCTTATAATCATCACCAATTAATATATCTACTTCTTCGTGCATACCCATTGATCTTCCGTCAGATCCCCAAGCACGTTTTGCATTAAGTCCAATATCTTGAACTTTCTTTACTACTTCACGCTCAAATCTGTTGCCTTTGGCTTTACTTGGTGCTGTCATTTTATCTCCTTTATTATTTTTGTTATCTATTATTCTTGCATATGCACTATTACCAAGAGGATCTTTTTCACCATTACCAGCCATTATAAAGAACCATCCATCATTATGTATTACATCTTGGCTCTCAGGCCACTTTTTTACTTCAAGTATCATTGTTCTTCTCCTTATTCTTCCTCTAAAGTTATCATGTTAAAGTCTGCAAACCTTATCTTTGATTGGCTTAAAGGGTATTTTCGATTTATAGCGGCGGCTAATATCCCAACTTGGGCTTGATGCCATTCGCTTTTTCAATCCCCATTTAGTATAGAAAGAGTCGTTTGTACATTTCTTTTGAATAATCAGTGCGTGAGCCTTTTTATTCAGTTGTACACACCAAATGCACAACTCCCTCTTGTCGTTCTCAGCCGACTTGACAAACAAGCCCTTGTGGTGACTGATTCCACACAACTCACAATGATCTTTCTTGTGCGGATGTATTTTTCTGTCTGAGTAAACCAGGATCTCTTTTAGTTTCATTTAATCTCCTAGTTTCCAAAAGACTTCATCAACAAGACTATCTTTTCTTATTTCAACAAATGTTTCTTCCGTATCATCAGGTAATTCAAAATTATAAACCATACTTATAT
>Ga0209128_1001661_pt1 | contig 15068 bp, 9 predicted proteins | sample ETNvirnome_6_100_FD_184072 | JGI IMG/M metagenome (GOLD analysis project Ga0209128, IMG submission 184072) | Marine viral communities from the Pacific Ocean - ETNP_6_100 (SPAdes) (version 2) | ecosystem: Environmental > Aquatic > Marine > Oceanic | place: Pacific Ocean | collected 2013-06-19 | reverse complement strand
AGACGACTGGAAGAGACCAAAAGCGCCCCCACCACCGCTCTTTTTAGGTGAGAAAGAAAGAGATCTGGTTAAACAGGTTAATGATGAGTTAATTGAAAAAGTAATCGGACAGCAGATTCTTTATTACCCTATTGATCTGGAAAGGACCAACTTCCATGAATTATATGGAGAAGCGGTAAAGAAAACCTTCTTGTCGCCCATTAGAATCTACGCTTTGGTTGAATTCACGAGATTTGAAACAGATTATATGGCCGGCGTTGGCGTTGACAAGGTGTGGGAAATTAATGTACATTTCCACAAAAGGCGCTTAGAAGAAGATCAAGACATGTATGTGCGTGAGGGTGATTTTGTTTTATACGGAGATAGTTACTATGAGATAGTTAAGCTATCTTACGACAAACAGTTATTCGGACAAATCAACAATATTTTTGAAATATCAGCTCTATGTAAGAGAGCACGGAAGGGACAATTTGATGCTACCTAAGAATTTTGACTTCGCAATGCTACCAGCCGACGCTGATACTGCCACCTTAAAAGAAATAGGTATGTTGGCGTCTACTATTGAAAATATAGATTACGCGATTATGTCCTGGGTTAAAGAAGACTTAGTAATTAGCACGAAAACCAACGAGGGATTTGTAAAAACTCCAGTTATCTGGCAAGTCCCAGAGAGGTCGTTTCAGATTAAAAACGAAAGAGAGCTAAGAGATAGCGATGGTGCGTTAAAATTGCCAATAATCAGCGTTGAGCGCACCGGCATTACTAAAGATCCTACCAGAAAGGGTGCATTTCAGGCACATTTATATTCTGATGAAAAAGACGGCCGCAGTGGTCGAATGGTAATCGCTAAAAAGATTGTTCAGGATAAGACAAGGAATTACGCAGCCGCGTCCGGAGTAAGGGGAGACGTAACAGAGGGCACTAATCAACTTTATTACCCGAGAGTAAACAAAAAAGTGGTCATTAAGACGCTTTCTATCCCTATTCCTGTGTATGTAAATGTTGATTACAAGCTAACCCTCAAATCAGAATATCAACAGCAAATGAACACAATGCTGGCGCCTTTTATCGGCAGAACAGGACAAATTAATGCGTATACGATGAAAAGAAACGGACACTTGTATGAAGGGTTCATCGATCAGGGCTTTACTCACGCCAATAATGTTAATAACCTTGCGGAAGATATAAGAACGTATACTTCCGAGATTACAATTAAGGTGTTGGGGTATCTAATAGGGGAAGGTGAAAGTGACGATAGACCCCTTGTGCGAATCCATGAAAATGTGGTGGAGATAACTTTTCCCAACGAAGAAGCAGTTCCTGAAGGCAATGATAGTTTTTTTCTTTAGGTCAGGAACTCCTTTTCAACTTGAAAATACTATTTAATTAACGATTGCACTACATTTATGCATATTTTAATAAGAGGAACCTAACATGGCCATTAGTAGTTTTAAATTTGTATCTCCGGGGGTGTTTATCAATGAAATTGATAATTCCGCGATTCCCGCAGCAGCAGACGTTATTGGACCAGTTGTAATTGGTCGTGCCACTAGAGGCTTGGCAATGCAGCCTATAACTGTTGAATCCTACTCAGATTTTGTTGAAATGTTTGGAGATACAGTTCCTGGCTTTGGCGGTGGTGATATCTCCCGCGACGGAAACTTTCAGTCTCCAATGTACGGAACATATGCCGCAAAAGCTTTCCTAGACGCGAATGTTGCTCCTCTTACTTACATTCGTCTTTTGGGGCAAGAAACGACTAATGGCAATTCCAATGCTTCTTCAACCCCAGCCGCGGCCGCCGGTTGGCGCACTGAACAAGCTATAAGCAATACACCGTCCGCAAACGGTGGTGCTTACGGACTCTGGCTGTTTACATCCGGAGGCAATGCCCAAGCGAATCTAGGAACTGGAAGCCTCGCGGCTGTTTGGTATCTTAACGCTGCAACTGATATTTATTTAAGTGGCACTGTATATGGGGGCTCTGTTACCGACGCGCAAGGGGGTGAAGATATGGCTACGACCGGCGCCAACAATGTGGTTATTGGAACTGATTCAGATAGTCTCTTTACGCTTGTCATTAGCGGCGCCGGAGCATCCGAGAAAGTCCGATTTGGATTTGATGATACTAGCGCAAACTGGATTCGCAATAAGTTTAACACAAATCCACAGCTTGTAAGTGGCGCGACATTCTACAGTGGCGAGTCAGCCAAGTCATATTGGCTTGGTGAAACGTACGAACAAGAATTAAGAGATAGAGGTTTCACAAGTGGTTCTCTTGGTTGTATGATGGCGATTTCAAATGCAACTACGACCGGTCCTTGGAAAATGCACCCACAAGCATCTAGAGAGGGAAGATCTGGTTGGTTTATTGGTCAAGACCTGGGAGCAGCCGCGTCCTTTCTCATTAATGAAAAACAAAAGCTTTTCCGCCTCATTGGCCGCGGTCATGGCGAATGGCTTCACAAGAATTGTAAGGTTTCAATTTCTAATGTTAGGCGGTCAACAACCACTGTATCAGATTACGGTACATTTTCTCTTTTGATTCGTAGCATTCATGATACCGACAACAGTGTGCAAGTGATAGAGAGATTTGATAGTCTCAATCTCGATCCTACTTCACCAAATTATATTGCGCGCGTAATCGGTGATAAGTACACTTCTTGGGACGAAAACGGAAGACAACTAAAAACATACGGAGAATATGATAACCAATCAAAGTTTGTGTATGTTGAAATGAATAACGATGTTGATGCTGGTGCAACAGACGCAACGTTGCTTCCGTTTGGTTATTTCGGCCCCCCGCGATTTAGAAGTGTTTTCAATTTGAACGCCACCGGAGCCTGTAATGCTGAAATATCAGGACCCGATGAGACACCCGCTGCCGCAACCGCAACGCTAACCGTTGCTGATGGCGACGACTCCACGTCCGACCAGTTTACAGAAGGCGAATATGTTAAGATGATAGCAACAGATGGTACAGTAGGGATATTTATACTTTCCGACGCCTCTGAAACCGGCGCAGTTGCTTCAGGTACTGTTTTGGGAGCAAGTTCTGATTTAGGTACAGGTGTTCCAGCTGCAGCTTTGCTGGCAGCAGGTACTTGTATCGCTGTTACTTGTAACTTGAATACAAATTCACAAGCTGTTGTATTAAACGAATTTAGAGATACAATAGCTAGCTCCAATTCGCCGCTAAAGGATAAGATCACCGCTGCCGCCTATGTTGCTGCATCCGACGGCGCGCAGACAATGACTTTCACACAAGCTACCCTTGGCGCAAATGGAAATACTACTATCACTACAAACATAAGCCAAATAAGTAAAACGAATTTTGCTGGTGGAGTTGCGTCAGATCTTGGGCGATTCAAGGGCGACGGTGGAAACATGACCCGGTTCTTTGTAACCGGCGGTGCTGGAATTGTCAATTCTGGCTCGTCCCCCCCGACCAGCTACAATGCCATATATCTTTCTGGAGGCGAAGGCATCTCAACCGGAGGGTACAGTAGCTGCACAGGCTCATTGGTTTTCCCGTCTGTCAGACTCCGCGTCTCCGCGTCCGATGGCGGCTTGAGCGATGTAACTGACGCATACTATGGTATGCAGACGACAAGAACAACAACCACTACCACTGGAGACAAGAGTATTGCTGATTTTCATAGATTACTTTATTCTGGGTACACTGCCGGTGGTGGTCAAAACGCTACCAATCGATTTGCCACAACGGGCGTAGATGATTACTCATATGTGTTCTCGCTAGATGACATCGTTCTTAAAACTGCTGGTGGAACGGATTATCTTTACATCTCCGGCTCACGCCGCGGCGAAATGGCAGGGAACTTGGGTTCTGCCTCTTATACAGAGTTGTTGAATGCTAGTATTGATAAGTTTACTGCTCCTTTCTGGGGTGGTTTTGACGGATTCAACATCATGAAACCAGATCCACTTTACAACAAGGGAATGGCTAGTACATCAACAGAAGATAACGATCACTCCTATCACACTTGGAAACGTGCGATGGATACAGTGGCAGATCCTGAATTCTTAAATATGAATCTATTAGCCACCCCGGGTCTTACTCTAGATGGCCTGACTACTCATGCGGTCAGAGTTTGTGAGGAGCGCGCCGATGCGTTGGCTCTTATCGACCTGCCAAATGTGTATGTTCCTGCTCATGAGTCATACTACTCCAACAAGGCTAACCGACTTGCGAGCACGCCAACAAATGCTGCCAACTCGCTTCGTGATAGAATAATCGATTCAAGTTATGGCGCCACATTCTATCCTTGGGTACAGACGCGGGATGATGCAACCGGCGCAATGCTTTGGATTCCACCATCTGTCGCAATGATGGGTGTTTTGGCATCGTCCGAGGCTGCATCAGATATCTGGTTTGCTCCCGCTGGTTTCAACCGCGGTGGCCTTTCAGAAGGTGCTGCGGGAATTCCCGTTGTGGGCGTCACACAGCGTCTTACTTCGAAAGAGCGCGACACCCTTTACGAAGCTAACATTAACCCCATTGCTTCTTTCCCCTCCACGGGAATAGTTGTCTTTGGTCAGAAGACGCTTCAAGAGCGTCAGTCTGCGCTTGATAGAATCAACGTGCGAAGGCTTGTGATTTACTTGAAAAAGCAAATCTCCATTCTTTCAACGCAGATTCTTTTTGAGCAGAACGTTCAAGCCACATGGAATCGTTTCATCGCCTTGGTCGAGCCATTCTTGGCCAACGTTAAGATAGGCTACGGTATTACGGATTATAAGCTCATTCTTGATGAGACCACTACCACCGCAGATCTTATCGATCAAAACGTTTTGTATGCAAAGATTATGATTAAACCTGCTCGTGCCATTGAATACATTGCTATCGACTTTGTTATCATGTCCACGGGAGCTTCGTTCGATGATTAAAGATGTGGGGGATTTTTCCCCCACCACACTATTTAAAAATAGACTATAGGAGTTCTTAAATATGCCATTCTGGTCAACAAACTTTGGTGAAGACACCACATTAAAAGATCCAAAGAGACAATTTAGATTTTATGTGGAATTTCAAGGAATTAGTGCTGCACAGGGTGGTGCTACGCTTTGGTATGCAAAAACAGCAGCAAAGCCAAGTTTTACGGTCGAGGCTGTACAACACAATTATTTGAACCATGTGTTCAACTATCCTGGCAAAGTGACTTGGGGTGATGTTGCCATTACTCTTGTCGATCCGGTTAACCCAGATATGGCTGCAACTTTGGCAGATATTCTTGTTCAGTCTGGTTATTCTCCTCCTACTGATGCAACTACTGATAGCATGGGCACCATTTCTAAGGCAAAGGCCGCCGGCGCCCTAGGAACTGTGATCATCACGCAGATTGACGCAGATGGTGGAGAATTGGAAAAGTGGACGCTCTGGAACTCATTCATTACTGAAGCAAAGTTTGGTGAGTTGGCTTATGGTACTGATGATTTAACTGAGATGTCTGTTACCCTTAAATACGATTGGGCACGAATTGAGACCTTTAACGATGGGTCGGTCCTCATCGCCGGCGATGGCGGTTCAGAATTCTTTAGTATATAATAGATAAAAAAGAGGTGTATATTGTCTAGAAACAGAGATCGCCTAGGCGGCGTTCAACAGCACGACACGACTCCTCCACCACAAACAATGCAAAACGAAGGTGGTGGTGGTTTTTCGTTTGTCGTTCCCACAGAGTTCGTGGAATTACCTTCGCAGGGAAGGTTTTATCCCGAAGGACATCCTTTGCATATGCAAAGTAGTATCGAAATTCGTCAAATGACGGCGAAAGAAGAAGATATTCTTACATCGAGAACTCTTCTTAAAAAAGGCGTTGCGCTCGATAGAGTTGTAGAAAACTTAATCGTGAACAAGCGAATAAACCCAGACTCTCTCTTGGTCGGGGATAAAAATGCAATTGTCATTGCAATGAGAGTTTCCGGATATGGGAACGAATATGAAACCCAGGTCACTTGCCCTAGTTGTACAACTGTACAAGAATTTAATTTCGATCTTAACAAAGCAAACATAGAACATGGCTCTGTCGGAACAGAACCTTGGGAGGTAGAATACAATGGCAATGGAACGTTTGATGTTGTTTTGCCAAATACCGAAGTGAGGGTGACGTTCAGATTATTAACAGGAAGAGACGAAAAGTCGCTTTTTAACGGGATGGAGCGAGATCGAAAAACAAAGAAGTATGAACAAGGCGTTACAAGACATTTACATAATATTATAGTGGCCGTTAATGATGATTCTTCTCCAGAAGCTATCGAATTTTTAGTTACGCACATCCCATCCATAGATTCAAGATTCTTAAGGCTTGCCTACCGCGACACAGCTCCAAATGTTGATTTAACTCAAAATTTTGAGTGTGTTGGGTGTGATTACGAGCAAGATATGGGGGTTCCGCTCACCGCGGACTTTTTTTGGCCTGACCGATGAGTACATGGAGAGCGTGTATGAGCAGTTCTTCTTTTTAAAATATTCCGGTGGCTGGTCGTTTTCTGAGGCTTACAATTTACCTGTTGGTTTGCGTAAGTGGTTTAGTGAGCGCTTGGTGAGACAGATAGAAGAAGAAAATGAAGCCGCGAGCAGTTCTTCGACCCGGTCGAGTAAAACGCAGACGTTAAGCGCTCATAACCAACCCTCGGCGCCCCCACAAATGGCGGGTAGAAACAGACGGAGTTCATAGCTCTGTCTTTTTTTATGGCAAACTATTTAAGTGTAAGCGTCTAAAAAGGATTTTTTATGGTTAACGACGACGAAACTAACTCTGCAGACGACTCAGCTGAAGCCAGGCACGCCCTGAGTGAAGAGCGCCGCAAAGTCAGCAAGCTCACGGGCGAAGAACTCAAGAAAGAGCAAGAACAGCTCGATTTGTCGCGAGAAGTCCTGGCCACCGATGAAGCCCGCGTTATTGCTTTAAAAGAGCTTTTCAAACAACGCCAGAAAGATGCCAACCTAGCCGAGACGTCCGCTGCAAATGCCCAGAAGGATTTTAAGGCTGAGAAACTTAATCTCGATGCTCGACTTGACAAGCAATTAGATTATGTCGATGCATTAATGAAAGAATCGGCAGCTCAGGCGGCTCTTGGGAAGAGAAGCCAAGAAGACCATGAAAATTTTGTTCGGCGCCAAAATAAGAGGAAAAAAGGGCTGCGAGATTCTAAAGCCGCCGCCGACGAGCTGGGCAAGTCCCTCGGACAAGCATTCAGGACGGACAAAGCTGTTAACTTCAGCGCTGGCTTGAATAAGGTCACTAAAGGCATGGCATCCATGGGCAGCTACACGAACATTGCTTCCGCCGCTTCGAAGGGGTTTACGGGCATTTTAGATTCGTTAATTGATAATATGGTAGGTGTGGCTATTGCAGTGATAGACGCTGAAAACAGCTTTAAAAAGGTTACCGGCGCCTCGGATAAATTTGCCCGCGGACTGACGGAGACCTGGGAAGTAACAAGGCAGTATGGCGCCACCATTGAAGACGTAACTGCTGCCCACACAGACTTATTCAAAACTTACACTGACTTCACCATGATGAACGAGCAGGTGCGCAAAGATTTAGCAAAGACCGTCACCATCTTGAGCAAGTTCGGTATTTCTACTCAAGACTCCGCTAAGAGCGTACAACTTATGACCAAAGCAATGGGCGTTGTGCCTGAACAAGCAGATGAGGCATTATTAAGATTAAGAGATTTGGCTGTGAACATTGGCGTGGCTCCTGCCGAGATGAATGCTCAATTTGCGGCTGCCAGCGGACAGCTTGCAAAATTTGGTGCTTCTGGCGAGAAAGCGTTCAAAGGAGTGGCGCTTCAAGCCAAGCTTACCGGCTTGGAGATACCAAAGATCCTCGCGCTAGTTGAAAAGTTTGATACATTTGAAGGTGCGGCAGAACAAGCCGGAATGTTGAACGCTGCATTGGGCGGAAATTTTGTAAACGCAATGGATCTTTTGATGGAAGAAGATCCCGCCGCAAGATTTGATATGATTCGTGACGCGATAAGACACACTGGTTTATCTTTCACAGATATGAGCTACCAACAGAGGTTGTTTTATACGGAAGCTCTGAAGTTGAGTGATGTTGGCGAACTAGCGCTTGTAATGAGCGGTAATCAGGACTTGTTGAATAATAGTATGCAACAATCCCAACAAGATTATATTGCCGCCGCCGAGAAGGCCCGAGAGTATCAGACAGTTCAAGAACAACTTAAGGCTGCGATGATTACGTTGGTGCCTGTGATACTGCCTCTTGTTGAAACCCTCAAGGACCTGCTGGATTGGATCGGAAAAAATACAGAACGGGTTGGAAGCATAATCAAAAGCCTCTGGTACTTCGTCGTCGTTTTAAAAGTAGTATCTATAGGGCTCTCTATAGTTACAGGACTCGTCGCCGCCGGCGCGTCACCGGCGTTGGCGCTCGCCGCCGCCTTCGCCGCTGTCGTCTGGGTCCTCGTCCGGCTTCATCGTATCATGACCAAAAAGAGAGAATCTCCGACGTTCTTGGAAACATTGACAATGCTTCCTGAAAAGTTCGGCGCCATAGGAAAATGGGTTTCGGATGCGACTAAAAGAATGTTTGGTTTCGGAGACGCCACGGCGTATGCAAACAAGAAACTAAATGAGAAACATTCGCCTTCTTTTATGGAGTCTCTTGGTATAATGATGAAGGCTGGAATCGTGACTGGCGCCACACGATCCGGAGAAATCGGTGGCGCTGGGGCTGTCGCCGGCGCGGTAGGAGGCTCAATTGTGGGTCCTGCTGGCACCATGGTCGGCGGAGTGTCCGCCGGCACAGTAGGCGCCGTCGCCGGCGGCGTTACCGGTATCGTAGAAGGTATTTTCGATAGCATGCAAGTTATGCGAGAAGAGAAGATGCGAGAAGAAGCTCGCGCAAAAACATATGTCGGTCGTGCGCCAGAGGGCTTCGTTGCCAGCGCTAGCGCCCCTGGCTATGGTGCCACCCCCGGAGTTGCCGCACCCGCGCGCTTCATACCACCAGAAGTTATTCCGATGAGAGCCGGCACAACCGCTTTAGCCGCTGCCGAAGACGCGCCCATAGGTCGGACCGAGTTAGCTCTAGAATTGGAGAAGAGCACTCAGCGCACAGCTCAGCGCCCTATGCAGGTCAGGCTTCAATTGGATGGAACTGCCACTACTGACCTGTTAGAGGGGCGTGTCGCAATTGCGATGGCTCAGGTGGGAACAGCTGCCATGACGGGTACAGGATAAATTTAGGAGGAAATATAAATGTTTAATTCATTAAAGGAAAAAAGAGAGGCGAGAGCTGCGTCGAGAACCGAAGCGTATAAAGAACAACAGCGCCTGGACCAGGCTGCAGCCGCGGGGGCAAAGGCTGAGAGAATCGCTGCCGAAAAAGCACACAGAGCGAACCTTCGCAAAGGGATAACGCCGATGATCAGAGCAACTGATGCATATGCCAATAATACCGGTGCCAATATCTCGTTTGAACACGTACCAAGCGGCAATAAAGTTGCGTTTAAGGCATTTATAACAGCGTTTAACGAAACTTACAGTTCAGATTGGTCAAACGAAATTGTGTTCGGGCGCATTGACCCGATTTACTTATACAAAAACACAATGAGAAAGATTTCGTTAGCTTTTAAAATACCAGCAGAGTCTGCGATTGAGGCGTCTAATAATTTATCAAATGTACAAGCGTTAATTCAATATTTATATCCGAATTACACCACGCTTCTCGATTCCTCCGGCACACAAGCGGCACAAACAATTTCGCAGTCTCCGATGATAAGACTAAAAGTTATGAATCTATTGCAAGACACTAGCACTGCTGGGACCTTCTATGCCGGAGAACCGGTTCAAGGCAGAGGTCAATTAGGAATAATTAGTAGTTTTACCGTAAATCACAATCTTGAAGGGCCAGATGGTGTTTTACATTCCGGACATGGGGTTATTCTACCAAAGTTGATAGAGGTTAACGTTGATTTTTCACCGATTCACGAGCACCCAATTGGCTGGAATGAGAAAAAACGGCCGTTTAATTCACATTTTCCTTATGCTCAGCCTGATCTGTCGTTTCCGGATGCACTCGCCGGCGCCGGCACTGAGCCCCTGGGCGCGGACCCTGGGCTTCCTGCTTGGATGACGGCTGACGTTACGCCAGCCTTTGATTTAGAAGGAAATTTGATGCATGGTAAAGAGGTCGGTGGGGCGCCTGGAACAACCTCTGTTTCCACGACTCCGCCGAAGTCCGAGGCGCAGCTAGCACAAGAACGTGCGATTCTTGCGCAGTATCATACTCCGCTCCCACTCGGTGGAGCGACCGCCACGGCTGCATTTGAGACAGCCGGCCCCCGGCGAGCCGGCCGAACAAGTGGGCAAGGTTGGCGTCGAATTTCAAGTACTCCCGGATACGATCCGGGGTATGTGGCTGCGTCTAAAAGATCAACAGGGGTCGAGTAAATCATGGGAAGATACGATAAATATAGAATTTTAAGAAACTCAAGCGAATATTATAAATCGCTAAGAGAATCACGAGGTGTCAGCACCATAGAGCATTATGAGACGCCGGTATTTTTTAATCCCACAGTAGCCCAACGCGCCAGTCTTTTAACTGACTCGCATATTTGGAAATATGGAGATCGTCTGTATAAGTTGGCTGATCAATATTATGGTGACAGTCGCTATTGGTGGGTAATAGCGTGGTATAATGGTTTACCAGCAGAAGCAGAAATAGTAAATGGCAGCGTGATATATATTCCTGTCGATATTGCTAGTGCACTACAGGTATTGGGGGCTGTATAGAATGGCTGACATGACCCAGGAGTTCAGCCCCGCTGCGCAGGAGGCCCTCAGGTCCCTCGACCTGTTCGGTGTCGCCAGTCAGGGAGGACGCCGCGCTGCGCAGGAGGCCCTCAGGTCCCAGCACCAGCAGCAGCAAGAAAAGGCAAAATCCGCCAAGGAGGAGAAGGAGCGCCAGCAGAAGCGCTCGGACAGCGACGACCCAACTCAGCCGGCCGAACCCTGGGGTGACTGGCGGCCTCCGACGGAGCCAAGATATTTTGGAAGGAGAGGGTTTAGTGAGCAATGTTATCTATTGGGCAAAATAATTGATTTATCCGCTTATAAAGCTTCCGGTGCTACGCCCACAGAACTTGGCGGTACAAAAAAGTTACCTTACGTTAGAGGCGCCGGGAACGCAAGCCTATTAGTAGATGGAAATGCTTACGGATTTATTAACGCCCTCACACAGCATCCAGCCCAGGGCGCGTTTTTTGATATGAAAACAAAAGAAATTTCTTCTTTACAGCCGATGATAAGGCTTTACAAAGTTATTGAAGGCGATAATCCTTCAAAGAGTCGGCAGCAAGAATTTATGTTTGATTCGCATGCATCCAAAACAGATGTGGAAAGCCTTTTCAGCAACACAGCAAAACGTGGTTTCGGCGTTGGAATCCAAGATTTTTCTTTTTCATATGAAGGTACTACGCCTTTTGCAGCCAAGAAGAGTATCAAAGCTACCTTGAAAATATTTGCCAGTAGTTTTGAGGAATTATTGACTATGCGCCCCGATGGATATAGATATATAGAATTGGCTTTAAAAACCGGAAAAATGAATATATCTTCGGATAAGCTGGAAGAACAGGCTCGGCAACAATGTCGAAACGTAGAAGATCTACAAGAAAACTTAAATGATCACGATTTCAGATTAAAAGCGGTAGTGGGTTGGGCCCGACCGCCGAGAAAGAATAACATAGCCAAAACCGAAGCCGAAAAACGCACAGTTAGTGGGGCTATTAATGAATCTTACACTACTTTGAATTTAACCCCCACCACTCATGAATTTAATCTTGATGAAAAAGGTGCAGTTGTTTTTACAATTAATTATCTGGCGTATATCGATGATCTTTTTAGTCAAGCAGAATTTGATATTTTTTATGACGAGGAAGTCACAGCAAATCAGCTTGCCAGGGATGCTATTAATGCGGTTTTGGACGAAGTGGGCGAACCGTGTGGTGATGAAAAAAAGAGCGAATTTAAACAACACCTAATGGATGAAAATGCCATCGAGAAAAATAAAATGCTCAATATGCAATCGCTAATGCAACGAATGGGTGCCACCACCGATCCGAAAGACCCCAAGGCTCCAAGCAAAATAAAATATATTAGTGTTTCGGGAGTAGAGGGCACCAGGCTCCGGATGAACCGGGTTTCAGTAACAGACTTGTGGGAAAAAACGGGTACCCTTTCAGTAAAGAGTGCAATGACTGCCGTCACATATGACGAAAAGGCTGTACAAAAAAAGATAACAGATGGGTTTATGGATCATAGCATCAAGGCGTCGGAGTCAAGGGTCACCACCGCGGCCAAGACCAATTTAACAAGCACCGCGTACTATGAAATATCAGCCGGCTCCACATCAGATAGAATTATAAGTTTTTTCTATGTAAGTGACTTGGTTGATGTAATCTTAGAAGGGATTGAGAGCCGGCTGAAATACGTCCAAGGCGGAGCAACCTGGGGCGACGTTGGCGTAACCATGAAAGGCTATTTGAAGGCCCTGGAAGAAGGGGATCCCGGGGCCGGTGAAGGATCTCCATACAAACTTTATAAAGAAAAACAAATAAGAAGGTTCAAGCGATTTCACGCCGATTATCGAAAATTTAGACTTGTATTGGGCCCGCTTGAGCTTGTACACCCCACGGGTGGAGAAAGCAAAAGTGTCAATTTTGGAGACATTCCGGTCTCGGTTAAATATTTTATGGGCTGGATGAATAATAGGCTGATCGAAAGAGATGTTACTCAATGGGGGTTAACTCAATTTTTAAGGGAGTTTTTTAATCATATTACTCGCGATTTTTTAAACAATAAAACATGCTTCACGGGAGGTCCTAGTATAAAACAAAAGACGGCTTTAAATAGTACAGTTATTACATCTTATAAAAGTTCCACCAGCAAATTTGATGAGTTCACTGACTGGATCGAAAATAGCGGTGGTACCCGAGCCAATGTTTTGAACATGAATAAACCTGTTTTAAATATTTCTGGACCCCGCGGGAGAAACGATACGAGTCCCATAATCGATGGTGGAATTAATAATGAAATAAATTATTTTATATTTTCAGCAGCGCGTTCACAACCAAAAGAGCTTCAACGTGGTCGTCGCGCAGAGGACGAAGAGAGAGGAATTTTTCATTATTCAATTGGTAGAGATCGCGGAATTACAAAAACCATCAATCTTACCAGGCATGATTCAAAATATTTGAAGGTGGTGAGGTTTCAAGAGAGCGGATATGATGGCTTAAAACAATTACGAGAGGTATATAATACGCAAATCGAATGTTTTGCAAACGTTAAAGCCTTTCCGGGCACTTATATTTTTGTAGACCCCCGCGGCTGGGCGCCAAATACGCTTTCTTATGAGGGAGGTGACACAGATTTAACACAATATGGCATAGGAGGCTATTGTATGATTATTAAATCAGAGCATAAATTTGGCCCTGGACGCGCCGATAGCAAAATATTAGCACACTGGGTCGCCGGCATAGATCCCCTAAATGAGAAGTGCACACCACCACAACAATCTAGCGCTGGAGATGGTGGCACAAAGAAAAATTGCAAAGGACAGATTTTTACAGATGCACATGTTGATTATGGGAAAAAGTATGAGGATCGTGAAGTAGATACTGTGGGCGCGCCACCCACTAGCCTTTCGCCCTGGTGAGACGCCCCAAAGCTGTGGTATTCGTTAACATTTATAGGGATTAAAACATGTCAATCAATTATGTAGAATCGGAAGATGAATCAGTTATTGGACTTTATATCAAAAGAACAACTTATCGACTTGATGCGGCAAATCTTACTGGTTATGAAAATTTAGTTGATTTTAATTTTGGTGAAAAACACTTATATGGAAGAGTTAGTAGGTATTTTGTCCCTATTATGCCGGAAAACGCTTCATTGGATTTAAAACAATTTAAGGCGACCAACGCACCCGAAAAAAGCATATCTGCAATTGGTTTTGTGGTAGATGCTTTTAACGATCTTGCATTAGAATTTAAAAGATGTGCAGCATCGGGTCAAATTAAGAGCGATGATTCCTTTTTAAGCAATTTAACAGTTTATAAGGCATACGAAGATCCAGAAAGACTTTATGGCGGGCAGTTAACGGCTTACGAAAATTCCATAACAAATGAGTTTGCGCGCAAAAAGGTACAAGTTAAAAATTTTGATGAGTTTATTGCTGAATTTAAGCGCTTACTGGAAGGCACCATTAAGAGGATTCCTTTTACAAAGCCGGCATACATTAAAAGTCGCTATTGCCCAATCAATTGTTCCGGTCTAGCTGTAGAAGTGGCGAATTTGGATTGTAGCAATGATGAGGAAAAAATAAGTAAATTTATCAATAGTCCCAACTGGGAGTTTTATGTTAATGCTTGTCGATCCTACGGCTTCATGGTAGACCAGTTTATACCCTGGAGATTAGTGGCAGATATTGGTTCATCTCCGATGCTGGGTTACGCTGTTGAATATGGCTACAACACTACTGATGAAATTTTGTCAGGTTACGAATATGCACATACTTCTTTTTATGATCAATTTAAATATTTTCTTCTTAACCTATATAATAAAGTTAAGCCAACAAATATTATAGAAATTAAATATTGTGTCGATGGGATCAAGAGATTTGTCACATATCCACAGTCATATACAATAGACCAGTTAACCAATAAATATTCAGAGGAGTACTTTCTCAGGCTATACTTCGATCTTCGTTTTATAGAAGAAGAATCACAATTTAAAGATTTTGAAAAGGAAATGTTGATAGATGATTGCATCGAGCTTTATCAAAATAATGATATTTCAACGGCATTAGAAGTTTTCGAAAGAATTCTCAATAAAACATTTGACTATCGCGGCTCTTTGAGTTATATTAAAGAACAGTTAGATGCCGCGCGCACTACAACTGCCACCAGTGCGATTACCACGACCGGTGGCGGCTATTAAGTAACGGAGCTAAATTGATATTTCAAACGCTTGACGACAAGACGGAATGTGTCGGAGTGTATGTAGATGGTCAGTT
>Ga0209128_1001658_pt1 | contig 15081 bp, 25 predicted proteins | sample ETNvirnome_6_100_FD_184072 | JGI IMG/M metagenome (GOLD analysis project Ga0209128, IMG submission 184072) | Marine viral communities from the Pacific Ocean - ETNP_6_100 (SPAdes) (version 2) | ecosystem: Environmental > Aquatic > Marine > Oceanic | place: Pacific Ocean | collected 2013-06-19 | reverse complement strand
AACAAAAAGGGTATAGAGGCAGGTAAAATCATGAAATCGGATATTGTTAAATTGGCGTTAAGCCAAACTGTCCAGGCCAATTATAACCATATAGGATATATGGCGAATATATTGGGCATTAAATTCAGGACATGCAGGACAAATTCGATTGTCGGACAATATGGAGATGCTATAAACATTATAGCACGGGAAATCATGGCATTAAGACGTGAAGAGAAAATGACACATCAGTTCAATGAATTATATGAAAGGTTATGTTTATGAATATTTTAAAAATATTAATTATAATAAGTTTAATATTTGTCACTGGGTGCTTTGAAGGCACAATAAAGGGAATAGGACAGCTAACACAGGGTATAGGAACGGATATTGTACATCTTGCCGAGGATAACGAACAAGGGGATTATAATCGTTATAGCCGAAACATAAGTCCATAATTAAACTCCTTGTTAGTGGCATACCTTGGCAGTGGTATAGGTTAAACTGCCATTTTTTTTTGAAAGGAATTAATATGAACCAGCAACAAATAAAATATGCTGTAAACCGCATAAAAGAAGTAAAAGAAATTCTCTTAAAAAAAGTAGACAAGAAATATGTTATACCGTCAACAAATGTAACAAATACCGAAAAATATGATTTAATTCAAACCGGTAAAGTTAAGTTGCCGTCTATTAAATATATCACAGGAAAAATTAGAATAGTAAAACAGCAATATAGTTATAACTCAAACGAGGATCATGACGTGATATATCCATCATGGGATAAACTTTTTAAATTTAGTAAATTTCAAAAGAAGGGATATACCAAGAAAGGATATATTGCAAAACGCAACTCTATACAGAAAAAAGCTACGGATTTAATCGATGACTTAATTTTAGGCGATGCAAAGAAGGCGTTACAGGGAATAGCAAAATTTGAGAACACTGTAATATGATAGCTCTCACCACGTTCGTTATACATATACGAATTTACAGTTTACTTGAAAAAGGTAAATGCGTAAATCATTATTTTCATATTAATAACGAAAATGACCGTCAGAAAAAATACGAAAACATGTTAGAGCATGGTTGTGGTTTATGCGGTGAAAGGTTGACTACAAGACAGGTATCTCATACTATAACGCACCAAGAAGGTGACTTTCGGTGCTTAATCAGTGGGTTGGGACACAAAGCTTGTGACACAGCATTACTTAAGCTCATCGATACGTGGGACGAAGCAGAATTCCAAGAGTGGCTGTTAAACCAAAACGATTTAAAACAAGAAAACTAACAATTAAGGAGATGTCAAATGGCTAAAAAATTTATGGATATAAGAGATAGCATTGAAATACATTGTGATAAATGTTACCATGCAGATTCAGAAATTTGTTCTCGTTGTTTTTTCGGCTCTGTAGATATGGGCAGAAAAGACTTAGGCAACATCAAAGCATACCAACTTGCGTTTAAATATTTAATAATGTATAAACACAAAGGCTTCAAGCGAGTAAGGCCATTTGGCAACTTCCTTAATATCGAAATGAAAACAGGAAGTAAGAAAGGATAATATGGAAAGTATAAAAAGCGTTGTTAGACGTACAAGGGCGTTTCGTGACCTAACCGAAGTGGATAAAACGAATGGTACAGACCTATGTATGCAGGCAAATATGGATTATAATACTGTACTGGATAAGCTAACTTATTGGCACAATGGTAAAAACAATGAAACAAATAGTTATGCAGTTGTAAGACAGGATACAGGTACATGTCTGGGTGTTGTAGGTGAACAGTATAATGTAATGCAGAACAAGGCTCTTGCAAATATATCAATCAATATAGCCAATATGATTGGTGGAAACATAACACACGCAGGGCTTATGCAGAGCAGATATTATGCTCTTGGCAGCCGTGTATGTTTTCTGGGCAGATTAGGTACGGAAAATATTAATGGCGATGAAATGGAAAAAATCTTTTTGGTAACGAACACCAATGACGGTTCCCGGTGCTTAATGCTATATCTTATACTACTACGCATTATATGTGCAAACGGGCAAATAGCAATAAATAAAGATTTCCATAATATCATTGCCATACGGCACTCAAGCCAGATGAATTATATGTTAAGCGAAGCCACACTAAAGCTTAAAAATGCAAATACGTTTTATGAGAACTCTACAAAGGCTCTAAGGCGTATGGCACAAGCCGAACTTAAAAAGGATAACATACTTGGTAGTATCGGCTTATTTACAAAACGTCTTGTCCCACCGATTATTGTACAATCAGAACCAGAAAAAGGGCCACAGGACACACCTATAGTTGTACGTAAAAGAAAAGAAATATCTGAAATATATTTCAAACAGGATATAGAACATTCTGTATACCGTATGTATCAGGCGGCTACAGAATACACCGACTACCATACTACAATCCGTGCAGGTAAACGTAAAAATACAATGTCAGCCTCGTTCGACAATATAATGCACGGAACAGGAAATAATATGAAACACCGTGCATATAATTTATGTATGGAAGAAGTGCTTTTGAATGAAACCAATAAAACCATCAAGGGATAATGACAATAACAATGAAATTGATTTGTATTGCATAAAAATACCAATACCGACTGGTTTCCACAAAAATGTGGAGCCAGTTGGTTTTTATTACAAATCGATTGGTAGAATTATGGATGATAAATCTCCATACGAGAATATCGTAATGGAACAATGGTATACTCGACAAATACTGAATTATCTAAAGTGGGAAGAATATACCATGCCGACATTTGAAATTATGGTAAACGCATTAAAATTATTAATAAGTAAAAATATAAAACCAGAAGGTTGTATTTATACAGAAAGTGACGAGAATGAAGATTACAAACAATCATGATTTACCAAAACATATTTATGATGATATTGTAGCAAAAGAAAATAGTAACCCATATATAAACAATAGTTTCAATAAAGATACGGATTTCAGGGTTACAGAATTAATGGATGCGCCGTTACCTATAACGCTTGCAAAAAAATATAAGGATAGTGATGAATATATTGTAGACGCAAGTTATTTTTTGCCAATGTATATCGGAACAGGTATCCATAAGCATTTTGAGGGACACAGCTTTAGAGCTACTAAACCGAATGGAAATGCTGCTGTATTTGAACATCATGTAAGCAAGGACTTTGTTTTTGATGACAAGGAATTTGCAATACACGGAACGGCAGATGAAATACAATTTTCCGGAAAAGATAATGTAATACTTATAGATAACAAAACAGCATTTACCGGTTCTGTTTATAAACCTGTTGATAACAGATATATATTACAGGTAAATATGTATTTGTATCTTGGCAAGTTCAGGGACATGAATTGCCGTGGATTTATTAGATATATCTATAAGGATTGGGCTGCAATAAGAAGTTTTGCAGCAGGTTATCCGATATGCATGATAAACGAACGAGAAGTAGATATAATGCCTGTACAGGAAGTAAGGGACTATATCGAAAATCAGGTTCGTGACCATAAGGAAAGTCCCGAAAGGCCATGCACCCAAACAGAACGTAATCTTGGCAGAAAAACATTTAAAATATTCTTATCTAGTAAACCGAATAAGGCAAAAATTGCAACTTATGCCGATGAAAATGGTATACGTAAGGAAATAGATACTTACGAGAAAGCAGCAGAGTTAATGCAAGGTTTACCGGAAAAGGCAAGAGGAGAAGCGTATATCAAGGAATCCACTGACGATTTACGATGTAAAATGTATTGTAAAGTTCAAAGTATATGTCCGTATGCAAAAGAGAAAGGATATCAATTTTCTCCTTATGTTTATTAAAACAAAAAATGTATACGTAACAAGAGACTCAGGCTGCTATAGTATTAACATATGGCCTGATGAAATTGGTATACGTAAATTTCATGGGTGTGTCCAATATGGTGCAGCTTGGCAAGAAAATTATTGTTCAAAAGCTTTTTTCAAAGCAAGCTATGAAACAGGACCTTCTATATTATACACAAATGGATTTAAGCAGGCATTTGGATTTTTACCCCGTTCAGGTCAAGCGTGGCACATTAACGGAAAAGGTAAACGTACCAAAGTGGAATTAGCATTTTCAGGTTAAAATGAGTTGTAAGGAATGTGAAAAAGCACAAGAAAATGCTTTGCGATATTATTATCGATGGGATAAAGCAAATATATGCATGAGTGGATGTACAGAACATATAACGGAAGTATTTGATATATTAACAGAACACCAAAAAATTAAACGAAAGGAACCTTAATATGCAATGGTGGGAAGTACCAGTAAAAACAAGAGAAGACGGACGATATGACTACAATAACGATTGCACGGTCACAGTCGTACAAAAGACATCAGAACCTAACAAATGGAAGGAATTCGGCTATTTTCAGGATATTATCATGCAGGGGCCAGATGGACAGGGCTATGCAGGGAAAATATTCTACAAAATGGAAGAAACGCATCTATTTCTAGTAGACGAAGACTTAAATAAGGAAATAGCCTGTCGTATCAAAAAAGCCCCTGATACGTCTCCTAAGGCCGTAGGTGGGTTTAGGTATACTATCATGTTCAACACAGGGTTTACGGCAACACAGAAGTCTACAGCGGCCTCTGCTGGAACGTCAGGCTCCTATTCGCCACCCAAAACCGGTGGGCGGGACTTTGACAAAGAGGCTATGGGTAAATGTTATACTTTGTACGTTGCGGCTTTGTTAGGACGAGAAGGGGGGCCATTGCCATCCGTACTCGAAAAACAGCCAGAAGAACTTATGTCTTTATGGCGAATAGCAGCAAACTCGATATACGAAGCTCCCGGTAAAGAAATATTGGAGCCACCGATATAATGAGCGTAAAACCTAAAAAATATACATATGAAACAGCAGTAATAGAAGGAGAAACAGCCAATATGTTAGGAGACATATGTATTCTTGCTATTACAAATAGGTTGGTTTGTGATAATGTAAAACGGGTTTCTATCGAAATTACTGAAATTGTGGAACACAACAAAACGCAAATGAGAAAGTTTTTTCATGGTGTTATAATTCCAGCGTTTGTATTGCAGATAAATAATGCCTATAAACATCCACATAATGGAATATTCGATAAAACCGATATTAAGGCATACTTAAAAGCTATGTTTCTGGGTTATTTACCAGAAAACGATATACAGGCAAGTTTAAGTAAAGCCTTAGAATTGGCAAAACCAATAACAAGCATATTGGATTTTATGAAAAAAGAAGAACTAAATCAGAATTTTAAACAACCTGTTCCCATAAAATCCACGGAAGAAGCAACTCCGGAAGAATACATGAATCTCATAAATTCGTGTGAATTGCTGTTTTTCAATTTGTTTAATACAACATACGATATTAGAGATAAACCAAAATATGTCAAAAACCCTGTTGACATAAACATATAATGGTGTATAAATAAGGGGATTCGTGTTTGTCGACCTATTGAACACATACTCTCCTACGGCCATTAGGCCGTTTAAATGTCAATAGGTTTATTGGTAAAGCAGGCCACTGTCATACGGTGGCCTGTTTTGCTTTAACATTAATTAAGGAAGGAGTATTATGGCAACCCTAAATAAAGCAAATAAGAAATTTAAGGAATATGTACACCGAAAACATAAGTACAAGTTTAATTGAGCATAGCCTTAAAAATATGAAAACAGCCAGAATATTGCCATTCAGGTTCATTGCAGCAGCTAGATATGCTCCGCAATGGGAAACTTGGATAGAAAAGGCCATGTTAAGATGTCTGGATTCTCAACCTAAACTGGAAGGTAGAACAGTGGTTGTGGTGGATGTATCCAGTTCTATGGATTGGGATAAGGTTAGCAAGAAGTCCGATATGACACGCTTAGATGCCGCTTGTGGCCTTGCAATATGCGTTAGAGAAATATGCGATGATGTAGCTATATATTCCTTTTCTATGGAATGTAAGCGTATCCCTGACAGACATGGATTTGCTCTAAGGGATGCAATTGCAACTTCTCAAATGCATAGTGGAACTTATTTAGGAAAAGCAATAAAAAGTATTGACAGCAAAGAAAAGTATGATAGAATTATTGTAATTACCGATGAACAAACCCATGACGATATAGGAATCCCAAAAGGCCGTGGTTATATGCTAAATGTAGCAAGTTATAAAAATGGCATAGGTTACGGCTCTTGGACGCATATAACAGGGTTTAGCGAAGCGGTATTGAAATATATTGCAGCCTATGAGGCTCTTTAAAAAGTAAAAGACAAGTGGTGAAGAATATGGTTACTTCTTCAAAATGGACAACACCATACTCGTTTGTACCCTTGTTTTTATAATATTGCAGGTAGCGAAGAAAACGGTTACTTCTGATATACATCTGAAAACCCACCGTTTTTGCTTGTTCTCCTGCATTCATCTTACAGATGGCGTAGATAAGAGATACTTCAACCGGAACTTAATGTTATAGGTTCAAATCCTATCCTTCCGGTAATCGGAAGGTAGCTCAATCTGGCAGAGCGTGAGCCAAAAAGCCTCTTATTGACTGTTCTTCTGTATTAATGTTATGCATGGTGAAGATAGCAGTTACTTCTATCGTAAAATAGATTTGCTCTATTGGACAACACTGCTATCGCTTATTCCTGCATATTTTATGACAAACACGAAAGGAGAGTTCATGGCATGTCATATCTTTAATGTAGATATTGCCGTAATCGTAGGTGTTCAAAAGGCAATATTGCTACATCATTTAATGTTCTGGATACAGAAAAATCAGGCCAATAACACGAATTATATCAACGAAAAACACTGGACATATAACAGTGGCAAGGCATTTGAACTACTCTTTCCGTATTTCAAGAAAAGAGCAATCCTACGGTGGCTAAATGAGCTAGAAAACGATGAATATATCATTTCTACCAGCACACACAACAAAATGTCCTTTGATAGGACTAAATGGTACAGTTTGACACAAAAAACCTTATTATTGTTCGAAAAACATGAAGGTCATAAATTATGTCATTCGACACGTCAAATTGACGCATCGATACGTCAAATTGACACGACTATACCAGATATAAACACAGATATATATATAACTACAGTGGACTCGGATAGAACAACAGATAAAGCGTTACCAGCGGTAAAAAGGTCTTCTAAAAAGACTAGGAAAGGTTACTCTTATCCGTTTGAACAGTTTTGGGCATTGTATCCACGTAAGCAAGCCAAAGAAATGGCTTGGAAATATTGGCTTGGCATAAGGCCAAGCAAGGAACTGGTAAATCAGATTATGATTGCCGTTGGTCAGCAAATCCAAGAAGGGGGAAGTTTATATCCGCATGGCAAGAATGGATTACAATATGTGAAATCACCCTGCTCATGGTTGGCAGGTAAATGCTGGACAGATGAAGTCCTGAAAGGTACTCCTGAAAGTCAACCTGCCGTATCTTTAACTAGGGAAATAACCGAAGATGAAGCAAACGAACTTTTAGGAGAGAATCGTGGATATATCGACACACACACTAACCAAGCAGATAAACGACATCATATCGGGCAAGATTCTGCCGATAGACCTTCCGTGGAAGGCAATATCGAAACTAAGCAATGCCCTGAGACCGGAATCGATAACCCTACTCTGCGGAAATCCGGGAGCCAGCAAGAGCTTGATGTTACTCCAATGTTTGATATTCTGGACGAGCCAGAAAACTAAGACCTGCATTTATGAGCTTGAAAAGAACAAGGAATTTCATTTACTCCGCTTGTTGGCAATATTAACAAAACAGGAAGAATTGACAAATCACAAATGGATACATGCTAATCCGGATATAATTTTAGAAGTATATTCAGAAAACAAGGATTTTATAGACGATGTATCCAACCATTTATGGGCATGTGATGTTGTAGCACCTGCCCTTAATCAGATTGTCCATTGGATAACCGTCAGAGCAAAACAGGGGTATAAGCTAATATGCATAGACCCTATAACAGCAGCAACCATGAGGACCGGCAGACAATGGGAAGAAGAAAAAGTATTCTTACAGCAGGTAGATAAAATCGGACGGCAATATGGCTGCTCGTTTTTATTTGTTACGCATCCGCAGAAACAAACCAACATGGCACCTAATATGCAATACCTTGCGGGTAGTGCAAATTATAGCCGATTTGCAGATACAATCCTATGGCTTGAAGGACATCAGGAAAAAACAGGAAACATAAAAACTTTTATGGGTACAGATGAAGATGTATATAACCGTACAATACATTTATTAAAAAGCAGAAACGCAAAAGGACAGGGATTACGGTTAGCATATAAATTTGATTCTGAAACATTAAATATATCTGAACTAGGAATAATTATCAAAAAGGAGAAAAAATGAGCGTAGAAGATAAATTAATTTTATTATCTAAGGAGACAGTACATGAAGAACGGTAAATCATTACCCGAGTTATCAGTAAAGATATATTACGAGCCTATATATGGGTAAACGACTACCTTACACCCCGAATAGTAAAATACGTGCAATACTGCGTCAGCTTTGGCTACGCTCCCGTGAACGAGCAGCAGCACTAAAGAAAACAAAATATTGTTGTAAGGAATGCGGCATTAAGCAAAGCGTAGCAAAAGGAAAGGAAGTATATCTTGAAGTACATCATGACCCCCCTATAGATTGGGGAACTCTTATTGCCGATATACGCAAGGCCTTGCTTGATGTACCTCAATATCCATTGTGTAAAAAATGTCATAAGGAGAAACATGAAACAAATAAAAAGACACTATTTAAACATAATAGCTAAAGATGGAGCGTCTTGGTCAGGTAAATGGCGTAAATGTAAAAAGGAATATTATAAAACACATGTCAAAATTTGTATGTGTTGTAATTATGAGAAAAAAACAGAATTACATCACATTAAACCCAGGCATATATATCCTGAATTGGCATTGCTTCATACAAACTTAATTGTATTATGCAGAGATTGCCATTTTCATTTAGGTCATAGAAATAATTTTCGTGATTATAACCCTCAAATAAAAGATATAACTGATTTTATTTGGAAAACATAAATGAAAATTGGTAAATACATATATCATCGTGTTGCAAGAAATATGCCATGTCCGTTATGCGAACGGAAAAAATATTGTCTTGTAAGCGAAGATGGAGAATATGTAATATGTACATCCGTTCAATCACAAAAATATTGGGAAACATATAACGGATGGTTACATAAGCTAAACAAGAAAATTGATAAGAAAAAAATTGTGAAAACTAAAACATATAAACCTAACCAAGAATATATTGAAAAACTCTTTTATGGAAAATATATTTACGATAAAACAGCACAGAATTTATTGGCAACAGAATTAGGCTTGCCAGAAGAAGCATTGAATATATTTGGTGTAAAAACAGCAGATTGTCATTACGGCATACCTATGCGAAATGAAAAATACCAAATAATAGGAATCATGAAACGTGATTTAGGGGGTAACAAATGGTGTGAAAAACATTCAAGGTTAGGTTTATTTTTACCGTCAATATTTGATATAAAGAACGAAGTATTCGTATGTGAAGGCGTAACAGATGCAATGGCATTAAAAAGCAAAGGATATAATACTATTGCTCGTCCGTCAGCAACGGCCTGTGACGACATGGTAGTAAAGCTAACAGCACGAAACAAGTATGCCTATATCATGGCAGACAATGATACCATTGGTATAAAGGGTGCAATAAGTTTGGCACAACAGCTATGGATAAAATCCAAGATTATCATTGTACCTAAATACAAAGATACAAGAGCATGGATAAATAGTGGAACATTTAAAAATAAAGATATTAATAAATATATGAAGTAAGGAGAAAAAAAATGAAAACAATTAAAATATTATTTTATAAAGCAGAATGGGACGGACATTTACTGGACGATTTGATTTCGCTATGCACGTTCCCGTACAATATCGGTACACCGAGATACAGTCATGTTGAATTATGGTTACCTAGCAAGGATGGGTATCATCTTGTATTAAGCGATAACAAAGGGGTTATTGGTAGCAAGTATCTAGGTGATTGTTATACTTCAACAATGCGTGGCGATTTAGATGGAACGGTGTTGCGTCCAGCTAGCGAAGTATTAACTCATCCAAAACGATGGGACGTAAGTGAGGAAATAGAAATAAATGAATATCAATTTCACCGCTTATTAAGGCATATCTATAATCAAGTGGACAACAACAAGGGCTATGATAAATTATGTATTAGTGATTTCTTTAATCCATTACGTTGGTGGCTGCCATTGCATAGTAAACTTAAAAATATATGTTCGGAAGCCGTATGGAACGCTGTTGCATTGGCGAAGGGTTGGTTGAATAAGCATATACTAAGCCCAAGAAGATTAAGTAAACGTATTATACAACGTGGAATTAAAATAGGAAAACTTGTAGATATGTAGAAAGGAAATAAAATGCGTATAGTGGTTATTGTTCTTGTTATTCTAACTATTGTAATTTTATTATTAACGTCTGGTTGTGTAATGGCAAAGAAAGGAGACTTATGGTATGTCCGTTTTGGTGACCAGAAAATAGAAGGTCTGTATATTGAAGCAGATGGTTCTATTGTCGAATTGAACAAACAAAAGTCGGAAACCGAGTTCTTTAAATATCTTATAGAACTTGGTATGAAAATGCCAAAACTAATACCGTAAATATTATTAACTCGAATGGAAATACATGCGACATGATATAAAGATTAAATACTACCCTATTGTTATATTTTTTGTTATTCTATCTTTTGTATTTGTTGTTATACATCTGGAATACAAGAAATATGCTTGGTATTACATTAGTGCCTATTGTGCCTGTAAAGAGTGTTGCGAGGGCTATGCCGATGGTATAACAGCATCTGGTTATGTTCTTACAGAAACATCAAAAGTATGTGCAGCACCAAAAAATATACCATTTGGCACAAGATTCGATATACCGCATTACGGCATAGCAACTGTAGAAGACAGAGGAAAAGCCATAACAGGAGATAGGCTTGATATATATTTCAGTGACCATGACAAGGCTATAGAATGGGGAGTTAAGAAGTTACACGTAAAGAGGTTGAATTAGGCTCTGTGAGGCCCGTGTGGCGGCGCAACAAAAAAAAGGTACATTTATGCAAATTTTTATTTTACGGGCTACATGGCTATCCTACGGCTTCCTAATCCCCTCTCTGATGGGCTATTCAGGCTTTACAGCTTGTTTAGCCCTTTTTTTATTTGCGCGCAAAAAGGGACAATGGATACACAACATAAAAGAAGGTTCTTGACAAAACTAACAAGGTATGGTATAATGTGTATCCAAATCGTGGAGTTTTTATATGCCTGTAACCGAATTATTATCTGATGGTTCCGTACCTTTAGGCGGTAATTGGAACTTTCGCAATTACAAACTATTGCAAGCAGGAGCTTGTGAGTTTGGCTCTGGTACCACTGTAGGCACTCTAACCCTAGCAGATGGGTCTATAACCGATTCTGGGGGTTCTATATCGTTTGGTAACGAGAATCTGGTCACAACAGGTACTTTGGGAGCAGGAGTAGCTACTTTAGCCACAGGCTCTACAATCGGCACCTTAACCTTGGCTGATGGTAATATAACCGATAGCGGTGGTACAATCAGCTTCGGGAATGAAAATCTAACAACAACAGGTGTTATTACTGGCAATTCCTTTATAACAGCAAGCGATATAGGTATATCGGGCGATACAGACCTTATGCAGCTTACAGCTAATACTTTAACTTTGAACGGCGACCTTATCACAACAAGCAATGTTTTGCGGACTGAGTATGGCAGTAACCGTGTAGGAATAGGCGGAATACCGGTAAATGTGGGGTTAGATATTTTCTATTCTACCTTTATGAGAGCACCATTAGACATCCTGAACACAGCAACGCAGCTGCAAATAAATTATGATGGTTCAAATAATGCTACTTTTAACGTTGGTTCTAGTGGTGATTTGACTATTTATGCCAGTGGTGGCGATATATCATTTGGCAATGAAAATTTTTCTACAACCGGAACAATTAATGATATGATTCTTTCGGTTCAAAATACAAGAACATTTATCATTGGTGACGTTAATACCGGAGCCGATATACAAGCAGGGGCCAATCAAAATATTTTCATAGGAAGTGCTGCCGGTAAGGGTATTACTACAGGAGATGATAATATTGTTATTGGCGATAATGCAGGTTATAAAATCTCGTCAGGATTACGTAATGTAATCATTGGCCGTCAAACAGGTTATGATTTTAATGGAAATTCTGATAATATTTGTTTAGGTTATCGTGCCTGTTTCGATGCAACTACAAATGGCAATATTGCAATAGGAAATTCAACTTTATATACTGTTCAGGGTGGCTCCGGTTACAATATTGCCATAGGGTATCGGGCAGGATATGGAAATGGGGCATCTACAAACGACCATGCTTATAATATTATTATAGGCTATGATACAGGATATTCTATAGACTCTGGTGATTATAATATAATAATGGGCTATCAGGCAGGATATGATTTAACTAACGGAGAACATAATGTTCTATTAGGTTACCGTGCAGGTTATAATTTAACTACCGGAGAAAATAATATTATTCTTGGTGGACAAGCCGGTAATGATTTGGGTGCTAAATATTATAATATCATTTTGGGTTATCAAGCCTGTTATGACGCAACTACAAATGGTAATGTTGCAATAGGACATAGGACTTTATATACTTCTCAAGGGGGTTCGGGCTATAATATCGCTATAGGATATCGAGCAGGATACGGAAGCGGAGCGTCTGCAAAAGACCATGCTTATAATGCTTTCATTGGCTTTGAAGCCGGCTTCAGTATTGATTCTGGCGATTATAATGTATTGATGGGTCACCAAACTGGTTATTTATTAACCAACGGCGGAAATAATATATTTTTAGGTGCTAATGCAGGTTATAGGCAAACTACGTTAAGCAATTTACTAATTGTAGATAACCAACAAAGAGCAAATGCTGCTACTGAAATAACCAATTCAATCATGTATGGTGTTATGGCGGCTACACCGGCATCACAAACAATCCGGATTAATGCAGCGAGTTTCGGTCTTAATATCGCTCCTCAAGCACAACAGGCTCACATAGTTGATGCGGATGGAACTCTCGCAGATATAACAACTAAATTTAATACTCTACTGGCAGACCTTGAAGGATATGGTTTGCTATTAACTGTATAAGGAGAATATTATGTCAGAAAAAGTAACTAAAGTTGATAGTGACAATCTGGAAGTGGAAACCACTGTCATACAAACTGTACCCCGTCATCGGTTACAGGAAGAACTCGCACGTATAAACGAGGAAATCCGGAGAACCGCAGATAGACGGACGGAACTTTTAACAAAAGAACAGGTATTAAAAGGAAAATTAAATGTTTTAGATATGTAAAAGGAGAATGAGAATGAAAATAAATTTTAAAGAAATCGTGTTGCTGGATATCGATGGTAAACCAGCAAAAGCAGAAACACCAATCCATAAGGCTATAGCGAATATTATATATACGCAGATTTCTAATCTGGATTTGGTGGAAGTGGCAAGGGAAATTAACAAGGGAAAGGTGGTAGAATTGTCAAATACGGATATAAAACAAATAAAAAAATTGCTTTTAGGAGACAAAAGTGGTTTATTCGCTTTTGCTAAAGCGGCAATAACAGAATTTTTTGAAGCACTAAAACAGAAAGGATAAAAAAATGGGATATAATAATGTAAAACAGGCACAACCAAGGCAAGTATGTGCTACGGCTAACGCTAGCGAAGACACAACCTTGATTGGTTCTGCAAATTTAAACCAAGCATATCGTATTGCAAATTTAACAGACAACCAAATAGAACTAAATGAGTTTACGAACAATATTTCTGTTACTGCGCGTTCACAAGTTGATAATGATACGGTTATATTGGAACTGTGGGGGTACCCAGATAAAGGCGATGCAGAATTTTTGGGAGTATATACAGGAACAACAGACGAGGCCGTAAGCGATGACGGTTATTTTTATGTCGATACTTGGACAGAAACAACGGCAAGCCAACATACAGCAGCAGTAATATCAGATATGTCTGATGGTATATCGACACTAAAATTTGATTCTATGGGCTTTAAGCATATTGTAGCATTGGTTACAGGAATAACATCTACAGATGCTGACGGAATTGCAAAAGTATTTATCAGACCTTACTAAAAAACAGAAAGGAAATATTATGTCGGTATTAGTTAGATTTGAACATGATGGAGTAAAATACAAAACACGGCTATATGAGCGTGCCTCACGTAAGCAGGTGTGTGAGTGTTGCGGTAACCGAAGGGACGGTGTTTTACTAAGACGTATTGACCCCGAAAAAAAGGATGTTGGTATTTGCACCGAATGTATTGTTTTAATGTCATACGGTATTCAAATAACCACTCCTGACCCGAAAAAGCTATTCGGCTTACATCCTAAAAAGCCGCATATAGCAGGGAGAAAGCGTGGCCCTAAAGCAAAGTCCGGACCAAAAGTAGGGTCAAAAAATAAGCCTAAACCAATAAAAATTACACCCAATAGTGCAACACCGGTTCGTTTGGAGACAGACAATGCCTAAAGGCCAAAACTCTAAAACAGAAGCACAGATGAACATGCTCAAGTTCTTCGAAAAAAATATTATCGAAGGCAAGAGTATGAACCAATGCTCTAAAGAGCTTGGGTTGCATCGCTCTACATTGCATAACTATAAACAGCGTGACGACTTTAGGCAAATGGCCGTAATGCATCTAGAAGATAGTAAGCTCAACGGTGTAAAAGGTACAGTGTCAAAACTTGTTGGAGCGCTAGATGCAACAAAGCCCATTGTAATGACAGCGGCAAACGGCTCTACTTCTATAAGACAAGTTCCTGACAGTAAAACTAGAATGGAAGCATTAAAGGAAGTGATAAAAATATATGGCCTCTATGCCCCACAAAAACAAGATACAACACTTGCAATTTCCATATCATCGGATGAAGAACTCTTTAGACAAATTGACGAAGCTCAAAGAGATTGCTGCTATGTCGATTCGTACGTCA
>Ga0209128_1001647_pt1 | contig 15137 bp, 13 predicted proteins | sample ETNvirnome_6_100_FD_184072 | JGI IMG/M metagenome (GOLD analysis project Ga0209128, IMG submission 184072) | Marine viral communities from the Pacific Ocean - ETNP_6_100 (SPAdes) (version 2) | ecosystem: Environmental > Aquatic > Marine > Oceanic | place: Pacific Ocean | collected 2013-06-19 | reverse complement strand
TTCGAGCAGGATTTGAAGAAAAACTTTCGAAAGTTCAAGAGTTTTTCGAAGCTAATCAAGTTAAACATCTCGATCAAGCTTTGGAATCTTTGAAAGAGGCTAATGCTGTGCCTACCTATGAAGATGAAATTGAGCTTTACGAAACGTATGGCGGCGATTAAAGTTACAAAAAGAAGAGACCCCTCTAAATGGAGGGGTTTTTTTTATTTTGAAATTAAGGGAAACTATTTATAGCGTGAGGAAAATATTATGAAAAGATTACTTTTGGAACAACTATTACAAGAATTTAATAAAAACGATCGCGAAGATGTAATGCGCTTCGCAAACGACTTCGGTGTTTCATATGAAATAGAATTGGAATCCGAAGATTCTCTTTGCGGCGACGACGGAGAAGCGCGACAAGAGGCCCGCTACCAGCGCGCGCACGACCGTCTTGACTACGATCATTTTTATGAAGAGGTGGCCGGCCGCGAATCGGATCAGTTCTTTGATTATAACCTTGAAACCGGCGAAGATGTAATGGAATTGGTTGCGTGGTATATCAAAGAAGACCCCACGGATGAAGGGTTTGATGAGGCCGCCGATCAAGAAATGCGGATGGTTAATCACGTTATTTGTAGCATAGGATATAATAATGGAGATAGCGAGTTCCGAGAAGTAGTCGCGCGTATTTTAAATGATGATAGCAAGGCTGCGATATTTTTTGCGGCAATCCGAGAGAACGACTATATTATAAATCACCTTCGCAAATTTAAAAATTTTGATCACGAAATGAAAAGCAAGAAAACCCAAAGAACCTTTGGGAAGTTCGATGGAAAAATGGAGGATGAAGTAGAATTCACAGCCGGATTAGAAGTCCTTGATCTCAAGGGGAGAGTAGATTTATTTAATCATTATGTTTTTAATTTAGAAGATACAATCGGAGAGAATTTCCCTGTTGGGAGTGATGGTGGAGGATTTGGGCCTGCTACTATCGATATGTTTGATTTATTCGAAGCTTGGGATTCGGAAGCCACCTGGGAAACCCTTTATGAGCAGGGAACTTCCGACATTGATGATGTTTTCTTTTCAAGGTATTCTGATAATGCGACGATAGCAAATTTGGCTGAACGCGATTATAAGGGGATCTTTCTCCCAAGCATGGTAGAAGCTATTAGTTCTATGGTGGGAAAAATGATAAAGGAATCAGCCCAGGACCAACTTGATGATTTCCAAATGGATCCCCTTTCTTATCTCGAACAGGAGATGGGATGGGATAGTTGGGATGATGACTATCAACGTTGGCACGATGATGATGACTATAGCACCGACAAAGAAAGTATGTTATGGGAGTATCTTCCCAACTTTATGAGTAAATATGCAGGAAATCTAAAAATTGAAGATGATTGTTCTTTGACTAACGGACTTGAGTTTTCCATGGATAATCCTCAGTATTTGAGCGGGCTAGATGACGCTTTTGAGTTCTTGGATATTCTTTTCGAGGATATAGATAACCAAGAAAATTTTAGATTTGATGATGGTACCGGACTTCATATTAATATCAGCTATTTAGGAGAGAACGGAAATCCTCTCGGAAGAGAGGATTATAATTTTATGAAATCTCTTCTTTTCTTGAATCACAAATTTGCAACTAAAGATTTTGGGAAGCGTCAGCATTCCACATGGGCTGGAGATCTAAAGGGGAAAGTCATCGATTCCGTCGCAGGGATGCTCCGAGCAGATGAGACGCTAGATGATAAAATTAAATCTCGTCTTGGGCCGGGTAAATCAAATAAACACAGCATAATGTATTATCTTCTCAAGAAAAGATTTTCGGATATAAATTCTCTTTTGAATACCGCCGTTATTGAACAGGCCGCGCGAATGGGCGGCAAATCTATTGGATTTAATGTTAGCCATTTCGCCTACGACCAAGACCGCGTTGAATTTCGTTATCCAGGTGGAGAGAAAGTAACCGCGTTAAGTATTCAAGAAGCCACATTAAAGTATGCTTATCTTATTCTTTTGGCTGCAAACCCCGAATTTAAAAAGAATGAATATATTGCTAAACTTGTGGGACTTTTAAATAATTTAAACTTTGCATCTACAGAAAAAGCAAAAGGATTGACCTGGGTTAAGAAAATTAAAAAAGGAACGATTTTCACGGATTATTCCAAACGACGAAGAGGCGATACCATCAACTGGCGCGATCTTATAATTTATTCTATTCCTCAAAAAGTTATCGCTGGCCATCGTCATCGCGGTGATGCACAGTACAACTTTGCAACTGATAATGATTATGTGATGTTTAAAAAATTGGACCTTAAAAATAAAAGAGCGCGCTTTGCTTATATTGTATCCAAGCCGGAGGCGGTGCTCCCTCGGTCCCGGGAGTCGCATGCTGGCCATCCCCAGAATGGACTTTATATAGATGAGTTCTCAATCCCTCTCAAAAACTTCGAACTTGATTTGCAAGATGGAACCATGGCGCCATTGGGGATGGGACCGAAATGGAACTTTACGCCCGGTGATGAAGTTTCATGGGATTCTTTTAAACGCAACGCGTCCGGAGATCATACCGCGCTTACCCGAGCCAAACGTAAATTTATTCAGCAAGTTTTTGCTGCAGTTCAAAAACACCCTGGAGAAATATTAATAAAAGATTTAACTAAAGTTGATGAAAATGAATATGGGCGACAAGCTAGAGTTAATTCCATCACCCGCGTAATCGACTCCCTAACAACAGCCTTGGAGGCTGTCGCCGGAAGGAAAATGAAACCGAAAGAGGTTCTAAAACATGCGAGCAAACTTAATTCTTCGGCAGGCGAAGTTAAAGATTGGATTGATAAAATTGGTGACGAAGTATTGCATGGCAAGCTACAACACCCGAGTAATCGACCCGTATCGTCTAGATGGTTTCATGAGGATGATTGGAAAGTCTTTCAAAAGTTTAAAGGTAAGGATCACACTGATGTTGAGATAGTCAGTCCCACCCACCAAAATATCCGCGACTTCATGGATAAGATGAATGTAAGCACTCAAGAAATGCATGATATTGAGCAGAAAAATGTCGAAAAATTGGCCGACAAGGTTCTCAGCGCATTTTAAGGACCGAGTTCTTTTTTGAGGAAATCATCATTCCATCCGCCATGCTCCCATTGCGGATGCATTATGTGACCAATCCGCTTGACATGGCTCCACCCAAGCGCATGACCCAATTCATGAACCAGAACACGAGTTCTCATTTCTCCGAGATAAATTGAGGCTGCTTGGATTTCTTTCGTTTCTTCATCGTACATCGTAAATGTATTCCCTAAATTATCTGGATTATATCGGTGGCTTATTTGATTGTGAACATCAATAACAATGTGCCCGGGGAGGACATTGGTATAACAAAAAGCATCATATATAACCCCATCAAATGTATAGCCTCTCTCTTCCCACCAGGCCATGGCTTCTTGAACCTCTTTTTTGGTGACCGGTGCGAACATGCAGACTTTTACCAGCGGTTTTGTATCCCATAATGCGTATGGAACAGAATATTTTTCTATTTTATTCTTTTTAACGTTGTAGGTATAATCCTCTTCCTGGGCGTACATGAAAGCCAGTAAGGATAAGAACACACTAACAAATAAAAAGAGAAAATTTATCTTCATATTATTCCCTCCTAAAATAGATAGTTATTTTTTGTATAAACAGCCTTTTTCTCGCATACTTACTTATGGATGTGTTATGGAATGAGAATAATTTATAATTTATTTTTGGCTTTGGCTGTAATGTTAATGGCCAGTTGTGAGGGATGTACTCCATCTTTCGATGCCGAGAACCCACCATGGGAAAACTGTGCTAATTTAGTGGGGGAACATGCCTGTGATTTTACATTTAAAGATCAAAATGGAGATGATTTTCGACTATATGAACATCACGGAAAAGTTATCGTTTTAGATTTTAGTACAATGTGGTGTGGCTATTGCCAAATTTTAGCAGCCGAAACACAAGATATGCAAGATAAGTACGGGCCCGAGGGGTTTGTTTATGTTACGGTTTTATTTGAAAATATGCGCGCAGAGCCCCCGCAAAAGAGCGATTTAGAAATATGGGCTCAAGCGTTCGGGATAACTACGGCGCCGGTTTTGGCCGGAGATAGAGTTTTAATTGATTATGGCGGACCCACTTCGTGGGATCTTACAGGGTGGCCTACAGTTTATATGTTAGATAGGGATCTTGTTTTGAGAGAAATCTTACGCGGTTATGGCAAAGGTCGGGTTGAAGAAGCAACAGTATCTCTTTTATCTGAGAATCTTGATGATACAGGAGCACCATGAAAAATGGAAAAATGGAAATGGAGTTGGCCTAAATATTGGTTAATATTATTGGCCGTCAATGGGGCCGCTTTTGCTGTGTCTTGGAGTTTGGGGGATTTTTCTAACTCTATTTTAACTGGTGGGATGCTTGTCTTTTGTGCCTTTGGATTTTTTATGTCTTCGGAAAAAGACGAAGATGAAGGGTAACATCGTAAAATATACTCAGTCTTATGACCAATATGAAAATTTAGCAATTGTTATTGATTACAAACCTGGGTATTCTTTACGAAAAACGTGGTCTGATAGAGTCGAAACTGTGCGCGAACCTCTGGTTCGTGTTTTTTGGTTACAGAGACCAAGTGAATATCCTGAACGTGTTTGTGAATCATTAATGGATTTGTGGAAGATGTCTAATCAAACGGATTTATTCGAACCCAATACAATAGTAGACGAATGGAGCGAAATTATTCAAGATGATTGGTTCTTTGCATCGAGTTTCGAGGTAGTAGAAAATATAGTGGTTTTATAAGATCGTAGAGGACATTTGTTTCTCCTATGAGTGTTTCCCCCTCTCTTCGTCTAGAATGTCTTCAGCATAGGTTTAAAGACCTTGTGGGGGGTATAATTTAAGCGACGTGGATTCAATGGTCTCATCAAAGCATCTGATTAAATTTAACATATTTTTGACTTGCTTATTGTGTAGTTTCGTGCTATATTATTATATACCGAGGGATTATTATGGTTGAAACTGGTTTAAAACATTTTGATAGGGGGGATTTGGTTTTATATACTAGAACTGATCACTTCCCCTACGATGCAAAAGCTGCCTCACATACCACCGAGGCGATTGCATTATTTTTAGGATTCTTGAGCAAGGATATATTTGATGCATGCGAAATTCTTATTCCAAGTTCTAATAAAAAATGCGTAGTTTCGAATTATGAATTGACTTTATTATCGAAAAACCAACGATAGCCATTTCAGTTTTCTAGTTATCATTAAACCAAGAGGATAATATATGTTTGATTATGAGGCGCAATTAAAGAAAGTTTTTGATGATGTATTTGAAAGTTCTTCTTCGGGCTCTAGCGAGCCTATTCCTTATCAAATATTGACTTTTGACGCTAAAGAAAAATGGTATTTGGATCCAGTCAAAAAAACCATGGTTAAAATTTGCAACAATACGGAAGTTGTTCAAATTTCCATTCCAGACGAAAATAATAAAGTCCTTGTGCGCGCTTGTGGTGGATTTCTGTTTGTTCCTTTCGATGAGGTAGAAGATATAGGCTTTAACTAAAATAAATAACTATTTAGTAATGAAATAAAAACTATTTACCCCCAAAGGATTCATTAGCATGAAAACTACACGAACTCAATTAAAGAAACTTATTTTAGAAGAACTTGCGGCCATGGGCGCAGAGCCAGGACGATTTGTATCTGGAGATATTGGCGAAGCCCAGAAGTGTGGGAGCGATGAACATCGCTGTCAATCGGGAGGAGATTGCGTTAAGAAAACAACTCCCTGCAACCATCCTGTTGGCGCTGTTGCGTCTGTTAGTGCCTTAATGGAACGTTTGATCCAAGAAGAAACGGAAGCTTATTTTTCCGAATTGGATGAAGTTTTTGGTACCGCTTACGGCAGCAATCCTAAACGCGATGAGGATAATATCAAAGGAGGCGTGTCTAAAACAAAAAAACGCGGTGGCTTTGATTATGATAAAGGGGAAGATGAAGTTTTCCAAGAAGAAAAAGAAGGGAAAGAGTGTGCGGAATCTGAAGGTGGCCCTGGATGTATCAAAAAAGATGATATTGGTTGGAAAATCATGAACAATAAGAAAGGCGGCATTTTTAAACGATGCTCCAGCAAGAAAGATTGCGAAGAGATTTTGAGTGTTCCTGGTGTTCACGAAAGCCTCAATCGCCCTACGAGAATAACTAAATCTCAATTTGAGAAAATGATTTTAAAAGAAATTAGTATTTCTTTAGGAACAACCCTGGAAGGAATCGAAGATGATTCAGAATCCGACGCGGCGTCTCAAGATCCCCTGCCGGCCAATATGGGATCCCAACCTGGTGAAGAAGGAGGCATGGACTCAATCGCTGAAGATTGGGAGGATGAAGAGATAGACCCATATGATGCACCGCCTCTTGGAGCAATCACCGGACGGCGTGGCGCGCCAGGATTAGATATCGAAGAAGTGCAATATTGGATCCAACAAGTTCAGGAAATGCCCGAGGGCCCTGAAAAGGATGATATGTTAGCCCTCATTCAGCAGCAACTTTTCCGGGAATAAATAACAATGTCCGACATTAAAATTACTAAAGAAGAGATTGAAAAGATCGTCCGTGAGGCCAACAAAGAGTTGTTGGAAGAAGACCGCGTTTCGGTGGCTACTGATTGGAGTGGATTTTCTGGGATGACTTATCCTTTTTATGGAAATGAATTATCTGTAGCCCGAAAGGAAAAATTAGGATCTTATGAAAAATATGTTAATACATGTTTACAATCTTTAAAAATGATGGTCGAGAATGTTAACGCTGATTATATTAATAATAATATATCCGACATGGAAGTTAAATTTTTAATCAATGACCAACTTGAAAGGCTCCAATCTTCCGTGGGGTACACTATTTCATCTCTGGAGGCTATTATGCAAAGCGGTGGCCAAAAATTGCATGGAGCGGGACCTCAATATCCCGCCATGATGGAAGAGCAAGAGCAAGAGCCGGAGTTTGGAAAAGAAAAAGTCGCTGCGTCAGGTATGCGAAAGGCCGGGTATGAACAGGGGAAAGAAGCAGCCACTTCCTCGGGTATCACAGCCCAGGAGCGTCCTATTATTAAACAACTTAATGCTTTACTAATTAAAGCCGCCACCGAGGGTAATATTATACCCGGCAAAGCGGGACGTTTAATTAAGCTGCTTGCTGTTGAATTGGAAAAATTAATCAAACCCTGATGAAAAAGAAGTTGCCCACCATCGGAAAAGAGTTGACGGGGCGCTTTTCAGAGGGGGATCTTGTTTCGTGGACAGAGATGATCCATGATAAGACTGGAATAGTCTTAGAAATATTTATGTTAGAATCCGGCAATCGTGAGTTCCCCTGTGCGAAAGTCTATGTTATGGGCGAAGACAAGCGAAGTGAGGTTTTGTTAACAAATTTGATAAATCTTTCGCGTCGTAGCGACTAATTATAAGATGATAAAAGATTAATTTTATTGAAAGGAATTTATATTATGAGTTTTGATTTTAAAAAAATGTTACAAGAGAATATTCGAGAAAGTAGAGATGTTCAAGAAGAGATCTCCATCAAAGACTCTTTTCAGAAAACTTCAGTTGATTTGGTTCTGCTTGGTAAGCAAGGTAGATATATGCCACATTTAGCAAATGAAAATATATCCATTGAATTAAAAGAATCATTGCTATTAGAAATATGTACTGAACTATTTGAAACTCAAGAATATAAAGATATCAATTCCAACATAATCAAAGAAAATAGAAAACTAAGAGAAGAGGGCAACGACTATTATCATCAAATTGTAAAAGAATATATTCACCAAACACGCGGTATTCCTCTCGAAGAAATTAAACTTAATGAGGGGGTATGGGATTTCATTAAGAAGATTACAAAAAAAGTTGGTGATGCCATCGAGGCTGAAAAAACTGATCTGTTTGGGGGAATCTCGAAAGAAGATCAAGCTAAATTCGATGCTATTATTGACCAAGCCACGGATGAGAGAATCAAAAATTTAGTCCAAATTGTAAAAAAGGAAGCTCCCAAATTTCCGAATGATAAAGATAAATTCCAATTCCAGTCAGTCCTGGCGGCCTTTGAAGTTGCTTATGAAAGCTTATATAAAGCTGCCGAAGCATGGTGCGAGAATCCCGATACAGAGGGTGGAACCGATCCGAAAACAGCCGAAGAGTTAATTACAAAATTAAGATTTCTTCTTAAATTTTATCTAGATAAAAAACTCAAAGATAAGTATCGTTATAAATTAGAGGAAGAAGAAGAAAGGGGTGTGATCACTGAACGAGAGCGAATTTTAGAAGAGTTGGGAATTATTATAGAGCTTTTGGCTATTGAAAAGCAACTCACCGAAGCTACAGTTTTTGGAGGCGTAGCCGACACTGGTGGTGGTCGTGGTCGACAGCCCAGAGGTACACGCTCGGGTGGTTCTGGAGAATTTGCTAGCGCTGAAAAGGTTTTGGGAGACAAGAAGTTGACTCAAATGTGGTATCAAGTTGACATCGCAATGCGAGCGGGCCCGCGTCCGACTGGTCTCCCACCCGAAGAATTTAAGAAATTTATAGATAATATGAGGAGTGGAGGACGCACCCCCGAAGAGGCGACAGCCATGTTACTTAAAAGTATAAAAGGGGCCGGCAAAGCACCAGGCGCTAGTGGCGCCGAGACAGGAGAGACAGGAGAAACCCCCGAGGGAACGGATGTGAAGCAGGCCAAACAAGCGGTCAAATATCGCAAATGGAAACTCACTGACAAGCCTGGAGTTATTACTGGTGAGTTTGATCCCGAAGGCGGATCTGTAGTGGTTATGAAATCACTTAAAAGTCATAAGTTACCTTTGTTTTTACTTGGAATGGCAGGTATGTTGGGAGCTTATGGTTGGCTTGTACAAACCCCCTTGGTTCAAAATTGGCTCAAGAGTTTTTTTGAATCAGGAGTTGCCAAAGCCCCGAAGCAGGTTTGGGAGTCGTTTAAGGAAAGCGCACCCATGAAAACCATCGCGGAACTTGGCTCTAGCGATGGCGCAACCGGTTATTGGCAAGCTTTAGGTTTGGGTAATTTTGGGCCCGATCAGCCGGCTTTGGATACTTTAAAGAAAGCAGCGCTGCAAGTGGGGGATAATGTTGAGGGCGGATTGTCCAATATGGCAACTGTTTTTGAAAACCCCGAAGCCAAACAGGCTTTTCTTGATCGAATCGCGCAATTTGAGGCAACCGATCCCAATGTGACAATGGCAGAATTTTTTCCGAGCGGGCCCGAAGATACGGGTCTTTGGCTCGTTCATCCCGGGTCTAGTATGGTAAAAACTATTACCACTACGATGCTTAAAGCTACCGGAAAGGGTGTGGCAAAAACTGCCCTCAAGGGAACGGTCGGTGCAGCTATTATTGCATCGCTAGGAAGCTGGGCAATCCCTCTTGGGCTGGCTATCATCCCCGCTGCAGCCGGGGTCGCCCTCCTTCGATGGAAGGGCCGTAAAATGTCTAGGGCTCAACAGATTAACGATGTTCTAAAAAGAATGAAGCCTCCCGAAGATTGTATCGAGGATGATGGTCCTGGCCGGCCGCCTCCCGTTAAGGAATGTCCCGAAGGTCAAGTTTGGGATGAAGAAAAGGGGGAATGCGTATGTCCCGAAGGTCAAGTTTGGGATGAAGAAAAGGGGGAATGCGTTCCCAAGCCAGGGCCAACACCTGGAGGGAAAGGAAAGAGGCGTGTTGGACTTCTTCGCTTTGACGACGATGCTACTAAAATATACCGCCAGAAGCCACGCGCGGGCAAAAGTACGGTCGATAAAGGTATTGAATTAGGAAGACAAGCACAGGATCAAACTATATCAGGAGATAATACCAACCCCACTACAGATACCTTAAACGATCCTGTAAGAAAGGGTGGTGCTAGCTTTGCAATTGCTCCACGATCCGGGCCCAATCCCGAAGACATTGCTAACATGGACCAAGTTACGAAAATAATCAAAGGAAAAAGCAAGAGAGATACTGAAGCTTTTGTGACTATTGACGCGAGTATTTATAAAGATGCTGCAGAGGTCCTAAAAAAGCATGGACTTCGTAGGAATAGAAAGCCCTCTAAAAAATTGGAGAAGGCCGTGAAGAAATCCGCCGCAGTCTTATTTAAGAAGTTTCTTGCTGGGAAAAAAGGATCCGTTGAAGAAACCGCAAAGGAGCTAAAGGAGCCGTTTAAAGCCCTCCTCGGAAAGGAGATACCAGACGAAGCGATGGTTGATTTGATTAAAGTATTTCAAACATATGGTTTAACAGATCGCGGAAAATATAAGGGCGATGCTGCTGAACCTGGCAAACGCGATGAGATTGAAAAGGGCGACAGTTTTGAATACACTTCCGGGTCCGGAAGAAAATCAGCAATCCAAGTTGTAGATCCAGAAAATAAACATGGGTCTACGATTTCTAAGAGAATTGATCCCGAAACCTGCAAACCTAAGCCAAATTCAGATTTTGCGCTCAAGGCTGATAAATTTAAAAAGTCGGCTGAAAACCCTGATGAGCCTCCAGTTGGCAAGCCAATTGAGAAATGTTCGCTACCTCCCGGGAAAAATGTAAAAGCACCTAAAGCGGGGCCAGGATCCAAGAAATCCAAGAAATTAAAGAAAGAGAACAGAAAGAATTTAGGAAAAGAACTTTTAAGAAGGTTAAATAAAAAATCTTCAAAACCCATAACGGAATCTCAACTAAGAGAATATTTGAAAAAGAAATTACTTAAACGGAAAAAGTAAATGAAAGTCAAGAACAGTACCCCCGTGGATATTTCTGAAATTGTGGAGAAACTCAAAAGTTTCATTCCACATGCTCAGAAATATATGGGGTATGACGATCATCCTAATTTAAATTTTATTTCAGATCCCGAGAATGGTGAAGATATATTAGGTAAGACAGCTTTCTATGATCCAGCAGCAAGAGAAATCTCCATCTATGTCGATGGGCGCCATCCGAAGGATATGATGCGCTCTATCTCTCATGAGCTTGTTCATCATCGACAAAATTGTGAGGGTGAATTTGATAGAGATGATTTGGATGTAGGCGAAGGCTATGCTCAACGAGACGAGCATTTAAAAGAGATGGAAAGACAAGCATACGAAGAAGGGAACATGTGTTTTCGTGAGTGGGAAGATAATTTAAAAACGGAGTTATCGGACCACCTAGCAGAACGATATGAACGCATCTACGAAAGACTAGTCCAAAAGCTCCTCAAATAACTAATTATTACAGCACCAGGAGTACTTAAATGTTTCTAATCGCTGTGAATAAAATTATATTATTGGAGGGAGTCTAATATGTCAACCTGGACAACTTTTGATAATGACTTAATTGCTTACTGGACGTGTCGTGGAAATAAGGAAACGTGGGATCGTTTCAACGCGTCTTTTAGGAGTACCATGGACTGGGTCTCCGAGAGCCCGGGCGGAGATATTTTATTTGGATCTCACTGGGAACGGGGCGGCAATGATAATGCTCGGGCCAAAATAGATCCCGTCGTCATCCCAGGACAACCATTAGGAATATTTTCTGTTTCCATGTGGGTTTATAACATCCAGTCCGGACCCAGGACAGGCCTGCGTTGCAGTTCAAATAATAATTGCCCAATAAGGATGAACGGATCCGAGGATCTTGGAGTAAGAATCGCGGGCACTCTCCATGAATGTGGCTTTAATTTGACCGATGAAGGGATAATTGAGGATGCGAAGTGGCACCATTTAGTCGTTACGTGTGATGGTGCAGGAGGTGATCAAAATTGGAATTTTTATGTCGACGGCGATTTAGTGGGCGTCGTTGGAACAGACGCCTCCGGTTTGATCACCGATCCTTTTGATATATTGTGCAACGGAGATTCTTCTGCGGGTCAATGCTTCGCAGATCGCTTCGCAGAAATTGCAATTTGGGGGAGAGCATTAAGCTCCACCGAAGTTAAACATATTTATGATATTGGAAGATTTGGGCGCCCGCTCAAAGAGCTTCTTCCTCAAACTCAACTATTAGACAATTGGCAAACAATTCCATCCCTAGCCTCAAGTTCGTGGGTAGATATGACTGATAATGAATTACTTTGGCATTTGACTGATAAATTTCAAATTCTAACAAACTGGTATACTACTGGAAGCTCTGGTAATGGCTTCAATGGGAGAATTAGGAATCCGCCGGCTTTTCCTCTCTTTCCGGCCGGCTTGGAGTTATGCAGCGGTTCTATTCCTCCTGACCCTCTAACTTCGCATGGATATTCTACATTTTTTAGTACTTGTTACCAGCAGGAGATTCCGGATCCGGTGGGCACCGGACCTTATCAATTTATTAATGCTCAAAAAAATGCTACCGAGTTATCCGTTGGCGGAGAGGATGACCGAACTTTCATGCTCTGGGCAAAAGAAGATGATCCCCCCCCGGTTGCCGATGCCCTCGGGCGATATATGTGGTCAATGGGCGTCAACGCGGTGAATTTTGGTTTTAGTTTACGAACGGTAGATAGAATAACCGATGTTCCATTCCCCGCTGGTCGCGGCCTTGAAGTGTGCTTGGGCGATAGCGCCGAGACTGAACATATACCATGGACAGGTCCTGAATCAAAAGAATGGAATCATTTTGCTGTCGTCGTTCGCACCGAGAGTCCTGGTTTCAGCGCTGTAACGCTGTACATTAATGGGGCCAGTGTTCTTGGTCCGGTGTTTCACTCGCTCAACACGAGCGACTTCCAAAATCTAAGATTGGGGATAGGATTTGATACGGGCAACGATGATGAAATGTGGTCTGGGTGGTTACAAGAATTCGCCGTATTCAGCCGAGCTTTAACCACTCAAGAAATATTAATAATTTATAATTATCAAAAGCCGAAGTCCGCGCTTGAGCCGGTTGCTAATTTGGGCCCAGCGGGAAATTCTATTAATGATTATTTAGTATGGGCATGGGGATGGGAATTAAATTCGACTTTTTATAATGGATATCTCAATGGACCTGTAGCTCTTCCTGGTACATATTTTGCTAGGGATAGCGATTGGGTAGGTCGCAATTGGTTCCCACCCAACACCCGTACCGCCGGAAGTCGAGTCGGCAACCTCGCGGGGCCCTACTTCGGAGATGAGAATTTTGATCCGGCCGGTAGCAATGGTCAGGGGGATCCTTATTTGAGTATTAACCGAGCATACCCACTGAGTCCCGATGTGGTTATTAATACGAATTATGATTCCAAAGGCGCTTTTGTGACTGATAATTATCTTAATAAACTTTTTCGCTACGGATGGCGAGATATGGGATCACCGCCGAACGAAAGAGTTGTCGGCGTCTACCATGGAGACTTAGGCGATAGTTATAATAATGATAATAACTCTTCCATCCGGGCTGGAGAAAAATGTTTATTGTTGGCTGGTTCCAATCAAACTTCAGTCACATGGAATGACAATGATGAAGAGATTGATAAGCTTGATCCCACCCCTGATATTAGTAATACACCTATGCTCTGGACTCCTCATATTGGATGTTATAACCGAGCAGTGTCAGCCTCGGCTGATTCAGGCCTTGGAGCCGCCGACACACGGGGACCGCGCCAAGGGTGGCTACAAACTAGTTGGAAACAGGTATGTGCTGAATACACCTATAATTGGCCGGCTGAATCGAGCTTCACGACAACCCATAATAATGCGGGAGGCCACCCGACAGTACCAGTTATTACAATGTGGTATGAACATCAGGGATTCAATCCTGTGCCCGCACTCGACGGTAAGATGCTTGTTGGTATTTTCCCGGCATTGCAAGAACCAGATCCCTATTTGATTAAAAAAACTGGGCTTCCGCTGACGGGGGCCCTGGGCCCACCTGCGGTTCGTTATTATATGTTAGCGATAGCACCTCACTGGGATAACGGTCTCGGGCCAAGTCTTGTTTGGCCATTGGCATCGGCTGGGCCGAGTTTTAGCATACCAGCTGATGTAGATTTTCACCGCATATCCATCCAATTTGAGTTTGTGGGAGACCCCATTAACCCACTCGCATGCAACGGATATATCAGCGCATCGGTTTATGTGGATGGGACCTTTAAAGCGGGCGCCAAGGTAGATAAAGTCCCAGGCGAAGATAATTGGACCGATTGGAATAGAGTTGCTTTTAGTGCGGGAACCGCACCCTGTTTGTTTGATCACACCCTGAATCGCCGCGATACAGGTTGGAATCATCAAGGAGACTATGGCGCGTCACCAACGTTGGTGTGGCCTTCGCCATGGGCAGCCACGTTCGTAGCGGGTCGCGAGGGACCAGGGCTCGTTAACGATGCGAGCTATAACTCTAATCCAGGAAAATATAATAGATATTTCAGTTGTTTTGGGTTGCATGACCAGGTTTTCTTGTGGGGATTTACCGGATCGGCTGGTACCTCAAGCTATTATATCCAAGGATTGCGACCCAATGATGATATCGGTGGAACTGGCGTCTGGGTACCTGATAGTGTAAATATGATAACTTCACCAACGACAAATTGGGAGGTTTTATCCGACCGAGCAGATCCTGATATGTGGCAGTATTATCCTAATGGCGGTGCGATGTCAATGCCGGGAAGGATAGATGATTATTTTAATAATTGGACAGCCAATAGTGTTGTCGGCCAGCCGCCATTTGTGGAGGCTCTTGTGTTGGGCTATGAAAATACCGAGGATGTGGAAGACGATTGGAAACCCGCAAATATTCGTGGTGTTCAACAAATTTCTAGCCACGGGCATACAGAAGATGACGCGCCCAAATGGCATATTTACACTACCATGTCTATTGGCACAACTCTGGTTGATTCTTGGCCGGGGCCACAAATAGTTTATCCGGCTGTAGCCCCCGATAGGGCCGAGAGTCGTTTTGTGCCCTATGCAAATATAATTCATATTCTATCTACATCGAGTTATACCGGAAATTTATGGACATGGGAAGAACTCAATCAAGGGACTGGTAGTTTATATGCCACAGATGATTAATACTTTTAAAGGAAATTTAGTTAATGGGTGAGGCCAGAATCCAAGCAGCCGTATGGGAAGTTGTTCATGATGGGACCGTTGTTCCCGACAGTGGTTCCATTTCCTACCAACAAGTTGAAGTTGCATTTTCAGTG
>Ga0209128_1001644_pt1 | contig 15167 bp, 10 predicted proteins | sample ETNvirnome_6_100_FD_184072 | JGI IMG/M metagenome (GOLD analysis project Ga0209128, IMG submission 184072) | Marine viral communities from the Pacific Ocean - ETNP_6_100 (SPAdes) (version 2) | ecosystem: Environmental > Aquatic > Marine > Oceanic | place: Pacific Ocean | collected 2013-06-19 | reverse complement strand
TAAAAGATTATCATAATATACGAGTAGTTCCTCGTATATTATGATAATCTTTTACAAATAATCTAGCAAAATATGAAATGGGTTTACCATTTGAATCTATATCGGATACAGGTTTCGTCCAAGTAAATTTACCTTCTGCTGGATTTACAGGATATATAGTTAAAGGATAGTAGACTACTTCCTCCATTTTCCCATCGAACGATTCTGTGCCACCGCCACCACCGCCAATACTCCATAGATATCCCATAGTATCTCTCTCGAATTTTTCTATACTTGTTCCGGTTTTCCATCTAGTAGATGACCCAGCTGTCAATACTCGCCCACTCTGGTCCTCTAATTTTCCGTTCAAGAATAATTTACAGTTACCGTGAGTTAAGTCTTTATCGAATGTTACTATTATATTTGTAGGATTTCCATTTTTCATAGCCGGTGTGTGGCTAATTAATTCCACAAAATCTGATTTAGAGTAAAAGAATTGTGCTACTACTTTTCCAGAACTATTTAGAAGTATGTCAATTCCTCCAGCTCCCCCAGTCCATAGTATCCCCATCTTGTCTACAGGCCAAGTATCTGGTCTTATGTGTAATACAAATGAAGATTGGTTTCCATTTATACTACCCGGGGCATCTCCACTTCCAGAATATTCAGGAGAAAGAACTATCAATTTATCCCCATCGCCATTAAAATTATGACACCATCCAGATAAACCTTCAGGGTCTAAAAATGTAGTATAATCTTTAATTGTACCTCCAGTATGCGTACCTTTATCTGTTGTACTAGATGGTCTCAAATTGCCATTACTGTGGAGTGTATTTTTTCTAGTAAAACCATATTGATATTTATTATCATTGAAGTAATCTATAATATCTGCTTCAGAATCATCTAAACTGGGAGGCCAATGCATAAATGTATTTTCAGTACTAGGTAATGGTCTCCAGCAAGGTAGGTGTAAAGGTGATTTATGATATTGATGAGAAGGTAGTTCGGTATCAATTATTATAAATCCATACCAAGCATCTTCTGCATCACAGGTCCATTCAAAATCAGGGAAAAATGGGTTATCTTCATTCGGCATTACCGAAAAATCTTCAATGGTCGGTACATCATCTTCATATATAGCCAATCCAAATGGACGCATAGTATTAGAACTGCCATATGTTTCATCTACTATCTTATCTGTACTCTCGGAAGTCGCTATAGTTAATAAAGAACTATTAAGTGAATTTGTAGGCGCCACCATAGTAGAAACTATATCTCCGGGTTCTATTTCATCTATAGTTACTATAGGAGTTATATTAAATACTAACCATTTATCTAGTGAACTAAGATTTTCCTCTACAATTGTCTCCGTAACATACCCACCATTGAGATTATCTTCATCATTCATCTTTCCACTACCATAATTAGTCTGTGTTTCTATTACTGTATCATCTATACCTGGACGTATATTTCTCCTTTTTAAATATGTGGCTGCGTCGGTATATGTAGATTCATTAAATGTTGCTCCATATTCTGATACTGCTGGTGGATTAGATGATTGATTAACTGTCAATATCGATGAATAACTTCTGTCTGAGCCAGGTATGCCTGCAGTAGCACCTGTATTTCTAATCTCTAATGTTATCCAATACTTTAATGGAGATATATATAATTTATTTTTATATATATCTGTACATAAAGGATTGTCTTTCAATTGCTTTTCTATAGTACTAGTGGGCAATAAGTTTCTGCCGTGCCCAGTAAGTCGCACATCTTTATTGAAAGTAATAACATTTTCAAGTCTATCCTTTATCTTAACTACCAATCCGTGCTCATTTGTTGGATTTGTTCCCCAATCTTCTTTGAATATTTCTCCAGTATCATTACCAAATGGGTCCACACTTCTATGTAATTTATATATTACATATTCGGTATCATCATCTAAATTAAAAATATTTCCATTATCCACAATTACTGTACCTTGCTCGGCCAAACTAAAATCTAATACTCTAGCAGAAGTAAAAAAGTTTTCTCTTTTTGCAGGAGTACCTTTATTACCAGCATCATCTTTGCCTAAATCTACAGTCTGTGAATTGAAATCTAATATAGCACATCCTTTATTACTAAATTTATCTACGTGTGTAACTCCATCAGTCTCGAAATCAAATCCTCGATTGGCTACTCCCGTAGTATTTAAACCTTTATTGACAAATGGCCATCCACGCGCACCATTAGCTGGGGTACCAGCTTCGTAAGTGAAAAAAGAGTGAGAAGCCTGTCTTCCAATTCTTTCATCTTGTATATTACTAGTGAATCCCGCACGTATTGCTATATTAGTTGAATCGTGGTATATCGCTTCTATATCTCCTGTAAATGCTACATCATTAAAGAATAGATTTATTGCACCCCCACTTGTATTTTTGTCAAACTCGGCTAAAGTATCAAAACCGATAGAAATGTAAGATGGATTATAAGCAATCACATCCTCAGCCTGAATACCATCCCATCTGGTATCTTTTATATAACTCATAGTAGCAGGAATATGTATCTTTCCTCTAGTTCCTAAATTATTTTCACTTACTGTTGAGTTAGTATGTATATGATTGAATCCTTGATATGTAATATTATCTATATATAATATATTTTCTGCATCAAAGTCAGCGACACCTAAAGAAACATCATCAGGGTCAGTAGTGTATGTAGCATCACCCGGGAAATTATAATTCCATATTGATAGATGTCTAGGTGCACTCCAATCATCAAAAAATTGGTTACCTTTAGTGTGAGAATGTATCTGTAACCATACACTTAGTGGGTCACCAGTTTTAGAATCTCTAATCTGCATAAATACTTGACCTGCGATAAATGTAAATTTTAATTTAAACCAGTTATTTTGCTCAAGTTGGACTCCCATATTTTTTACGTCGGTATTACTTTCCGCATTATACCACAGAGTTCCCCCTATACTTTCGTGAAAAGTATATCCATCATCATCCGCTTTATTTTCTAAGTTATAAGTATAAAATCCTTCGTCATCAGTATCAAATTTCTGAGAATCTGCAACTTGGTTCGTAAATGGAATTGCCAATATAGGAGAGTCGCCCAAATATTCTCTATCTAAATTTAAGTTAGCATTTATTTTAGTTCCATTCTGACCGAAATCTATAGGATACTTAGCTATAATTACACCTGTTGCAGTTCTATATTCTTCTGAATCTGCCTCGTAATCCTTTATAAGTTTAATCACCTTTGAAGCACTTGGAGAAGTAGTTCTGGCCATAAATGCCCATAAACTTTCGTTTGCCTGTGGTTTGGTTCTAGTCATAAGAACTGCGAATCCTCTTACAATTGCACATCCGTTAACTCCTCTGTAATCAGTTTTATCGTGATGTGTATGAGCATCAGAACTGGCTCTGAATACTGGGGCCATATTATCTATATACATATCCATAGATATACTTTGATTAGTATATCCCCAAGCATTATCTCCTACATAGAATGGCGTTCCTCCGCCCAAGTCATCGGTTCTTAACGTACTGCTACCCGGAGTATCAATTGCGTGAGGATACGGAATCTCTGTGACACAGCATACTTCCTGTCTATTTTCAGCAAGTTGACCATAACTTAGGTCATCGGGTATTTTCTTTCCACCGGCCGCGCCCGGTATTGCATCAATCCCCCATCTTGTTCTCATCTTTAAGGATTGGCCCTCGCCGAATGTTTTCTCTGTACTCAACGTAGCTTTAGCAAAAAATAAATCATTACCTTCTGCGTCTATGTAATTCTCATTTCCACGTGTATATATATCTGTGAAAATAGTACTACTTGTCTCAGCATTAGATTCTCGGTCACTTTTAATACTAACAGGATTTACATATTTCAATGCAGACGTAGGTAAGTTAGGGAAATGAACATCTGCTACCATTGCATCCATACCGTGTTTGGGGTGCCACTCCTTTGAATATGTGACGTGAGCCGCAGTTATAAAAGCGGTGGCGGAACCTAGAGAGAGCAGTGTTGACGCTAGTGCTATACCATAAGTCATACCAACCGTCTTCCAGGGGTCACCCGAAGGAACAAGTCTACTGCCGAGTACTCTCTTTTTTTCTAGAAATATAACATTTCGCCGTCCACCTTCTATTGGCTCACCATATCTTCTACTCAATTCTGCCAAAGATAATGTAGTCGCACCAATTTGGTATGTATGTGCATCATCTATACTAATGAAAGGGTCTCCATATGAAACTAATCGTTCCCCAGCTATCTCTGTTACTTCTGACGCACCTCCAGTGAAAGGTTCATACAACCAAGGCACAGAAATATCGGTAAGAGCAGTTATAACGGTCAAGTCTCTTTTATTTACAGTTATAGTGCCCTCATTATTATTTCCAATTGCAGTGTTGGACTTCCATACCTTAAATCCAGGTAAACTTTCTCCGGCATTCAAAGTAGTTGAAGTAGGAAATGTGTACATTTTCAAACCTACCAAAGAAGAATCGCCAAATACATCTGGTTCGGGAATTGCCATATCAGATATATATGTTTGATAATCTGCGCCACCTCTTATATTTGCAGTAGTACCATTACCATCAAATAAATCTCCGAATACTATAGAAGCGTTAAAATCATACCAACCCGCTGAATTAGTATCAACGCTTACTTTCTTGTAGTACCTATTTGTACCAGCACCTACTACTGCCATTAGAATGCACCTCTGTAACCTGACATTCTTAGCGCTATTGGCAATTCATTTGCCAACTTCTGCGCAAAATCGGTTCCATCCTGCGCATATACATCTCCAACGTTTACTGTTATTCCTGCTCCCATACCTACCATTCCTTGTGTCTTTGAAATTATTTGTTCTCCAGGTTCTACATATACCAACTGATGCCTTGGCGCTACTCCACCTTCATCATATACACTTCGTCTTCCTGCTCTGACAAACATACCTGTATCTGCTGTCATAGAACCATATGCCGTTGATTCTGCTTTCATTGTATTCAGTTCTTCTTTCTGCTTATCCATACTCTTTTTGAATTTAAGATAGACGGCACCAATTGCAGCTGTCATTCCAATACCATATGCAATAGCAAATGCTGGGTTTGGAGCGTCCATCATTGATTTTAATACTGTATGAAAAGCCAATGCCGCATTAGCAACTTGCAATATAGCCATTAATCCAAACAATGCTTGTGTCCATCTATCTTCTGCAGTAGCTAACATCATACCTGCACCATAAGCGGCCATCAACGAACTTGCGAATAAAGTTGCAATATCTCCAGCCACCTTCATAGTGAACTGGAATTTTCTAATCTTTTCACCATAAAGTTCTGTTGATAACATACCAATTTCCATTTCCCACTTAAGTGTTTCCAGTGCACTCTTCAATTGTTTTGTACTGAATATTCCGTTCTGTGTTGCATAATTAACTATATCTTGGACATTAGCCTCTTGAATACCGTCCATATTTTTTAATTTGACCATATTACGCAACTTTTTTAATCCTACAGCGTGCTTCATATCAAGCATAATTTTATGTGCAGTCTTCTGTGCATTCTGACTCATAGTATCATTCAACTTCAACATCTGGCCGGTCATACCACCCATCATCATTGATGTGAACTTCATACCAATGGCGAACTTAAGTAAGAACCCATTGCCTGCAGTAATTAATCTGAATAATCCTTCAAGTAAAGGAACAAACTTGCCCATTAAATCTACAATCTTATTAAATTGTTCTTGGAAAGATGCATCTGATAATACTTTAGTAAATGCTGTAACTGAAGTAGTCAATGCTACTGCCAATTCTGGTTTAATACTTTCGAAGAAAGTAACGAATGCTTTAATCATTTCATTTACTCCTTCCATTACTTCAGGTGTTCGGAATACTGCCATAAATGTTTCTTTCATAACAGCTAACTGAGAATTAAATGATTGTAATTGAACTTCAGTAACATCAGTTAATGTTCCTGAAGCATCATTAACTGCAGCTAACATTTCTCTGTAATCATCTGAAGCCCCTACCAATAAACCAAAAGAACGCAATGCGCGAACAGTAAACACGTCTGTAGCTTGCTGAAGCATTTCAATAGTTAGGGTTTCATTTTCAAACGCGGCTACAAGTGCATCTATATTTATTTTTCCATCTTCTATAATATTGAATGTATGTCCCATTCCTTCAAGGAATCTCTCTAATTCATCCGTGTGTTGAAGAATATCTAAAAACATCTTGTTGACAGAACGTGCGGAAATACCTGCCTCTAACGCACGATTAGATAACACTGCCATAATAGATATTAACTGTTCGTAACTAATTCCCGTCATATTAGCAGTAGAACCAGCATATGCAAATGCTTTCTGTAAGTCACCTATGTCTAAAATAGACCGTTGGGTTGCAACCTGCATCTTATCTAAGACGTCTTGAGTATCTTTATAGGTCTTACCAAATGTTTCTATAGCAAACACCGTCATCTTAGATGCTTCTTCAAATGATATAGCATTGGCTTTGGATAACATTGTCATAGCAGCCAGACCATCATTTATCTGGGCAACTGTAAGTCCCGCCTTTGATAATTGAACTGCACCTTCAGCAATAATATCACCAGACACACCAAATTTGGCTGCAGCCTGATTAATTGAAGCACCAAGAGCATACATCTCTTCCTTTGTCAACTCGCCTAATGCACGAGTATGAATTAATGATTGATTGAATTGGCGTGTAGCATTGAAAGCAATAAATGCGCCGGCACCTAAACCAATAAATGCAGCAGACATACCGATAAGTATTTTTCTAGAAACTGCCGCACCTGCTTGTATAGTACCATATAGTTGAAGATATGTTCCTTCTAAATTTTTGAGCTGCGCTACGGCTGCTCCAGTATATGCACGAACACTAAAACTAGTACCTACATTCCCTGCCATTATGTCCTATACCCCACATATTGTCTGTGATATCCAGCTCTACTATACATTCCTTTCCTGAATTTACGTCGTCTTGCCTTTGAAGTAAATGGAACCGGAGAACCCAGTCTTGCGCCTGCAATACCTATAGCCATTGCCTTTAGCATCGCCATTACTGCACCTGATTGTATGAACCCCCCAAAGAATATGTTCTTGATATCTGAGCCCATACCGATGTAGTGCCAATATTTACTTGGAGGCATAAACCACCACATCATTCTATTACCAAAGAATTTCTGCATAAGAGTTCGTTCCTTCCTTAGCTTAGTTATTAAATTATCGTAATCCAAATCAATTTTCCAGTATAATGGTAACATTTTATTACCAGCATCCCCATAAACTCCCGCCCAAGGACCTTTGTATCTCAATTCTTGCGCATAATGTTCTGACCAGAACGAGGGGTCTTGCATCATTTCTGGCTCTGCCATTCTAAGATGCTTCTTAAATGCTACTGGGCCAGCATCCAAATATACCTTTCCCAGTCTAGCTATCTCATTGAATCCATCGCGTAGTCCTGGGGTTATAAATTGCCTGTGTCCCTGGAATTCGTGTACAAATACCCAAGGTGCTGCAGAATAAGGCTCAACTGCACCATAAATTCTAATACGTCCAAATGTATTCTGAAGTTCCTTACCAAATTCAGCTCGTAAAGCCGCGGCACGCCACGTTGTAGTTCCCATCCATTTAGATGGTTTCTCAAGCCAAGCATATGGCATTAAGGTAGCTGTTATATCCATCAAAGAAGCCTGAAAACTTGCGATACCTGTAGCATATTGTTTTCCTTCTTGCTTTCCACCCCCATAATAAAATTTCTCTCCCTTTTCCAAACCTCTTGGTTTACCTTCAAACGCAAACGGATGTGACATCTTTGCTCTTCCCTGTTGCCCTAATGGGCCACCAGCAGCACCATAGAATCTTGTACTGAAAAATTTCTGGGTACCTCCCCAGTTACCCCATCTATAAGTATATCGTCTCCAATTATTAGGAAGGTCACCTCTATAAGTAACTCCCCACATAGGGACCATTACATTTACTTCTGGTATACGTGGGTCATCTTTCTTTCTGCTATATGTTTTCCAGTGTAACCCGGGCCAGTCACCATATCCAGCATTGAAATAGTGGAACTTTATATTATCTCCAATGATACCTCCTGCGTGCTCACGAACATATGCAGTAACAAGATTTATATAATTCTCCAACGCTTGTACAGATGGTATAACACCATCTGATACGGCAGAACGAATGTTAAATAGCCCTCCCTTTTCTCCCAAAGCTTGAGCTGCAGCTAGAACTCCTCTACTTTTAGATTTCTGCAGCCATCCCTTATAGTTCTTACTTGCATTTAAGTTGCGCCACATTTCTTTTCTCATTTCACGAGGAGTAATATCTACAGGTTGAGCAGCATATCCGTATTCTCTTACCGATTTCTGTATCTTACTTAGTGTCTTATCTTCATACCTAGCGACCATTCCACCAAAACGCGCTTCTGCCCATACCTTTTTAGTATATTGGCCTGTCTTAGGGTCTATTGCATACATCCACTGCTTTCTAGGTACAGGTTTAGTCCAGCCACCGCTTATCCTAAATTTTACGCCAGACGCCATCATCTTCCTTATATTTCTCATAAAGCGCGTAGATGCGTATCCCGTTTTCTGCACAACCCGCATCGATGGGCCAATTATTCGTTTGCCTCCAGGGTCAAGCTGCTGATAAGTAAAGGTTCTTCGTGGAGGTTCCATATAGACCTTGCCACCTTTGGGGTCCCAATGTTTACCTACAAAAATTTTATCTCTAGACCGGTCCACCTTAAATTTCACAAATCGTTTTCCGGGACCAGCTCCCAGTTGTTGCATACCATACCCAGCCTCAGCCAGCTGGCCAGCAAGTCTAATTTTTTTCGATGGCCCAAACGATGATGCAAGGCCTGGACGTGATTCAAAACCTCCGGGTATTCTCTCTGCGGGAGGTCTAGCAGCAGGGTCCGCTAATGCATCCCCTATAACTTTTGCAAACTCCCTTTGAGTTGCATTGAATACCGATTCGTCCCATTCTTCCATTACCATTATTTATGCGCCCTATTTTCCGCTTCCCTTTGCGCCTGTTCTTGTTGCTCCTGCGCCCATCGTTCATACTCGTTCATCGCCATTATTATATCTGGCGAAGAACCTAGCACTGATGGCAGGTCACGAACGTCTACGCGTATCCTTTCTATGCAGGTTGCTTTTATTGTTTCATCAGTCAAGGTCCATTCCGTTACTATAGGTAACTCGAACCAAGGCTCGTTAACAAGCGGCAACGACCAATTTTTCCCGAGTTGAACTAATGCTAATTCTTGGTCGTCTTCTGCAAATTTCTGGACACTGATTCCCAGACGTCCTCTTTGGTGATACCCAGAAGTTCGAAGTAGAACGGTAAGAGAGCCCCTCTATCGGGTGCCTCAAGTTCACCAATATCTTTTCTTATATTAGCCTCACTCTCTTCCTTCAAGTCAACGCAAAGCATTTTAATAACCTTTGCCGCCATCTTGACGTCTCCGCTCAGGTCGCCTTCTAATGCGCCCCCGAACTCTTGTAATGTTTTAATCTGACCGACCGATGGTCGGTTAAATTTAAGCTTGTCACCAGACAGTGGAAATTCAAATTCCACAGTCTTTGCTGGTCTTGTATATTTTTCTAATAGTTTTCCCATTCCAATTCCTCCTATTTATTTGTTTTTAGCTTACGCTAATGTGTTTGCGTATGATTTAATCTTTTATGTGTTCTAGAATCCCTTTGCTGCAGATGTACTGATTGGAGTACTTCCACTAGTGATTCCAGCTGATGCTGCTTCATCAAAAGATACATAGCGTGCGTCGTCCCAAGTCAAAGTTCCTCTGGAAGCTTGACGATTAGCGAAGCTGATTGAACATCCTATCTTACAATTACTGAAACACCAGTAGAGAGAGTTAGAACCATCTCCAGTTAGTTGTTCTATAATTATTTGATAGCCACGTTCATCTGCTGCTCTTGTTACTGCTATATCCAACGTTGGGTCGAATGTAGCATAGTTGCCTCCGGTTCCAGCGGTATACGTATTCCATCCATTTGGAAATTCGTAAGCCAATGCTTTCAAATGCTCGTGTGGGATTCCAGTTGAACCTGCGGTTCTGTTATATTCCATTATGAAATCACAGCTTCCGCTGCCCATTTCTTTAATCTCTATATCGTGGTCAAATGCATCGCCGAGTGTCTGGAAAGTATCGAACTCTTTCCCATATCCACCAATACTAATACCAGTAACTCCTGGTATTAAATAAAGTTCTCTGTCGGCATCTCCATCCCATATTTCACAGGCATTCTTTACCAATGTACTTGCGTTTGGCCCATCTGTCGCCGCGTAGGTGTCAGAAACGTCATTCGCTCTTGCTATGAATACTTTTACGGCACCTTTTAAAAATGTTGTCATATTTGTATTACCTCATTATATTTCGTCAAACGCCCAATCGTTGCAAGTCCAACTTACTGTAGCTCGGGTCGCCTGTCTGTTTGCGAAACTGGGCGAGACTGATTCTAATTTTACTTTATTGAAGGTATACTTCAGTCCCCCGGTCTCGGCTTGGTCTATGTAGTCATAAACTACAACGTTTAAACCTTCTGTTGTTTTGAATTTAATATAGTGTACTGCCTCATACTCAGGAGTTGCTGTTACAGTAGTATCTGTATACGGGTCAGTAGATGCTGTTCGCACGTGAAATTCTCCTGAACTTATTTCATCTGCTGAAGTAGTTACTCTTATTCTAGGTTCATTACCAGTTGTTGATACTCTATACACTCTTAACCAATAATGTTTGCCGATAGTAAGGTCATCACCACTAGTCCAAGTTGCACCTAAATCTGAAGAACTTAAGAGTCTCCATTTATTTACTCCATCGAAATTACCTTGCGGTATAGTAAATGAGGCCTCTGTAAATGAACCTGTTGCTGTAGATGATGGGACTCCATATATCATATATTTGTCTCCGCTTGCCACAGCAGTTGGTACTGTTGCAAATGTAACTGAATCATTAGATGTAGCTGAATCCGTTATCCTTCGTGTTAAACCAGCATTGGAACCAGAAAGGAATTTAATAGTTGCACCTATAAAAGTGTTATCTGCGTAATCTAATATACCAGAATCTTCCAATGTAGTAGTACTACCACCAGATGCTAAAGCAGCTGTTTCTCCCATTGAAATATTACCAAAACTTAATTCATCGTATACATCTACTTTCATAGTAGCCGCGTTACCGCCAGAACCTCCATTACTTGTAAATGAAAGACCTAAAGTATCTATATTTTCGCCCAGTGCTTTAAATCTAATCCAAATAGTATCGTTATCATCATCAAATGCTATTTGACTATCTGCTGTAGATATACGCTTAAAGTGAGTTAAGAATCTACTACCAGTATAACTACCTTGAGTATCAAGGTCAGTCCAATCTTCATCGGAGAAAATAATACTATCATCGTTATCTAAATTAGCTAATGCTGTACCGTCGCCATCAGCCAAATCCACATAACCATTTACCATTTGCATCATCTCTCTGAATTTCTGGCTACCACCTTTAGTTGGTTTAATATCAGCTACAATATCAAAACTACCGCTCGCTTCTTCTGTTATCTCTATGTCGTGGTCGAATGGGTCTTTCAAAGTTTGAAAAGTATCGAATACTTTATTCATTCCACTCAGACTTACTCCTGTCAAATGTGACACATCGTGTCCGTTGAATTCCACTCTTGTTCTCTGTCCTAAATAGTTTACCATTTTATCACCTATGTTGTTGCGTCCAGATACTCTACTGCCATCGTGAGTATGCCACGATAAAGAAACTCGTCCTCAGCTACTTGCTCTTTAGCTACTTGTTCACCGCCACGGCAATCGTGTGTGATTGGAGTTAAGCTTGTGAATCTCATATCACTAAGAGTATCCTGAAGTTTATCAAGTTTCTCATTCACGAGTCTTTTTCTCGTGAGACCACTTATAGTATCGAACTCTGATACGCTAAGGTTAAATACTACCTCTGCACTCATTCTTCGGGTACCATCCATAAAGTAGTCAATCGGCACGTTGGTAGTGCCATATATAATATTTGGAACATCATATTCATAATCAGTATCCTCATCTTCATCCATATCTATCCTATAAATAGTGAAATCTGAGAAATCTCCACTGTCAGTTATAGCAGTTTTTATATCTGTTGATAAAGGTTCTAACATTGATACCATATTTAAGTGCCGAAATTACTCCCACTGTCTCCAGTACTATCTCTTCCTATGGTATACATATACGGCTTTCCGGTCGTATCTGGGTCCCGGATAGTATATATATCCCTTCCTTCACGATAATCAATCTTAGTTGGATTGATTATATACATAACTTCATATGCCTGTTGCATATATCTCTGCCATTCCAGCATACCAGTATCCTTATACATCTTCGTTCGATGTATCTTCTGATAAGCTAGGGCAACAGCAATGTTCGCTATTGCTTCATCCTTTAAATAAGTACCGGTGGTATGTAAGGAAGAAATAGCCACTGCCTCATCCATTATCTCATTATAGAATTCCCTCGCCAATGCTTCATATTTATCTGTGAAATCAGAGTCACTTATCGAACTACTAGCTATACTGGATAAATCCCTAAACCTCTCCAATATTGTATCTGCCGCCATTACCTGTCTCCATTCGAGATGAATTTCATACCTTCACTCACGTGCCATATTGTCCTGTCACCATTGGTATGTATTATTACATACATTGCGTTATTCTTATCTATATAAACCTTTCCGTACTCTATATCCTCTGAGTATTTAGGTTTCTTTACCATTCCATCTCCTAATTCTATAAACTCTTCCAAATCCAATTTCATTTTAAGGCCTCCCTTAGCATTGTTCTCCATTCCTCTTTCGTTATTACTGTGTCCCACCATTTCGAGTTAAACTTACTGGTGACACCCATCTGTTTTCGTATACCATTGTATACTCGTCTCTTGCTATATCCTGGTTTCCCATCCAGACTATGCAACCATTCTCTTATTGTCGTCATAGGTCCATCTCCAAGTAGTGTGATATATCGTGGAATCCCGTATCTATAAACTCTGTAGCATCGATTATATCTCCACTGTCGAACGGCGTGAAGTCTCCCACGTGGATGTCTCCACCGAATCCTGCTGTCTGGTCCCACGTTCCATCATTGTCGAACGTCTGCTGAACATACCAGTCTTTTCCATCAGATACTTTGACAGTAGCTCCACTGTAGACATTGAAGGTATCACATACCTTATTGTCTTCGTCCATCGTCAATGTTCCTGAACGTAACTTAACATCTCCATCAGTACTGAATTCATTTGTGATGCTACTAAAACTTTGAGCTCCATCAATCATTATTTCATATAAGTCAGTTGTGTCATTGTGGTTTCTACTTACAATGCCACCACCAGTAATATCAACGTTAGTTGCATCGAAATTACTGTTATTAAATTCCAAAAATCCTGAGTATGATTTGACTGCACTAGAGGCAAATGTTGCACCTGATAAGTCTATATTATCAAACGCTGCATACGGAGTATCAGCTCTGAATCCACTCGTTGGTGAACCACTATGAGTAAAAGTATTATTAGTAAATGAACCATAAGTTACGGTATTCTCAAGGAACATTGCCTTTCCGGCTTCTTTCCATTCACTGAATGTACAATTATCAATAGTTACTGTATTGCCACTTCCACTTGGGTCTATTGTAAATGCGTCATATTTGGAGAATGTAGTATAAGAAGCAGTTATAGTCATTGTAGTTTTCATATCCCAAAAGTTAGTTGGTGTACCTGAACTCGTAACCGTATTCTCGTTGCCATCAGCACCAGGCGAGTTGAACGTTCCTGCTGAAGAGCCGAAACCACAACCACTAACATCCTCGAACGTCAGAGTAGAACCAGCACCCAATGTAAGTATTCCATTAGTTTCAACTCCTATTCTTTCAGTAAGTATATCATTACCATTACTATTGTAGGTTCCAGTATGTACTGTTAAATCCTCCGTAATTGTATGATTTCCTGTTGCTTGGACTGTTCCACCATCATAAACTCTAAATCGTGGGACTGTCATTTCTGGTATGCTTATTGTTCCACTTGTATGATATGTCTCTAAAACATATAATCCTGCCAATGCAGTTGTCCTATTACCAACCTTAGTTGGTGAATTAGTATGAGCTCCATCATTACCACCAGACCCACTATCTATTGCAGTAGTTCCTGAAGTTTCATCTAATTTCCAGTGGCCTACAAGGTTTGTTGTCCTTGCTTGATTGGGTAATATGTTTTCAGCAAGAGTTGTAATATCTCCTGCACTCAAAACAACATCATAAAGTCGAACATCAGCGATTGAGCCGTCAAAATAATTACCACCGTATTCTCCAATAACTAAAGGAGCTGTGCCACTACCCATAGCTGTATAAGCAGCATTCACAGCGCTTGTTGGAGACTCAGCAGCCCCACTGATATATAATATCAAACCATCTGTTGCACTGCTTCCACCTCTCCCATCGTATGTTGCTGCTACGTGATACCATTTCCCTACTTGGAGTGTAGTTGTTGAATTTATAGATTGTTGGTTACTTCCGAGATTGTCTTTTAAAAATACCTTTAACTTTCCAGCACCTTCAACAAAGAACGCCCATTCTCGATTAATTGCTGTATCGTCTTTTGCTATTATAGTGTTGCTACTACCAACTGCTCCGAGTTTAATCCAAGCACTTACTGAAAAGGGGTCGTCACCAACGCCATCACCAAAAGAAAAAATGTCGTTATCAGGTATTATAACTTTATCATTGCCACCATCAAATTCCAGCGCTTGTGGGACAAACACCTCATCGCTTGAATTATCACAAACCAATCGTTCTGCACCTGTTGCCGATAAAGTCCCGCTTACGTCTAACTCACCATTGAATTTTAAATACCCGTCATTTCCATTTATTTCTTCTAAAGTTGTAGTACCGCTAATGGCAAGATTTCTAACATTCTCGTTACCCGTCCAAGTGATTTTCTTATCAGTTCCCGTCATCTTTAGCGTAGAATCGCCAATGGTGAATCCTCCTGCTCCTGCCCAAGTTGCATTTGTAAATGTTCCTGTATTGGATTGTGAAGATGAATCTGAAACCGTACCTGTTCCTTCATCAAACTGCCACCATAGTTCAGCATTGCCGTCAGTAAATCCGTTT
>Ga0209128_1001627_pt1 | contig 15247 bp, 36 predicted proteins | sample ETNvirnome_6_100_FD_184072 | JGI IMG/M metagenome (GOLD analysis project Ga0209128, IMG submission 184072) | Marine viral communities from the Pacific Ocean - ETNP_6_100 (SPAdes) (version 2) | ecosystem: Environmental > Aquatic > Marine > Oceanic | place: Pacific Ocean | collected 2013-06-19 | reverse complement strand
TCGTAGTCCTCACCGTCATCCTCCCCCGGCACAATATCATCAAAGAAGTCATCAAAGGTCGCGTTGGGAAGGAACCGAACAAGTTCATTCAGCAGTTCATCTGCTGACCAGGTCTCAAGCAATAGGTCAAGCTGTTTGAATCGAGTCATTAAAAATTCTCCTACTTGTAATAGATTGCCCACATACATGTGAAGCCGGCAACCATTGTGATGAAAGTAATCAGTGAATCCAAGTTATAGTTCCTCTAGCTACTGGTACTATTATATACTGGCATGCGCTTCTTTTTCACGGAGCATCCGGATAAGTCGGGTCATCTCCAATACCAATTCCGACCGCTCCTCATCCCCGCCGCCGCAACACCAATCGCAGCCTTCCAGGTTATTAGCCATCCAGTCAAGGCGTTCATCGATTTTGGCAAGACGGGCTTGAATTTCAGCGTTGGTCATTCTCTTTCCTCCCTAACCAGATTCTATTATACCATGCCACCCGCACTTTTTCACCCGACACGCCTTGTCCGCTCGTGGAAGACCCGACGAAGCTTGTGATCAGGGACCAGCTTGCGGAGCTTGCGGAGCTGACGCTCCCGGACTTGGCACCGCCGTGCTTCGCTTGCTGGCTGCTCCTTTAGGGCCGTTAGCTTCGCCACGACCTCGGCCACCTCACTATTCTCCAGGAGCAGGGCATCGGCCTTGGCCTGCCTGGCCTCCTCCCTCTGCTTGGCTGCCTCGATTCTCGCCTCGGCGTTCTTCCGCCTACGTCGCTGCAAGGCAATCTCCCTCGGTAGGGTAGCAAGCGCCTTGAGTGCTCTGATGGCGATGACACCGAGTGCCAGTCCTGCGATGATTCCGAATCCCCATGCGATCGCTGTTAAGAAAGTGCTCATTGTAATCTCCTATTCGGCTATGATTCTATTGTACCACACCGCCCGCAGATTTTCACCACGGGCGGGGCAGAATTTATTTAGACAAGCACTGCGGCGAAAGTTTGAACAAGGGCGATGGTAGCGACGATGATTGCGAGCATGGTTTTTCTCTCCTTGAGAATTATTGTTTCCTTGATTCTATTGTATCACACCTCTACTTGATTTTCACACCAAGCCGAGGAATTTATTATTCGGCAGCAACCATTTCCACTGGCGCTCAACACGTTTCACCACGGTGCCAGTCGCATCAGTCACGGTGTGGCCGGTGTAAATCGGTGTGAATTTCCACAACCACTGTGGTAGAATACCTTCCAATAGCCATGTCGCCATTTTGAACGTTTTGGCATGGACGATATGGGTCAACGTACCGAGGTGTCCGTTAGGGCCAGGGTTATTGGGATTGTAATGAATTTTGAACTCGTACCTTTTCACTGTATATCCTTTCAGACTGCGCTCATGCCAACGAGCGTAAGACCGGCAATTCCAAGAATGATAATCATTTCAATCAGCATATATCTATTATACCATTCTTTATATAACATTACACACTTAGGAGCAATTCATTGGAGGGACCAGTGGTCCCTCCAATGTGTACTGTTAGACAGTGAAAGGAACCGGGTTGCCAAGCTGGCTCTCGTTGCAGAAGAAGGTGTTCTTCCAGTAACCCCGATCGTCCCGTTCCTCGCCAACGCGGAGTCCCACCCGGTTATCACGTTGCCAGAAGACCCGACCTGTCATGCCCTTGAGGATGTGTTTCCACTTGCGGGTCACGACCATCTCCTTGTTATTGTCAGGAGAGTGGTGGTTTCGGAAGTCATCCCGGAGACCTTCAATTTCATTCCATGCAGCGGACGACACCCTAGCTGCATCATCCTCACGTTGGCGTTCACCATCGGTCCGCCACCGCTTAATAGCGTCCTCGACCTGACGGGCTGTGCCACCGACACGATCGTACTTGCCTACATTATCCGGGGCTGCTCCGACCAATCGGGACTCGACTGTACACTCCCCACAGGTCCCGAACTCTGCGTAGCACCCAGTCATGCTGTCAAGCGTGTCCCAGACGACGTACTTTCCACGACCGCGGCACTTCTGACATCCCCCTGCTTGCTTCCACCGATCCACACGGAGGTGCCGGTTCGCCTTGGCGATCTCCTGGAATTGGTCAGTCAGCGTACGTGCCTCGCCTTTGAGGGTATCGATGTATGCACTCAGCTCTTTTTTGGTGTTGATTTGCTTGGTCATCGCTGGCTCCTTTGTTTCCGTGGTATATCAATTATACCATGTCTACCCACAGTTTTCACAGGTGGTACTCAATTGTTGTGAAGGTATCTCAATTGTTACGCTAGTCACAGCTGTTGGCACGGTGGGCGAGGAAGGTCACCGTCCCGTCCGGGTGCTGCTTGTGAAGCCGGCAGTAGGTCCCGTAACCCGCGGGATGGTAATTGAGCAATAATCGTCCCAACCATGCCTGCACATCCGCCTCCGCACCGGTTACGTAGTAGTTGGTGCTCCAGCTTGTTCGGTTGGTCTCAACTTTCAAATTCAGGTTACTCATGGCCGACTCCTTTGTTGCCGTGGTATATCAATTGTACCACCTGGTCTGAGGATTTTCACCTCAGACCAGGTGATTTGTTTATTTCTTTTTGTCTTCGCAACTGCGCTTACACGCCCCACACGGATACTCGGTTCCGTGCGAGTAGACCCAGCCGTTGTTGCACCGGGAATTCCCACAGCCACCGTCGCGAGCGTAGTCCCAGATGTAACCGGTGCCATTGTTTTTCTTCGCGTTGCGTATCATGGCAATTTTCTCAAGCTGCTCTCGATAGGAATAGGCCATTTAGAATCTCTCCTGGAGAATTGTTGTTTCCTTGATTCTATTGTATCACAGTCTCATCAGGTTTTCACTTCGACCATTGCAAAGCCTTGTCTCCACTGCTCCTCCACCTTCGCCGCCATGAAACGGCCACAATTAGCAATCCGCTTATGGATGAGCTGGGCATTGGCCCCCTGTTTTCCTTTCAACGCCGCGGACGACATCCGGCGAAACTCGTCGCTGGCCTGCCACAGTGCGTTGATTACAGCCTCCTCGAGATGCTCAGTCATCAGCCCAAGCAACTCGTTTCCCTCTTTCGACTCGAAAAGCTCCTTCGGAAATTCGACCTTAAGCTCTACCACCAGCTGTCTCCCTGCGAAATGTTTTTGTTTCCTGTCCTATCTCTATTATACCACCCCCACCCCGTAATTTCACAGGGCGGGTACAGTATTTATGGACTACCAATCAAAGCCACTTTGGCGGCGTGCCGCAGCACGATGGACCAGGTCCTGATTCTCGGCGGCCCAATCATAGGTATCATCCTCGTCATCAACGTCTTCCATGGACTCGGTGAGCTCATCGATCGTATCCTGCATGGAGCACATACTGCCGCCGAGGTACCCATGGTCCTTGTCAAGCGCCATCACAATGTGAGCGTACCAATAACTCTCGGCACGCCGGAGTGCAATGTGGTCTTCGCCGGAGCGAAGGATATCATGTGCCTCCCCGAGAAGCTCTTTCATTTCATCCTTGATCTCGAGAAGTCGTGCGATGTCGTGTCCGGTTGTCATGTTTGTTTCCTTTATCGTTTCCTTGATTCTATTATACCACCCACTTGCTCAATTTTCACAGGTGGTACTCAATTGTTACGAAGGTAACTCGATTGTGCCACTGGGTAAACCCAGTGGCAGATACCAGGCTAGCTGGCCAACAATTCTTCCAACCGCTCAATCAGCAGATCACGATTTCGTGTCCGCAGGCCCAACCATTCCTTGGCCATCTTTGTGCAATTGAAATGACGGGTAAGACGGAAACCTCGTTTCTCAGTCTCAACGCCTCGGCGACACATCATCACAGTAATTCGAGGAACATCCTTGCCATTTGGCATGGTAATAGTGTCTGCACCTGGGTTGATAATCATACTCATTTAACTTTCTCCTTTATCCGTTGATTCTATTATACCACACTAAAGAACTATTTTCACAACGGCAGCTCAATGGACAGGACATACCCCCACCGCATTTTGACATTCTTTACATTTTTGTTGAGCGTTGATTCGATCCCTGTGGTAGTTCGCTTGTTGACGAGAACAACCCGCAAGAACCGGTCGGGCATCACCATAAAAAACAATACCACGGTGGCCCTTGGGGAGCTCATCCTTCCGGAAAACAGCCCAACTATAACAATCATCACCATCAAATTTTCTAGTTACATATTTTGTTGCCATGATTTCCTCCTTGGTAATTCTATTATACCATACCACAACTGAGTTTTCACCAGGCTATAAAAACTTGCTTTGTTTGGCAACTTTGTTACAGCGAAACTTGCCTGGATATACTGGGGCACCCGCTGGTTTTTGTCGATAGCAAAACCACTTCTCCGTCTCTCTCCACTCGAAGTACATCTCTACATCAAACGGCTCCCCTTCTGCCTGAGCCCAATCCCACCGTGGGGTCACCGCCTCGGTGGTTGCACACCCGATAGACATACATGCAAAGACAATGATTAGAATAAATTTTTTCATCTATGCCGCCTCAATCTGTTCAATACGATCCCACCCACAACCAGCACACTTCCAAGCTTCGCCATTCCCAAGTACCACAACATCCCCTACCGAGGTAGAACGACATCCCTTTGCGGCATCACCGTGGGCGGTTACACCTGAATTCTTCCACCACCCATAGTCAATGCTATTGGTGAGTACAAACGCATCTTCACGATCATCACTTTCTACGGTTGCAACGTGAACATAATCCTTTGGCCATTGGGCATTTTCTTGAGCATCAAACATTGCCCGGATACCTATCGTGTCCCGATCATGCTTTACCAGCTCGCGAAAGCTTTTCTTTTGATATACTTCTACTGCCACCTTATTCTCCTTTGTTACCGTGGTATATCAATTGTACCACTACTTACTCAGTTTTTGCACTACTTGGCCAAGATTTTGAAGTTTACGCATGGACAATCAAATGTAAAATCGAAAGTATCATCCTCTTCCCAGTAGCTCCACCCGATGGATTCGTTACCGTGATACACTTGGCCGGCGCGATCGAAGCGAACGATGACACCTGGCGCACGCTCTACCGTTATAACTGCAGGAGGAGTAGCACCAGAAGTCAATCCCAACCACGTCGCATCGATAACCAAATCACCATCCCCACGTTCATTAGCTTCCCGTGAGCTGGTATCTGGAATGAATGTACAAGATTTATAAGCGACAAACATATTCTCCCCTTTGTTGCCGTGGTATATCAATTATACCACTAGCCAATGAAGTATTCACCATTCAACCCACAACACTTGAATTCTGTACCATCAATTTTCCAGCTCTTGTATTGATGGTGGTGACCAAAGTACCATGTCTTTGGGCTGTAGGAACCTACCTTCAGGACATTTTCAAGATTCACAGGTGTTGGATTTCTATCCCTACCAGCTCTATAAAGTGGAACCCGTAACGGCGCATCATGTGTCACCACAACGTCCGGTTGCCTTTCATCAAGTGCCACTGCGAACTGTGTAAATTCCTCATAGGTCGGTGTTTCTTTAGCCCACCAATCTTGACCTTCAGTTCTCATATGACGATCGGTTGATTCAGCACCACCAAGAAATAGATGAAGCTTTCCATCTATATCAAGGACTTCACCTCGTGCCACAAAGAAACAATCCTTTGCCAGTTTTGTGGCTACAGGGGAAAAGGGCTTTGTTAGTTCAAACCACTTGTCCCAGTTTTCATGGTTGCCCCCACATGTGAACCACGTTGGTCCATCTTCACGGTTATCGAAATATTCCTTGACCGGACATTCATCGTTCCATCGGATTGCAAAATCACCAACCTGAATAACGAACTTAGCATTTTCTATTTTCGCTATGGCATCAATGGTCTTTATGGCATCAACGTTTCCATGGATGTCGCCTGCATAGATGATTGTCATTGTCATTCCCTTTTGCCGTTGATTCTATTATACCATCTATCTTCTTGTTTTTCACTTCTTCTCCATGGTCGGTTTCAACCAAATATCATTCTCTTCACCGAAGAGAGCCAGGGTAATCTCGGGATGTACCCTAGCATGTCTTCGGTTCACCCCACTGCGGCCAAAAATAAATTGCGATGCGTTGAATGTATCGAATGAAAACATCTTCAAAAGCTCTTCCCTGATTCGCTCCCGTGAAACAGACCCAAGCAGGTCTGAGACCGCGGACCACGTATGAGGCTCGCTCGGCGGTACCAACATATTCTCACGAAGCATCCTAGACAGCTCATCATCTATGACCATTCCTTCCTTTGTCACAGAGAATCTCATGGCCCTGACAATTCGAAGAACGTCCTCCCTAATCCGATCGTTGGCATCCCCCACACACCGGATAAGGCCACCCTTGATATCACTAAATCCACCAAACGGATCGAACAACTTACCTGTCTCTACACATCGTGCAATGGCGTTCATGGTGAAATCCCTCCGGGCCAGGTCATCATCAAGAGTACCTGGTTCCACCTCATCCGGGTGGCGTCCATCAGAGTAGGCACCATCCTTACGGGCCAGAACAATATCAAATATTTCCTTGTTCTTTATTCCACGAATCGTAAAAAATTCTGGGGTTGTTAGAAATATTCTATCTAGGTTTTCATCAGCCCATTGTACCAGACCCTTCCACCCGGCGCTGCACACAGCAACAAAGTCACGATCATTTGTTGGAACACCAAGAGCATCATCTCGAATGCTTCCACCAACTTCAAATATTTTTACCGTCATTGTTCAACCTCTTAGGTAAGTTCCTAATTCAATTATACCATGTCTAATTCAAAATTTCACTATGCCACCCATTGATTTGTTTGTTTTGATCGTATCTTTTTAGTTCGCAACTTCCATGCAACCGGAAGAACCACCAACACAAGCAGGCAACCAAAGGTTACACCGACGACACTAGACGTTGGATCACCCGCAGCCCCGATCCCATCAGTGCCTGTGTTCAATAGTGCATTTACAAAGACGACAAGAAACAGTGGGTGTCTCAACCAACCCATCCATTCATCACCAAGGTCCAATTTTTTGAACCACTTCATAACCGGACCCTCTGGGTCAAGGCCTAACAATCCAAAATAAATCAGTGGCCCATTATCCAACATACCAAGGCATGACTGTGAGAACCAACCTGGGCAAGCCATCGTGAGCTTATAACAGATTATGTAACATAGCGGGTAGATGGTTAGGAATGCTAAGTGTTGTTTCCAGTTCATATTGTTTCCTCCGTGGCTGATACTATTGTATCACACCACGGGTTAGTTTTCACAATGGGACCTTAGCGACCTTCTGGCCATTCATCCGTTCTTGTCTGGTTAGATGAACACGTTGCAGAATCACCATCCTCGATCATTCGTTGTTGCACCACACCAAGGTCATCGAAGTTTACATACTTCCCTTCAGGTGTACCGACATCAGGATACAAATCGGTGTAAACTATCAACTGGCCAGCATTATCTTCACCCAATTGGGCAGATGGAAGAACAGACATAATTGCTTTGTAAATTTCATCAAACGTTAGTTTATTAGGCATGTTGATTCCTTTATCTTTTGTTCTTTTTTATTATACCACGGTTTCGTTGAGAATTCACACGTTCAAAACAAGAAAGACATTCATTCAACTCATGTTCCGTTTCTCGTCCACAGATGGCGCAACGTTGATAGTTATAACCTTCGTCATTGTCGACCCACTCACCACCACGTTTCCATTTTATCCAATTGTATGACATCTATTTTGCCTTGTTACGTTTCTGTTTCCATTGTATCACATTTGGAATCATTTTTCACAGTAGGAATCATTTCTTTTTTTGCCTTGGCACAAGCATCAAACTGAGCCATGGCAATCATCATCCCAAGTATATCACCACTACGTCTCGCATCGTCTAACCGGTGAACTGCTTCTTCATGGTCGGCACTAAAAAACATCAGATTTCTCCCCGCTTACGTTCATTCTTTACAATAATCGCCACGAAGTAAGCGGTCGCAGGATCCACACCGTCTGCCGCCAGAGCATCCATAACCTCTTGCCCGGTAGAACCATAGGCCACAAGATTACGGGCCCTTAGAATTGATTTTACAAATTGTCCTTTTTCAACACTCATAAACTTTCAAGCTCACATCATCGCATTCAAGATAATCTTTTCTAGCATTTTCAAGCTGTGTTTCAGTTATGTCATCCCGTAAGGAAAACTTTGGTTCAACACCATCGTCACCAAATTCAATCTTCAACAACCCATTATCATACATAGATAATAGACACAAGGCAATATCTTCTTCCTCGGGTGTTGTAGCAGTAAATGCCTTGATTTCAATGAATGGTCTAAATAAATCAGTAATCATTTCGTCTCCTAGAATCTATTATAACAAATGATTCTTAAAATTTCACAATGTTCCTAACAATTCTGAATCAATGCAAAGATTGCAAGACCAAGCATAAGACCAACCGACACCAAAAAAATAATTTTGCCCTCTAAATCATCAAATAGTTTCAATTTTAACCACCTTTAAATTTGACTCATATGACCACAGACACCGTCCACCGATGTTGTCCCATTTCACCATTACCTGATTAGGGTGGTTTTGTTTGGAACCTTTGAAAACAACCTGTCCAACACCCCAGCGAGGGTTGTCTTTGTGTATTACTTTTTTGCTTTCCATATTTCTATTATACCATAAGATCGATAGGTTTTCACAGTGGAGAAATTCCGCCTGGTCCTTGAGACATTTGAACACATGAAGGACAGTTCTCACCGTATTCTTCGATCGACCATTGACCACACTTACAGGTTTCACCCGCTATCAAACCTGTGTGTTCGGATTCAAACTTATTATATGCTTCGTCGACGGTGCCATTATGAACCAAATCACCACCAACCTCAAAAACAAGAAATCGGACAGGAGATGCCGGGGCTGAAGCGTACATACGGAAACTATTAATGATTGCCTTCCAAGGATTACGAGCAAAGACTCGCCTAGGAACATCCGCGTAGTTTGCTGAATAGGTCCAAAAAACAATATATTCTTTCTTCTTCATATGTTTGCCCCTCCGGCCGTTATAGTTATATTATACCATTCCTGCAGGAACTTTTCACACGCCCTCAACACCACGAGCATCAAAGACCCAGATACAGTGTGAACCACCCATGTCCTCGTAGGGGTCATGGTCTGGCTCGCTATATTGTGCGAAGCCAACCTCCTTCAACAACATTTGGTCCATATAGTCCTTGGCTTTTTGTTCAGTCGTGAATTGACCATAGCAACGTTTGGTGTATGCATTTAAGACCGAAATCTTTTCCAACTCACCCGCAAGAATTTGTTTTGTTTGATTTTCCATAATTCTATTATACCACCGTTACAGGAACTTTTCACAAAGCGATGGAATGGGTGCAAGTGGATTCCTTTCAATAACGGTGCATTGAGTTTTACGTACATCTGTAAGCGTATTCCATCCGTCTAGCACAACGTCTATCCACACTTCCCCGGCGGCAACAATTACGCCTGTTTCATTTTTGTTATAACCACCAGAAATGTAAACCGTATCACCCTTCTTCATAGTTCCTCCATGTTTCCTATAATCATTATACCATCCCTACAGAAACTTTTCACAGATTAGAGCCAGGGATCATCATCCTCATCTGGCTCACCAAAAACATTACGATATGCATCCTCAGCCAATTTTCTAACCCCAAATCTTATCCTGACAGGGTTGACACATACCAGAGATAGTATACTCCTTCTTGGAGGTTGCATCTCGAAAGTCGTTAGCTTCACCGCTACAGGTGACGCAAGTATTTGTTTTGAACGCAATACTTCGAGGTGTACCGATTATCTTGGAAAATTCTTCAAGAAGATTCTCGATTACTTCGTTTTTTGCTTCATTGTCAATTGAGTTATTCATCATCTACAAACAACACGTTTGGCGTATCCCACCCAAGAATCTTAGCACAACCGTCCTTGGCAGGTGTGGTCTCCGCATCGAAGAGAATCCCATGTGCCCATTGGAACGCCCATTGCTCGGCATTCTCCTTAGACCTGTGCTCAGCAAGAATCTCCCCAGTACTAATATTGACTACTTCAAACATTATTAAATTCCTCCACAATCTACAATAATTATATCATAGACTCAATGAGTTTTCACATAACAAGCATGTCTTTCTTGATATGGTTCGTAACCACGATCTTTCAACATACGTTGTATGACATTATCAGCCCAATACTGCATGTCCCAAGTATGACCGTTGCTGGAATCATCATCCCAACCTTCCCAATTACCCCAAATCGGAATGGTATCTGTTGTACGATATCCCCACCAGACCAACAACACTCCATCATCTTTTACTTCATGGAGGCGAATGGACACTGGGAATGCATGATAGGGGTTTTGTTTTCTTACTTCATCATCCATTCCTGTTTCAAGCTCACCAACAAATGATTCAACATCCTCCTTGGTGGGTAGACCTAAGGCTGTAAGAAAAAAACTACCATGCCTGTCTTTATGTCCATAGCTTACTTTCATGTTCATTAAAATTCATAGCCTCCAGGCATGAATACCTGTTGACCCGCCTTCACAAGCTCTTCCCATGACAGCTTATCAAATGCTTTCTTCACCTCAGGGTCAACATCACAATGAAAGCCAGAGCCAACCGCAGCATCGATGGCTTCCGCCTGGGTACAGCGACCTTCACACATTTCAAGCATGTCATATGCAACGTAATCCCAGCTCGCCATCATGGCCCACTTGATTTTAGTCTGTAGCTCTTTATTCAAATCACTGAATTTCAATTCCGCGGGCATAATTTCTCCTTTTTGAATTTGCCTCTATAATTATTATACCATTCCTTTAGGAACTTTTCACCCTAAAGTTCAATATAGATATCAACCTTCCCCAACTTGTTCATTTCAAATCTTACGGACCCACCGAATTCCTGAACTTCTTCCTTGACTTCTGGTACCATTGCAGGCTCAACCCCTACTATCGTATGAAAGGGTGGATGCCATGGTCCCCTATTCGTCACTGAGCTGATTACAATGGGTTTATGAATCCAACCATTGATGAGGTTCTCAAGTTCCTTTGCTGACTTTTTTTGTTTTTCAGTCATTGTCTATATTCCTATTGAAGTTTCTATAACTATTGTACCATTCTTTTATTTGATTTTCACCCGCTGTCCAGAACAAAGACTATTCTTCGTGCTCTGTGTACTGCTGCCGCAGAGATTCTTCTTCCTCTTTTGACAAATAAGATTTATACGGTGTATATGCCAGACCTCCTGCCCTATAAGCTTCAGTCACGGCCTTTACAATTGATCCCACGTGTATATCATAAAAATCCAGGGAATCTGAATCTCGCGTTTCCAGTGTTTCAATACCAGGAAAGTGTTCCGCAATAATTTTTCGTATTTCTTCGTCCATCAATCCCACCAAAGTCGTAATTCACCGTTTGGTTCAAACCCACATTCATCAGCGATCGATGAATTTACACACATCGATTGAAGGTCAAGAAGTACTTGGGCATCATTATTACGTTCTGAAATATAACACGCCACGCTTCCTTCCCGGGCGGGTCGAATCTCTAGATCACACTTCGCAAGACGTTCAAACCTTTCAAAAAATTCACCAATACTGGACGCTTGAAATGCGTTATATCGACCTTGATACTCCGCGCCAGGGTGCAACGATTCATTCATAATGTCGGTCCAAACTTCGACCGAAACGGTATCATCCGCTTTGAAATCTAGCTCGCGACCTGAATAAGCACCCCATGGGTTGCAATCACTGTACGCTTGAATCGTAAAATCTCGAACACGATGAATACTCATTTTGAATTCTTTTCCTTACGTTGTTCCTATAACTATTATACCACAGGCTCAATGGGTTTTCACTTTTAGATTTTAGGCTGGAAAGATTGGAAATGATGCAACAACATATCACAGTATGCTTCATGTTGCCCACAAGGTGAACAGATATGCGTCTTGTTATCCCTACGGGATAATGCATTCAATGTTGCACGTTCACCAACCCACAAACGTTCTTCTCCGCACCTTGGGCATGTTCCACGTTGATCTTCGGGAGGATTGTTTATATCAATTTTAGGCATTTGTTTATCCTTTTCTATTAGGTTAGCAATAGGAACCCAAGGCTACTCATACACTTCCGTCGGCATCAGCGTGGCATCACAGAGATACCTTGGGTTCCTATAACTATTATACCACAGCCTCAATACATTTTCACTTAAATGTACATACTTGTATCTGCATTTTTCTCACGCTTCTCTTCAACGCTATAGCTAAAATTGCGCCAGCAGAAAGTATGTAGGTCAAGCCGGCGTTTACGAGGATTATGACTATTAGGATAGTCAAGAATCGTTACGGTCTTGTTTGTGATTGCAATAATTTTACCAAGATAGTGTAGGTTCCAACTATCGTATTCAGCCCAATCACCAACGCGGAACGTTCGTTCACCATTGAATCGATAATTTGGACGTGTACCAGGTTCCAATGGTTGGTTTCGCCGAATAGTGATTTCCTGCTGCGGAATAATTCTTACATCATATTCCGTCGGAGTGGCAGGATGAACTTTACCAAATCGCGTGTATTTTTTAGTTTGAACTGTTTTAAATCCTGACATGTTTCATTCCTCCTGAAATCTATTATACCATTCCCCTAGTATATTTTCACCTGGATTTAGCTTAATACCCAGACTTGTACACTATGACCTCGGTTTTCGATTTGTGTATTCGCAATCAATTTACCGTGTTTTCGTAGTAAGGTGGTAAGGTGCATTGACGTGTAATATGGGTTACCATTACACAATCCATCATACACAGCCTTGGCTTGTGGACGCGTCCACACACCACCGTGTTTCACCCACTCATCCAACCACATTTGTTTTATTGTTTTCTTTTGGCGCTTATGGAATAATTGCATTTACAAAATCCTTATGTTGTTTCTATAACCATTATATCATTCTCAAATGATATTTTCACAATATTATTTTTTGTCCTTGAACCAAATCAGGTAAACAAGGGCACCAATAACAAATAGTTCAAACATATCTTACCATTCCTTTTTCCAACGACGTTTCTCGCTGGAACGATCATAGCGTTTTTTGCTACCAACAACACGTTTACGGAACCGTCCGTCACATCCACCTGCACTGATGAATGCCTTACGGCGAGCAGCCCGCTGAAACGTAAGAAGTTGTTTTTTAGAAATCTTCATGTTTCTATTATAACTTGGTTATGTTAAATTTTCACTTAAAAAGTAGGAAAGGTTCGTTTTTTTGACCAGCTCTGTTCAACCTGTTCCAACAGGGACCCAGCTTCGTCATAGATTTGATTATCTCCGGCCCATTCGGCATAGAGTTTGGCTTTCTTTGCCCAATAGATTGAGGTTGTTGCATCTACGGATACAGCACGATCCAAGGCTGTATTAGCCAAGGATTGATATTGCTGCTTGATTTGTAATAATTCATCCATAAAAATTGTCCTCATAAATACTATATATTCATTTACCATATAATAATGCCAACAATTACACCAAATAGTATACCTGATAGAAAAAGTGCGGCATATTGTCCATACACATAGTGTTTTTCAGCCTTACGAATATCGTCCAACAATGACATGCCTATATTATACCATAGTTTGCAATAATTTATACCGCTAAGCGGTATTTATCCCACGGTCCAGGTGGAACGACATTGACAACCTTACCATCAATTTCTTCTGTTTCAAGTTCATTTGGTTCAATACCTGCCTCAACAAGCTCCCAAAATTCCCTGCCACGATGCATGAGTTCATTTATAAGCTCATCATCCCGTTGAAGTGTCCTTGAAATCAATTCATTACCGCCACAAAGGACACCATAGTGTATCGTATCAAGTCCAGTGAGGTGTAAATACCATTGACCTTGGATTACATAGTTTACAGGTACCTTTGGGTCTTCATCAGTTCCCCAATATCCTTTGGCAAACACACTTGTATTCTTAATTTCAAGTACGGAAACTGGCCCAAGATGTACTGAATCACCCTTGAATAACAAGAAATCCGGAGTACCTCTCATCCAGGATTCATCAGGATGAACAATCAACTTACCAGGAATCATTAGATAATTCCCGTGTCGTTTATTCCATTCCTTAGCAATTGATGTCTCAAGCAAGTTTCCCCAACGCATCTGTTCTGTCGGGGTAAACTTCTCACCTAAGCCAAGCTTATTTTGCCAGATATCGATTGGACCTGAAAATGGTGACAATCCAATGATGGCAGCTAACTCGCTACCACCGATACCTTTTTTACGTTTCTTTAACCAACTATTTCTTTGGGATGCTGTAAGCATATTTCCCTCCCTGTTGATTCTATTGTAACATACTCAAACGTTGTTTTCACAATTGGGTGGGTGGGAAACAAAAAATGTGATGGCAGAGCCTGCTACCATCACGTTATATCTGACTCGCTAGATATTCTTACAGGTGAATACCCAGCGAGTGAAAGTTAGAAACATTGTAATCAATTCCGTGGACCGCTTTACCAACTTAAGCTATGGCCCTGATCGGAGCCAGCGCGGTTCGAACACGCATTTAATATCTCCTGCTTCATGCAGGCGCCACCCACATTATGGTTATTTTTTAGTCTACTGATTACGCACCAACTCTCCCCCTCCATTTTAATCCTATTTTCACTCATTCATATTGGTTACTAAAAATTACCATTAAGTAATCTCCTTCACCTACTTATATTATAATCAATTTTAATCCTATTTTCACTATCTAGTTTTCTTTGCAGCGTTTAAATAATTAGTTTGTGTTTCCGAAATCTTTCGTTCCATTTCTTGTAATCGTTGTTCATGTTTATATAATCCATAAACAAAAAATCCGACCGCAGTTACCAACATGGCAATTGAGAAAAACAAATTCATAATCAACCTCCTTTATTTTTAGGTGCACCCACCAGGACTCGAACCTGGGACCTGGCGGTTATGAGCCGCTTGCTCTACCAACTGAGCTACAGGTGCAAACTATCTGTAGTGAATCGGGTGGGGATCGAACCCACGACCTTCAGATTAAAAGTCTGCTACTCTTCCAACTGAGTTACCGATCCATTTGTGTACGCCCACCAGGACTTGAACCTGGGCCAACCACCTTATAAGAGTGGCACTCTAACCTACTGAGTTACAGGCGCATAATTTTCAATGAACCAATCAGCACGTTATTTCCAAAGTGCTGCTTCTTGGGTTGTAAAAACAGTGTGACCTTTCTGTGTAGATTCCCCACACT
>Ga0209128_1001623_pt1 | contig 15279 bp, 16 predicted proteins | sample ETNvirnome_6_100_FD_184072 | JGI IMG/M metagenome (GOLD analysis project Ga0209128, IMG submission 184072) | Marine viral communities from the Pacific Ocean - ETNP_6_100 (SPAdes) (version 2) | ecosystem: Environmental > Aquatic > Marine > Oceanic | place: Pacific Ocean | collected 2013-06-19 | reverse complement strand
TATATAGCTAAAAATAATGGTACTGAATTTAGTGCAACAGATTCTGCTTATGCAGGAATGATACTTGGATATACTCAGGTAGGTGCAGATGTTGCTGATGATTCTTATGCTTTAACAACATCTTATGTTGTACCTGATAGTGCTTTGACAGTATTATTTAAAACACCTCCAAGTGAAAAAGTAGAGATACAAGCTACTTTTACTTATGTGCAAGGAAGTGGTGGTAGAAATGTATTTGCTTCAATATCTGATAATGCCACTTATGGTTCAAATAGTTTAACTCACCCTGCCCAATTTGAAAAAGCAGTTTCAGTAGGTTCTTTAAGGGGTGGAAATGGGGTTGTTACTTTGTCTTGGTATATAAGTGCAGGTAATTTAGCAGCAGTAGGTTCAGCAAATAGTCTATTTTTTGCAGCTAAATGTGATAGTACTGCAGGTGCTCCCACTATATATTGGGGTGGTGATGCAACAGATGAGTACCAAAATTTTGTAATGAAGGCAATAGCATTACCTGCATAATAGCAACATAGGATTAATTAATATGTATAAAATTTTATTTAAAATATTATATTATAATAAAGAAAAGAGCAATAATATATGAGTTTAACAAGCAAATCACCATCTGAAACCTATAAAGATATAATATATGTTGATAATTTTAACAATGGTGTTGATGACACTGCAAGAACATTGAAGTCAGGAAGTGGTGCTGCTACTCTTGCAAGAATTGGAAGGAGTGGAATAACTTTAAGACCTGCAACTGATTCAACTTCTACATTTACAGTAGTAGATTCTGGAGGAAATTCTAAATTAGCTGTAGATACAGATAATGATACAGTTAAAGCATTGGGTGTTCATGTTAATACTCAATATGCTTATTTTGGAATATCAGGTGATATAGGTGCTAATTTTGCATCAAATACACATCAGCCATTACCATTTGTAGGTAATAATCAATCAGTAGCAAATCAAGAAAATTTTAGCTTAGGAACTGGTACAGATCCAGCAACAACATTTACAACAGCAGATGGGAGTTTAACAGATGCAAGTTTAGTAGTACCTTGTTTATTATATTTACCAGATGCTATATCAATAGATGCAGTTACATCAATAGAAGGTGCTACTGGTGCAACAGGGGATACAACAAGATGCCATTTAATGAGCTATACATTTACATCAGGAAGTACATCTTGTTTAACAAGTGGAACATTACTTGCACACAATACAGATGTAACTAATGCTGGAAGTGAACAGGCATATAAATCAGATTGGACTGTTGATAGTGCAGCAGTTACAGCAGGAAAAGTAATATTAGCAACATTTAGGTCAGATACAGCTAATTCAGATTATTCAGTAAGTGTAATAGTTAAATATCATCTCACAGGTTAAGGAGAAAAATGGCAAAGAAAAAATTAACAACAGAATTAAAATTAATATCAGATACAGATTATGGGTGTTCTTATGCAGAAGAATATGATGATGTGTTTTCATTAGAATTAGAAGTACCAAATACATCTAATGATTCTTTTACTACTCTTGTATCTGGAACAAAAACAAAAGGGCTTGGATCAGTTGAAGATGCAAAAGCAATACTGGTAAAAAATACAGGCAATATATGTGCTGAAATATTAATATCAGCTATGGATTGGAAAACTTCAGATGATGTAGATGTAGTAAATTCAGTTGATGTTGGTGGTGGTGGTGAAACATATTTAAGAAGTTTTACCATGCTCCTACCTGCTGGGAGATTTTTCTTTCTACCTAATTCAAGAATGTTATCATATTCATCATCAGATGATGGTGCTGCAGCATTAATATATGAATCTGCTGCTAATGCAGGAGTAGGTAATATTGGAATTGAACCAAAAGATATTAATAGTGGAAATGAATATAGGGGTGTAAGAGAAATAAATGCAACAACTTATGGTACAGGAACAGAAGAATTAACTGATGAACCTGTTGCTGTTGGAGAAACAGAAATTGATGTTGATGATGCAGATTGGTTTAAGTCAGGAGATTTAATTATGATTGATAGTGAGGTTATGGAAGTTGAATCTGTATCATCAAATACTTTAACTGTTAAAAGAGGATTATTAGGTTCTGTTGAGGTTACTCACACAGAAGATGATGAACTATTATATTTCTTTGGTAATGAATATTTAGCATTTGATGTAGGTAAATGCAAATCAGATTCTAAGGGGAGATTTTCCCAAAGAGGAGCATTTTTTGGATATGCAAGAACAACTGATAAAAAAGTAGATGGAGTTGTTCCCGGCACTGTTGCTATTGGACCTTTTTACACTGAAGGTGGATTTTTAGATTGGGGATTAAGTGGTATAACTGCTAACCAAACTACTGGGTTGGCTGCTAATACTGCCTATACATTTACTATTGTTGTAGATGAACATCATGTAAATGGTTTTGATAGTGTAACATCAGAAGTCAATATAGCATTTACAACTGATTCTTCAGATACTACATGGGCAGGAAGTTCAAATGCAGTATTGCCTAAAATTCAGGCAGTATTTGATGAACAATTTTATACTACTTCTTCTGGATTGTTAGGTAAGAAAGTAAGTATAGGTATAGTTGGTGGAGATGTAAGAGTTACTTCTCATTCAAATCATTCAGATACAAGAGTAGGTATTGGAAATGTTACAGGAACAACACCATTTAGTGTAGGTAGCTTCCCATCATTAGATGGAAACAATATTCCAAATTTACTGGGAGCAAAAACTGCTAATGATAATGAAGTACAAGCAGACACAGTTGTATATGGTCCAGCTTCAACATTAGCAAAGGAAGAAATAGAAGATCCAGTAAGTGGAAAACAAAGTGTAAATTTAAAAGCATTTATTCTTGATGATGGTAATGGAAATTTATTATACATGGGTAGAAAAGTAGGAAAAATTGACTACAATTTAGGACACTGCAGTTGGCAGGTAGCATCACTTCCTAATGCAGAATTTAAAATATCAGCAAGATCACATTCTGCTCATTCTGGAGGTGCAAGTTTTGTTGCAAATGCTTATAATACAATCCAGAATATTAAAGCAAGAAGTGTAAATAAAAAAGATAATGCAAAAATTAAAATACTTACATTTGGATAGAAAGGGTATAAATGGCTTCAAATTTTAGATATGCAGGTATATCAGATTTAACAAAATATTTTAATAGAGTAAGTGATTTTGATAGTAAGGTCCAGATATACCCAACTTTAACATCAGGCAGCCTTCATTTATTCAGAGATAGTGGATATGTAGAAACTTTGTTTGTTAATGGTGAAGAATTAGCAGCAGCACAATCAACATCAAATGCAGTAGATAGTAATGGAGAATGGTTTTATGCAAGTGGTACAAATCAAGTAGAATATTATAACAGCAATTATTCTTCAACTACTATCAATGAACAAGTATTTGAAGCAGGTGTAGATTTTACAGATTTTACAAATCAATCACTTACAGATGCTTCATTAGAATTACATAATTATTTAGATGCAAGATATTCAACACCACTTGAAAAAATTAAACAAGTAGATTCTGATACAGCAGCATTATCAGTTGCTGAAGAATATGATCCAATTATAATTAAATCAGTATGTTATATTGCAACAGCTAATATGATAAGGGCAAAAGAAGGTGCAAGTGAGGAAGCAGATTATTATTATTCACTTGTTACTAATGCTGAAAGAACAGGATTAATAGATAAATTAAATGATGGAATATATAAACTATCTTCTGAAGTAGATGCTAATGATAAGAAAGGTTCTATAAGATATAGAAATGTATCTGGAACAATGGATATAGTAGAACTTTCTGGTGAATATTCAGGTGAAGGTTATGATTTATTAAAAGTAGAGATAGAAGCTACTGGTGCTTATGGAACTGGAACATTTAAAGTTCATTACTTATCTAATGATCAATTATTTGGTGCTACTACAAGTGCTGAAAAAATTACTGGTGGATTACAGCATATATTTGGAGGTTTGTCAGGCAGGTTTCAAGGCAATAGTGCCACAGATGGAGATATTTGGGAAATAGAAGTATATGGTAGTCATAGGAAACAGACAAATAAGAGCAATTCTACTATTGAGTTGAGCAGATAATGGCAGTAACCTATGCCAATGTATGGAAAGATGTTTTAGTGGCTTTAAAGAGCAAAATAAAGGCAGAAATGAAATGTCCTGTATTTAGTAATTTTGATGAAACAAGTAAAGCAAATCAATTTATAAGGTTAATTCCAACTGGATCAACACAGGGAGATGTAACTAAATTTTCAGAGCATAGGACTTTTGAGATAGGAATACAATATTATTTTATAAGAAGGAATAATGCTCAATTTCAAGATTATGTATTAAACCAAGTAAGTATATTAGAAGCATTGGTACATGATAATCCAACTGTATCATTAGCAGATTCAACAACTGCATATAATTTAATGATCGGTAATTTGGATTTAGCAGTAGAACCAGAAGATGAATATGAAGATTATTTTATTGCTGGTTGGAGTTTTAGTTGTGAGCATTTAAATAATTTAGGTTAAGGAGAAAGTAAATATGGCAAAATATAAAGCAAAAAAATCTTATACAGGTTTAGATGATACAAAGAATTTTAAATCTTTATTATCATGCTCAACTCATTTGAGATTGAAAGCAGGGTTGGAAGTTGAATGGACAAATGATATTCCAAAAGATTTAAAGGAACACTTAACAGAAATAAAAAATACCAATAAAGGAGGTAAAAAATAATGGCTTTAAGTACAGCTTTTCAAACAAAACAAAATACAAGAGTGATAATTGGAACAGAGGTTACTATGGGAACTGCTTGTGATGAAGATAGTGGAGTTACTATTGAAATGCCTGTAACAGATTATTCATTTGATGAAATACATAAACATTCATTGAGTATAGCACCTCCAAGAACTGGTAGTGGTGCATTTACACAATCTGATGATATGGTTAAATGGCAAAGGCATGACAGAATGTTTGATATATCAATAACATTTCATGCAACAGCACAGGCAATAAATAGAGTTTGTTTAACCTTGTTTGAAGATGGAGATGGAACAAATGCTTTATTAGGTGATATGCCTGATACTACTGACTTCAGAGATGGGCAAAGTAATGCTATTCCTGTTACATTATGGTTTGAAAATGCAGCTCATGCTGGTAATGGTACAGATTTGTATTTTACATCTTGTATATGCACAGGATTAACATTATCAGGTGATATAGCAAGTAATGGTGGGGTGGTTATGGCAACTGCTACATTCCAAACAGGGTATGCACCAACAGAAGCAGCATTAACAATAGAAGCAACAAGTGCAACAAATACTGTTATTAGTGATCAAACCACTATGTTTAATATGCATGACTTAACAGTAGAAACATTAAATGAGCAAGATTTATTGTTATATAGTTTTGAACTTGCAATAGCAAGACCTGTTAATAGAATTGGTTTTGATAATAGTAGTAATTTTAAACCTATGGGATATGCTTTAGGTGGATATGAGGTTACTGGATCACTTACTTGTAAAAGAGATGCTGAAAGTTTAGAAGCAATAGATACAGACATGGCTACACCAAAGGCTTTAGCTTTATCAGCAGGAGATGTATTCCAAATTGATGCTCCAAAATGTATGATAGATGCAGCAGCTATAAGTTTAGATGATGATGGTTGGAAGCAAACAATACCTTTTAGATGCACATATTCAGGTGCAACTACAAGCACTATTGTCAGTATTAAAACAGCATAGTTTTAAATAAAATAAAGGATAAGGACAATGAGTAAAACACTTAAAATAAAAGGTGAAGGATTTAAACCTTTTGAAATTGAAATTGAGGATTTAACTCTTGATAAAAGAGAAGAATTAAATGTTTTTATATGGAAAATGTTTAATGGTAAAAAAGGAATGTTTGGTCCATCTATTAATGTTATAAGGCTTTCAACTACTATGACAGATGAACAGATAAATGAATTATCTAATGAACAAATATTCCAAGCTGCAATAGAGATTTCAAATATTGTGAATAAAAAAAAATTGAAAAAATAATATTTTTAATTAATATTCACATTTCTATAAAAGGTTTAAATAATAATGGTGATAATGGTTTTAAATATCCATATAAAGCTACATCACCAGTAGATGGAAAAAGAAAATGTTTTAACTCAATAGAAAATGTTTATAAAGAACTTGAATTATGTTATGATGAAATTATGGAAAAAAAAATAAATGCAATAGGAGAAACTTTATATACTGAACACTTTTTCTTTTGCAATACTAATGAATTACTAAATGCTGATTATCAAAGAAAGATAAAAAAATATAATTTCTGTAAGACATTTAATACTTCTCCATACCCTTCACTTGAATCAACACCAGCAGATATAATAGATGATTTTATATTAATTGAAAATGAAGTTAATCATTTAAAATCACAGAAAGGTAAATAATGCCAACAAAAGATACTCATATTATAGATGTCAAAACCAGAGGTGCTAAAAAATCCCAGAAAGAAATTAAAGGTGTTGGAACTGCTTTGGGTGGAATGGCTAAAAAGGCAGGTATTGCTGCTTTAGCATATTTTGGTGCAAGAGGTTTAATTAATGCTTTTAAATCATCTTTATCTTTATATGCAGAACAACAGTTAGCAGAAGTTAAATTAGAATCTGCTTTAGGAAAAACATCTGCAACATTAAAAAAATATGCTTCTGCATTACAACAAACTACAAGATTTGGTGATGAAGTTATTTTACAGGGAATGGCTCAACTTGCATTTTTTATAAAAGATGAAAAACAATTAAAAATAGCAACAAAAGCTACACTTGATTTAGCATCTGCAAAAGGTATGGATTTGGTTACTGCTGCTGATTTAGTTGCAAAATCAGTTGGTTCTACAACTAATGCACTTGTAAGGTATGGAGTTGCAGCAGAAGGTGCAGTTGGTTCTGATGAGAGATTGCTTTCTATTACAGATAATTTAGCTAAATTATTTGGTGGTCAAGCAGAAGCAACAACAGAATCATATCAAGGTGCTTTAGACCAATTAAGTAATTCATTTGGTGATATGCAAGAAAGAATAGGACAAGCATTAGCACCAACAATAAGAGATTTGGCAGTTACTTTTAATGATTTATTAGCTATTCCAGTATCAGAACAATTACAAGAAGAACATGATAACTTTGTCAATCTAACTAATGCCCTATTAGATTCTAATACAAGTGTAACTACCAGAAAAAGAATTATAACAGAATTACAAACCCTTTATCCAGAGTATATAGGCAATTTAGATTTAGAAAAAGCATCTATGGAAGATATAAAAGACATGACTGAAGATGCAAATCAAGCCATGAAAGATAAAATTGTTACTCAAATATTTGCAGAGCAGTTAGCTGATATTAATCAAAGAATGAGTAAAGAAACAGCAAGGTTATTTGAACTGGAAACAAAGGGTGCGCATGAGGCCTCTGGAAAATGGAGAGATTTGATTGATATATGGAATTTTGCTTCTTCTGAAAATCAGAATCTTCAAGATATTCTTGAACCTGCACAATTAAACAGAATAGAAGGATTACAAGCTGAATTAGCAGAACTTGAAAAAAACAGAGAAGAATTTGAATTATGGCTACAATCAAGGCTTGATGGTGAAGCATCACTTGATGGTGGAGATGGTGGTGATAAATTAACTGCACAAGAAGAATGGAATGAAGCAAGATTAGCAGAATATGAAGCATTAGTTTTATTAAATGAAGAAAAAGAAAAAGAAAAAGAATTAATGGATAGTTTTATAGCAACTCATGAAAAAGAAGCAAAGGTATTAGGATTGACAGATAAAGCAAAAGATAAATCAAATAAAAAATCATTATTAGACATGGATAAACTTGCAGCAGGTTCTAAAAAGTTTGCTGATGTTCAAAAAGGTTTAGCAATAAAATCTACACTTTCTGATACTTATGCTTCTGCACAAACACAATTTAAAAAGTTTTCAGAATCATACCCAGCACCTCTTGGACAAATATTAGGTGTAGCAGCAGCAGGTGCAGCAATAGCTATGGGTTTAAAAAATGTACAAAGTGTTAAAGAAGCACAATATGGTGCAGATTTTGTTACCTCTGGTCCTCAAATGATGATGGTTGGAGAAGGTGCTGGTCCAGAAAGAGTGCAAGTTACACCACTTGTAGATGAGAATCTGGAAGGTCCTCAAGGTGGTGGAATCACATTAAATATATCAGGAAATGTTTTAACAGAAGAATTTACAGAAGATGTTTTGATCCCTCAGATAAAAGAAGGATTAAGGCTTGGAAATGATATGGGTGTTTAATGGCATTAATTAGCCAAAATTTTAAAAATGATTCTATAAGCACAACTTTATATGTTAAGCCTGTTATCATATTAGCAAGTCAGGATTTAGAAAATAATAGATATAATATATTAGATGTATTCTCTACTGATAATGTAATATTAAATGATAATTATGATACTACTTATCAGGCAAAAGAAATAGTAGATAGAATATCATCTATAAAAAATTCTGTTGATTATGAAAATAGAAAATTAAAAATCAACACCTTCAGATTTACTCTGAGAAATTATTATGATTTTAATAAAACATTAACTAACTCAGATAAATATAAAATAAATATTGATGGTGAAAATCCTATAAACAATTTTATGGGAAGTTATGTTATTTTATATTATAAAACACAAACTACAAATACTTTAAATATAGATTTAGAACCAGTTATACAAGATGATGATTGTGCTATTATATTTACTGGTATAATTAATAGAGTGGATCAAGATGATAAATCAATCAAAATACAGGCAGAAGATAATGTGCAATCATATATAGCTGATAAAAGTTTACCAAGAATAAAAGGCAGTGATTTACCAGCTACAACTCAATATACTGATATTGAACCTGATACTGTAATACCAATGGTATATGGCAAAGTAGATAGAGTACCTACTTATAGATTTGCAGATTATAGAATTGCAGATTGGCACAAAATAACAGATATTTTTACTACAAAGAAAGTTATTGGGAATCCATTTAGTGTATATGCAACTCCTGATACATTTAGTTATTCTCATTCTTATTATTATAAAGGTGATGATGATTGGCTTGGAACAACTGGATTTTTAAATCTTTTATTAAATGGGTTGCAGGAAGCAGTATTAAATTCTTCAAATGAACCTGATTATAGTGGCATACTTATTGGAGAAATAACTGGTGCAGATAGTGATTCAAGTTATAGTTCTATAACACCAACTAATTGTCTTGGATATTTATTACCGGATAGAGTTTTTCTTGATATGACTGGTCTTAATCCAATATTTTCTGGAGATGAATTTTTGGTTGAAGATTATATTTTACCAAATAATAAACTATCATCTAATAATGGTTATGAGTTTTTATGGTATAGGGCAGATGATGTTGCAGCTTCTGGAAATTTTAATCCAAATTACAATACATCATTAAATACTTGGACTACTGAATATATGTATTTTTCAAGTTCTACACATGACCATAAAGCTGGAAGGTGGGTTATAATACAATTAAAAGAAAGATATAGAATAGATTCTGTTGCTGGGCAAATGCTCAAACATAGTTCAGATTTTCCAAGTCAATTTGAAACAAATGTTGGTGCAGATTTTTATGTTAAACCATTAAATCATTCTCAATTTTCAAATATCATACAGAATGGTGCAACATTACAGCAGGTGTTTTATGATACACCATTGAATAATGCAGATTTTGAACCAACTGGAACATGGGTATCACATAGATTTGCAGATGATGATGAAGAAGTTCTAACTGCTGGTAATTTTAAAGAAGCTGAAGTTGATAAAATTATATTCTTTGAATATTTTAATAAAGGAGAAGAATCACCATTTGAAGTTAATACAAATCCTAATGATATATCAGGCTCAGGTCTTTTTACTGTTAATGAAAATCAATCTTCTGGTGTAAATAAAAGATTTAATTTAAATGGTAATCAGCCATTATACATTAGACACAGAGAGTTTGTAGAAGATGAAATTGTTTATAGCAGTATAACTGGAAGAAAAGATATTAATTCTACTGAAAGTTTATCATTAATGAATGATATAGCACAATGGCAATTATTAGGGGTAACATCAGAGAATGTAACTTTGCAGGAAATTATAGATGGTATTGATAATACTATACCTTTAGATTTTGATACTCTGCTTAATGCAATAGAAAATTATTTTAATGGATTAGCAAATTATGTTCCTGAACCTGTTAGTCAGTGGCATAGAACATACTCTTGGTCAGAAACTATTGGTTATTTAGATTATAATACAGCAAATGAACATTACAGCTTGGGTGAATCATCATTTTATAATCAAGTTATATTAGATACTGATATATTTAATATTGATGATAATTCTATTTTACATCACATTTTTATCTGGACTAAAATTATGCAATTATGTTATAGGAAAATTATGATGAATGTAATGGAACTTGAAGCAAGAGAATATTTAGATGCTAAAGTTGCTGCTGGTGAAAATGTATATGTTCATGGCACATATTACTATGATGTTGAATCTGGAAATGTAAATTATAATAATGATATGTCTTTAATTATTTATGATCCTAATACAATGTCTGAAGATCAGATTGGTTATTCTAATTTCAGAACTTATATTTTAGAAAATATGATGAAAAATATAGCAGAATCAAACAATCCAGATTACAATACTTATGGATTGATAGAAGAAGAATCAACACACTTTGCAGATATATGGAATAATAATTATGTAGATTTAAGAAGATGTTTGTTCAGAAGAATATTAAAATATGTATATCAGAATGATTTGGGTGTTGATACTGTTGATGATATGTTCAGCTTTTCAGTAGATTGGGATTTAGGAACTTTAACTGATTTTGATATTAATACCAATGATGCAATAATTAACTGGGATAATGAAAAAAGAGATTTTTTAGATGATGTTGTATTTACTATTAATACAGGGATTTTTGATTATTCTTCAACTACAATAGGAGATAGGTGGCAATTATATGATTGGGTTACTGAATCAAATTTAGGTAGCACAGTAGATACATTAACTACCTATGGAGGTATGTACCCATATTCCTATCAAACTGATGGAGTAGTTGTAAAACCAGTTGATATAATTATTGATATACTAACAAAAGAAATGATTTTTGGATTAAATGATTTAGGTTTATTAAATGCAAACTCTTATGATGAGCAATCAATTTATAAAGCAAGAGATTATTATGCTGACTGGAGAATGGGATTTTGTATTAATAAAGAAATAGATGGAAAAAAATTAATAGAAAATATATTATCAGAAACCATGAGTTACTTTTCATTTTCACCACAGGGTAAATTTTCACTTGTTACTGTAAAAGAAAAATACACCTATGATGATGTTGATTACTTTATAGATGAAGATGATATATTAAAATATAAATTTTCCAGAACAAAAAGAGAAGATTTAATTTTACAAAGTAAATTTTTATATAGGTATGATAATGGTTTTGATAACTATCCATTTAAAACTGATCTTCTAAAGATAGAGGATTTGATCCCTGATTATAATGGATATGATTACTATAACTTAGATGAGGTGTCCGGATATAAAGAAAAAGAATTAAGATACCATACTGAAACTGATACTGTAAACTTATATCATCAGCTTTATTTATTAAATAATTGTAATCAGCATTTAAAAGTTAAAATAGATTTACCATTGAACTATGCAGATATTAAAATATCAGATATAATTAATTTACCATTGATTAATAATGATCCAGTGTTTGGTCTTGATTACAGCAGAGTTGAATTATTAAATTCACAGCCAATTTATCCTGCATTTATAGTAACAACTATGGATATAAAATTAGACAAAGTATCTATTGAAGCATATCAATTACATTATTTAGGAACAGATGGATTGCATGGGTTTCATTTTGCAGATGAAAATATGAATACAGTTGCTAATCTGAATGAGTTTAATACAATACAAACAGAGATAAGAAACTGGAATTATTTAAGAGAAGAAGATAGAAATCCAGATTATACATATATACAGGGTGTTGAAATACCTTATGGTGATGTAAATGGTGATGGAAATATAAATGTAGTTGATGTAATTAATATACTTAATCACATTTTAGCTCTGGATTTATTAAATGCTACTGAATCAGAAAGAATCTCTATGTATGATTTTATAACAAATACTATAAATTCCCAGCCAGAACCAATTAATGTAGTTAAGGTGGTTCAAATAATAGATAAAATATTAGGTACTTAATATGATAGATTCAATAAACATATATGAAAAAAAAGTAGAAATAAAAACTGATCTGATTTACAAAGCAATAGAGATTGGATTTACAGGACAGTTATATATTAAAAAATTATTACCTGCTGATTATCTTATTAAGAAAGGTAATGGAAAATTATTAATTATAAAATTCAGTAGAAATGATGAACTATTAAAAGAATTATTTGAATATGATGGCTCATGTAATATCACTTATGCAGTATTAGTTGATAAGGATTATGTATCACATAAATTAGCAGTAGTGCAAAATGCAAGAACTACATGGAACTCACTTGGTAAAAAACCAAATGGTGAAAATTTTACATGGGGTAGATTATCTACTGACTTTGATTTGATGACTGCTGGTATTAGAAATGACATAAGAAAAAGAACTGTTTATGTTGATGATGGTACTGGAACAAATACCAAGATAAAAAGGGAAGAAAATTACTATCCGGATATAAATAGTAAAAGAGATAGGAATTTAAAGGTTTTAGGTAATCTTAATGCAAAGGGTAGGGAATTGCAAATAAAGGGTGAAAAAGCACCATATTTGGGCAAATACCACATACATTTAGACATTATGAAACCTATGACTGGTGAAATGCCACATGAATCATCACAGGAGTTACAATATATATCACAGAAAAAAACAAAAAGTATAGTAAGTAAAACTTTAAGAAGGGGTTATTAATGGCAATAGCAAATTATCAATTACCAACCAAATTAACATTTTATCCAAGTTATCTTCAGTATGCTTATGCTGCTGGATTAATGAAAGGGGTTGATTTCCAGACACAGAATGAAACAACAGAAGAAGATATATATAAATTAGTAGTTGTTGATCCATCAACAACAAGTAAGTTTGAATTTTCAGAAAATGATTTTATAGGTTTTGGTCTTAGATATACTAAAATCTGGAATTTTGATTTTGGAATGATTTTAGGGCATGATTTATTGGAAAGTAATATGTTCCTTAAACCTTCAATGTATAATATTGAGGATAATGAAATAGTGTTTGATCAAGAAATAGATACAACTACAATAGTAAACTGGACTGGTATGGGAATGGTAAATTATAATGGTTGGAGTGCATTTAATGTATCTAATCTTCCTGATGATAAAAGAAATATTGGTTTGAATTGTACAAATGATGGTGGTACAGTTAATATAGGTACTTATATAATTGGAAAAAAATGGGAAGCACCACAGAATATAGATTTGCAGACATCATTATCATATAACTATGGATATAAACAGAAAAAATCAATAGGTGGAAAAACATTATCTCAAATGAACTACTACAAACAATCTAAATGGTTGTTAGATGCTTGGGAATTAGATGATTCTGAGAGTGATAAAAGGCACAGAGAAACAGAATCAAGAAATGGATTAAGAACTTGGACTGCAACTTGGAGCTTTCTTCAGGATAAATATGGTATGCCACAAAATTCTATGCAGAATAGTAATGGGTGGAGTGTTGATAGTGGTAGTGAATATTCAACTGGTGCAGATGGAACAAGTTTATACAATTCTTCTGAAGGAATAGATTTTTATACATCTGTTATCAAAACCACTATGGGAGGTCATCTTCCAGTAGTGATTAGAATATCAGAATCAAACAATCCAGACCAGTGGGCAATAGTCAGAATTAAAAAATACTCAATATCACAGAAAAGTCCAAAGTTTGTAGATATAAAACTTACATTAGAAGAACAAGTTTAACCAAATGTCCTTATCCTAAAAAGGTTAAAGAGTAGAACCCTGATATTTATATTGGGGTTTTGCTTTTACACTTAAAATAATTTTAAATGAATAGTTTGTTATTAATTAAAATAATGTTAAGTTATCTATTATAATAATGGGAAAAACAAAAATAAATAATAAAGGAGTAACAATGAAATTAACTTTAAAAATAACAAAAACAGAATATAATTTAATATCAGCCTATGTGCATAGTGATAAATGTTTTATGGGTATCACTTTACCTTTAGATGATGAATTTGGTTGTTTTGTAAATGTGCATAATATAGATAGGTTTAGAAAATCTTTAAATGATAGTATAGAAAATATAAGAAAAAATGGATTAGATAAAACAATTATGGGACTATCATTGTATTTTGATGTTGCTAATAATCTTGAATCTATTTTATTAAAACTTGATAAGGAGAATAAAGAATGTGAAAAATGTGATGGAAAAGGCTATCCATATCAAGATGATAATATTGATTGTGATGAATGTTATGGAACTGGAAGGGAGGCAAAATAATGGAAAGAAAAATACTTAGAATATTAGCTTGGTTGATGTTTTTAGGGGTTTTTAGTTTAATTATGACACATATGCTCAGGGGATTTAATTGGCTGCCATTAACACTGTTGTTAATACCTTCTATTGGTTTGGTGTTATGTGTGGAAAAGGAGGATTTGAAATAATGGCTAATAATAATTGTGAATGTGGTAGGTTGGATTGTTTTTTAATAGAACCTGATAGTGATGAATTTAGATGGTTTTTAGTTTGGTTAGCTGAAGGTGGACATGAAGGAAAAGAATGGACTGCTCAAGAGATAATAGGTGTAATGTATGAGAGCCATAAATATCAAGATTTAGAAAAAGAATACTTGGAAAACAAAAAAGGAGAATAAAGATAAATGAAAGTAATAGTTGAACAAGCAAGAATTGATGGAGATGAAAGAGTATTAATGAAAACATCAGAAAGAGGTTGTTATTATACTATAAAATTCCATCAAGAAGGAAAACATAATCCTCATGCCTATTTAAATTGGGGACATTTAAATGTAAGACAAGCAAGAATGATGGTACAAGAATTGAAGTGGTTTATAGAGAGAAATAAAAAATAATAAGGATAAGGAGAAGAAAAATGAACATAAGTGAACTTGCTAAAAAGCATGAATTTAAAAAAGATGTGGATTATTGGCAACATAAACAATCTGGACA
>Ga0209128_1001616_pt1 | contig 15307 bp, 26 predicted proteins | sample ETNvirnome_6_100_FD_184072 | JGI IMG/M metagenome (GOLD analysis project Ga0209128, IMG submission 184072) | Marine viral communities from the Pacific Ocean - ETNP_6_100 (SPAdes) (version 2) | ecosystem: Environmental > Aquatic > Marine > Oceanic | place: Pacific Ocean | collected 2013-06-19 | reverse complement strand
GAAAAATTGGACGCAGAGAACTTTTTAGCGTCGGAAAATTACCGGCGATGCGATACAGCATGCAACTGCGGCAAATGGCACAAATGGCCGAAGGAAAGCGAGGAAAACAATGACGCAGAAAAATGACGAACCGCAATGTCCAGTGTGTGGATATACCGAAATTGACGCAGCCATACACATGGATCATTGGCGATGCAAAGGCATCATACCAGATATGTACCAAAAAGGCGAAAAAATGACCACATCTAGTGAACATGTACCCGTGGACGACATGTTTCTGGCCGAGTGCAAGCGGTTAGATGCTGCGGCGACGAAAGATTGGAACATGGATGGCAACAATCCATGTGACGAACACTATGCAGAAAACTACCCGGCAGATTATGAGTTTGTAGTATTCTCCCGAACCGCCATGCCGAGGCTGGTTGCGGAAGTGGAGCGGCAACGAGAGATGTTGGTTGATGTGGCTAAACTGATAATGGCAGACAGACGACATGCGTCATTATGTGAGTGTGATTGGTGTATGTGGATGTATAAATACCACAAGGAAAGCGAGGGCGGTGATGGCAGTTAAACTGAATGAAGAGCAGAGGTTAGTGATCGTCGACCTGTATGCCGATTGCCGGAGGGTCCGCGATGAGCTCCCATACTCGGCTGAATTCGACAGAATGCATGCAGAGTTTATGATTAAGACAGGACTGCGACTGACCAGGCATGACTTCTGGCGGAAGATATCCGCTATTGGTAAGGCCGGTGAGTTGCCCAACAAGAAAAGGCCAGGCCGATGGTAGGTGACAAATTGACAAAAGCTGAAATTGAAATTGCAGACCTGGAGAAACGCCTGGCGGAGAGCGACACGCTGAACGGTCGGCTGCTCCGGGAGGTCGAAGAGAAGATTGCGATCATCAATAAGACTACAATGATGTATAACAAGTTGACCCAGGAGTACAATGAAGCTTATGGCGAACTGGAGCGGCTGAACTATTTGAAGTCTTTTGATACCGATGGGATCACTGCGATCATAACCGAGCGTAACGAGCTCCGGCGTCGAGTTGGCGAGATGTCTAAGACTATTGCCGACTATGCAAAGCCGCCGTCTCGGTCATGGGCCAACAGGCTCTTAAACTGGTTGGGACAGGGTTAAACAAATGGATACAAGTTTCAGAAGTGGAGTGATCAAGACGCTCGACCGAATGCTGGAGATGACTGTCTTCGAGAAGTCGAAGATGGCCACCGACCATGGCTATGTTGCCGACCGGCTATGGTGGGAGAAACAGCATGGCGGAGAGCACGATGGCCTTGACCCGTACTTGGCACAACCCCAAAAGAAAAAGCCCCCGGCCCCCAGGATAACCTGAGAGTCGGGGGCTTTTGTCTAAGAGTTATACTCTTGGATACGTTTGATGTCACGGGTCCGCCATCGGTTGCCGCTCCGGTTTCGAGAGCCAGCGGCATTCATCTGGCGAGTGATCACCGCTGGACCGTAACGAACAGTCAGGTCCATGATGCGAGTGACGTTAGCCTGCTCGGTCGCATTCCTTTCCAGGTTGCCGCCAGGGTTATGCTGCCATCCGTATGGAGCATGACCGGACTGGCGTTTACCCTGCTTGATGTGGCTCTTCATCGAGTCGGATGTAACCTTCTTCCCATTGTCCACCTGGAACCTCAGAGCCATCAGGAGGGCCGTAGCGATCAGCCTGCCTGTCGGAGTGGTGCAGTCGATACTACAGCCGCCCTCGTCAGCCAGGTGGACCTCAACGCCAAGCTTGTCCAGGTCATCGAACATCTTCAGCCCGGTGACCGTGTCCCTGGTCAGCCGGTCGAGGCGTTGCACGATGATGCGGTCACCTCGTTTGAGCCCGGCGTAAAGCTTCCCTCCGCTTGGCCGGTCAGCCAGGGGAGTGAGGCCTGAGACATGGCGGTCGATGTAACGCTTCTCGATCTTCCATCCCTTGGTTTCGCAGTACCTGGTGATCGCGACATGCTGGTCCTCGGTCGACGCAACCAGGTCATCCTCGAATTCGATATCACATCGTTTGCAGTAGTACTGACCGTTCTGAACATGCTTCATCTTTTTATGACAACTGTCGCACTCGACAGTGCGAGGGCTGTATCGGTTTAATTCTTTATTGGCCATCTCGTTTCTTCCTTTCTCGTAATGAGCTCGACTCTGCGACCAGAAGGTCTTTAGTTAACAATCGTCTGATATACATACTCACGCTCCCATCGCAAACCGGGTCATCGGCTGCGGCCTCGATCAATGCTTCATGGAGCATGGGGGGCAAGTAGGTCACGGTCTTGATCTTCCTGGCATCTTTCATTTGATTACCTATCTGTATAAACCGAGCCAGCCAGCCGGAGGTAACGCACCTCCGACCAACCGACCCAGCGGGTTAAAGCTTGTCGACAACTTCGCCGTTCTTGGCGATCTCCAGTTCGATCATCTTCATAACCTTGGCCTGGATTTCTTTGTTCTCGCCAGAGAGCCCTGCCCAGCAGTTGTGGCAGAGCCCCCGGTCGAGGTAGATGACGATTGGCTTACCCCGGCACTTCGGGACGGCACAACGATCTGGCCTAGACATGATGTTACCTCCTCGGAATTGAGACGGTCGCTATTTTTATTAGCTTACCGTCAGTTGTTTTGATATGTGTAATAGGACCGTGAACATGAACAACGGTTCCTGATACGCAGCCATCGAAGTATTCGCATCGGTCATGGTCGAAGTATGCGTTCCTCGGTAAATCGACCTGGTCACCGACTTCAATGCCATATGTGAAAATCAGCATGATGATCCTCCTTAATACCCGGCTGCTTCAGCCGAGTAGTCTCGATGTTGACTGTCTAATTTATCCCACGCTGGCAACAGGCTGCCATCCTCTGGGCCGTACACTTCACCGCCGAATACGTTCGGCTTCCTGACCTGGAGCCTACTGATGGGACAGGTGAATGAACTGGAGTCACTCATCCGACCATCGCAGTCACGGCCATCGGACCAGTAGTCAGCCCTGATGGCATCGTCGATGTAGCGGAATCGGAAACCTTCCATGTTCCAGCCTTCCTCGTTTGGGCCACCTTGGGACCAGGCCAGGCTTTGACCTGGCTTGACGGTGATCTTGATCCACTCGCCGTTAACGTATTCCCAGAATCTTGCGTTCTTCATTGGTCTGTCTCCTATTTTAGACGTTAAAGTAATCAAGCTCCTGCCCCCAGGTTCAGGGGCGGGGCCTTGATGACTTGAACTCAATTGAGGAATAAGACGTTGCAGTTGGGGCAAGTCTTCGTTTCAGGGGATCGGAAGAATTTGAACAGGCACTTGCTACATCTGTCCAACGGCTCGTTCTTGCAACGCAGGGATCGACCGCATTGCTTGGTCGACTTGCCTGCGGAGTAGTGTTTGACACAAGTGGTATGGCCTTCTAGGGATTCGTTTTTACAGTCGCGAATCACTTCGCCATCTTTGTTCTGATTTCTGTATCGGCATTGCATGATATGCCTCCTTCTGTAAAAATGTAAGCCGCAGGGCGAGGGGTTTGAGCCCCGTCACGGTAGTAACGTCAGTGAGAGTGGCACGGGGCCACCTACTCAGCGTTGGCGTGCTTGACACCATGATCCCTGCGGCTTACGGGTTATCTCCGCCAACCTGGCGGTACTCGTTCAGTGAATGCGGCCAGCCTGCGGCGAGCCACACTGAGTGCCTGTCTCACCTGGCTACTGGTTAGCCATTCATATTCACCCATCTCCAACTGGTCGATGATGAACTCAGTCTGCCAGATGTTCTCTTCGTTGGTCCCTTTGTCTTCCTCGGCGGAATAACCTTCAACGATTGTAAAGAGCTCAGTGTCAAACCACTGAGCGGGGCTGAATCGTTTAGCCATCGGTCTGTCTCCTTTCTGATGGGTTGATCGCATCGAGCCGGGCCTTGCTGCGACAAGGCACGGGTGCGGCGAGATCAATCGTCTAGGCCGTCGATGAATTCTTTGACGGCATCGTAGTTGCGGGTGATCTTGATCAGCCCGTCTCTCTCTTCCTGCTCCTTAGCCAGGCGATCTCTCCAAAGGCCATGGTCGACATGCTTGTCCCACTGATCCTGGATCAGGTCAGTGATGACCGTTGGCTCCAGGGCGTCGAGCTCCCAGGACTCAGACCCGTGCTCGGCTGCGTAGTCGGCGAACCGAGAGTCAGTCACCTTCGCCGGGTTGGGCGGCGGCTGGTACTGATCGATCTGCGGTCGGTTCAGTGCGACTCGGATAATCTCGACAGGGCCTTCAGCAAATAGACTGAGCCGGTCTTCGATGTCACGGGTCATGTCCAGCCCACTTGGGTCATGGTCGCCCAGGTGGATAATCACCGGGCGTTTGCCATCGGCGATGTAACCTCGGAGCCGGAAGTGGCCTGCGGATCGGACTTCGGACTGCGATGGGTAACCCTTGCAGGCGAAGTAGGGGATGCAACGCTCTTTGCACTTGGGGGCGATGACGCCGGACAGGGCGTCCTTCTCGATCCAGACTTCCAACTGGACATCCTGGCCAACCCACTTGTCGATGCGGTAGCCGTAGGCAGCCGACTGGATTATCTCGGCGGGGTTGTCCCAGGTTGAAGCCGCAATCAAATTACGGCCCCTGTCTTCGATGGCCGACCAGTCGATCAGCCCTGCCAGGCGGCCATCGTTCACAATTCCACCGAGTCGCTTGTACTCGGTCTGCTTGTTGGGGATTAAATCCCTCGCCACGAACTGGTAATACAACTGTCTCAGAGTCAGGCGGAAGCCTTTGGCCTGGTACTCCGCGATGATTGTGTTGGCCTGGTCGATGACGGCCAGGCTCGACGCTGCGAACTTCTTCGGGATATAGCATTGTGTACTCATCTGCAAACACTCCTGTCTGGTTGGGTTATCAGGCCTGCGTCAAGCAGCCGTTGTGCCTGACGTTGGTACGAGCCTTGAAGGTGATAAATAAAGCCTGTGTCTAATAGGCTTTGGAATAGAGCGATGACCTGTTCCTCATCGAGCTCACCGTTTTCGTAGGCGATGATATCGCCACTGAGATGCAGCATTGGTCTGTCTCCTAGAATGGGATTGGGTTTACCTGGGCGAATTTGACGGCCTGGTCGAACAGTCGTTCGCCCAGGTCATCGGTAACGCTGGTGATCACTGGATCGACCAACACTTGCCCGGCGTTCGATTGCAGACGCCGGACTGACCACTGGTGATTGGCCAGCCTGATCTGGCTCAGGACTACGCCTCCGGCGGACGGGTGATCCCGAGTGAAGCCGCCCTGGTAGGGCGATACGCGATAGGTATTCCATTGGTACTTGTTCATCGGTCTGTCTCCTTTTGTCTAACAGTCAAAGTAATCAAGCTCCTGCTCCCCGGCGGGAGCAGGGCCTTGATGACTCGGGCTCAGATGAGTGGGAAGTATGCATCCTTATCGTTCCGAATCTTCCGGGCCAGGAGGAACGATGCCTTGTCCCTGGCATCAGGCGTCCGCTTGTTGCGGTCCCAATCCCCAACCCAGTGCGACAGGAGCCCGGCGAAGGTCCGCACAACAGTCTGACGCAGGGTCGGGTGCGTCTGGACCCAGCTTTTGTACCAGCCCCTGCGGACCGAGGAGTCATCCCCGTTGCAGAGGTCAGCCAGGCACTTGCCCAGCGTTTCAGCGGCGGCTTCGACGCCCTGCGGGTCACGGCTCCGATGGTAGATGGCGTTGCGAATGACCAGGTCAAACTCTTCGTCACCCAGGCGTCTGATGTCTTCCACGATGTTGTCCGTTTTCTCAGTTGATGCATTCATGGCTTGTCTCCTATTTCTACAGTACCTGCGATACTCAGTCGACCGCATCAGCTCTGGCCCCTCGGGACCAGGCCTGACATGGTGGGCTCAAAAGTCTTCATGGTGATACGGTTCATCGAAGTCCGGCTCTACGAGTTCTGCGTCCGGCTCGGCATCGTTGGCAGCCTCGGCCAGGACAACCTCGGCAAGCTTGCCTGCCAGGGCGTTGAGTGTCCAAAGGTCGAGATGAGCCACCGGGCATTTGCTCCATCGACCGGCACAAGAAACGTGAGTGATGCGACCAGAGAGCTGATACCAGACGCCGTAGTCATGGCCATGCAGTTTGATGTCGCGATAGTAAGTGTCCATGGTTTGTCTCCTTTGTATAAATGGTTTAAGCGATACAGTCGACCGCATTAGCTCCCGCCCCCGAGGGGGCAGGGCCTAACATGGTCAGTGAGTCTAGATGTCTTCAGCCAGCTCGGCTGCAATGGACTTCTTCGCCGGGCTGATGGCCTCGTTCCATTCGTTCCAGCCGTGACTCTCCTGGCTGGCCTTCCAGCCAGCCTTGAAGGCCCCGATGACTCCGGCAGTGTACGAAGCCAAGGTGCTCCGTTTGTGGCTCACCCAGACGGACTCGCCGACTGCGACGACCGTGTTGAGGGTTGAGTCCAGGACGTTCGTCCGCAGTGCGACTGCGAACCGTTCAGCTTCGTTGCGACTGGCGAAACGAGCTACGCATTTGTTTCCTAAAGCGTTCATAGTATGTCTCCTTGATACAGTTGTTAATAACGGTCACCCGACCGCAAGTGCTCAGGCCCCCGCAGGGGCCTGGCCATTCATGGTTGGCTGGTGAGTACCTTCAGGCTGATGCCTGGCTTGAGCGTGTATCCGGTGTGTTCCTCGATCTCGCTGATCCGGCTGGCCAGCTCAGGGTTCTTTTGAGCTCCATGCTGCCAGTCGCCCTTGCTACCGAAGAAGCAAAATACACAACTGAGGCGACTGTTTCGAACGTAGGCCGGATGTGGCTTCTCGGCGGCAAACGCGATGACGTTGAAGACTTCAACCTCAGTCACCTGGTGAATGGGAAGCCATTCGAACCAGGTCCTGGTCTTGGTCGAGTTGCGTTTGCTCAGTTCCAGTGTCGAGCGTTTGGCTCGGGCTGACGACTCTTCAGCACGCTCACCGATGCAGTTGATGATGATGTCGAAGCCGTAGGTCTTGGCGTAGCGGCGAATCTCACGGGCGATGGGGCCACGCTTCAGATCGCTAGTGCATTGCCGACAGGATGAGGATGGCCAGCATGGCACTTCAGGTCTGCGTTCGAAACGCTCTTCCACGGTTTGTAGAAATGATCGTTTCGATGTTGCAGTCAGGAAGGTGATGCCTTGGTTGAGGCTGCCATCCCGAGCGTGCTCCAGAGCACCTGGCCACTCGACCTCAGAGAGATCGGCGTGAACAGTGATGCACTGTCGAGTGATGTCGACGCCCAGGCTCTCTAACCATTCTGTCACCAGGATGCGTTGAGCCTGCGAGTCTTTGCCGCCTGAGTCGTTCAGGACGAACAGTGTGGTTGGAGTGATGATGCCACCGACTTGCGTAGTGTTGTTTAACATTTGTCTGTCTCCTTAGATGTGAGGGTTTGCAAAGCTTTGAGGTCTTGGCCCCGTTGGTCTGAGGCCAAGTGATGAAAGCTTTGTGTTGGTTCTTCTGACAGACTTCCAAGGTGAGTTATCCCATAGCCTTGGTGGCTCTGTCCGACGATGAGTGCCTGCGTCGTTGTGATGTCAAGGAGCAATGTGATGGAACAGTTGAAGTATACGCTTTGTACACACTGTGTCCACTACTTTCTCAAACAAAACCAGCTTGTCTAAACTCAAATGAGCACTTTAGTCAATAGGCATAGGGTTTTGTGGTTTGAAAGTTTTTTGCAAAAAACATGGATTGTTACAATACAGCAGAGGCTACATCAAGGGTTTTGGGCCGTTTTGCTCGGCGTACCTGGAGTCAGGCCTGTTTCGGTAATATTGTCTAATTGATGATCCAGGCTGTTATCATTGGGTGAAGTGGATGTATTACAATGTAATACGTTATCCTTGACTCCATGGGATGCGGTCCCTTTAATGATTTGATGAGAGATGCGGCACAACGACTAGGAGCCCCTCCGACCACTGACCTGGCAGCCGCCGGGCTGGCCGTCCGAAGCCATCAGCTTCACATCCGCGACACGCTCGCCGAGGGCCTGGCTGGCCAAGGCCGCATCCAGGCCTGCCTCGATGTTGCATGCCGGATCGTCGAGGAGTCAGCCGCCAGCTCGGACGCCAAGGTGAGGCGGACGGCGGCACGCCTGGCCATCGACATCTGCAAGCTGGCCGAGCAGGTCAGCCGTGCCTCTGAAGGCGATGCAGCTCCCACCACAATCAACGTACAGAACAACACATTCAACATCAGCCCGGCCAAGCAGCAGCAGCTCGCAGCCTGGGCTGATGTATGCCCGACCGACCGCTCGGCCACGGCCCAGCCCCAGGCCACCGTACCTGGAGCGGAAGAACAGAAACCTAACAAGCCAGCCGAGCCCGAGGCCTCCGGCCCGGCGGACCTGGCCGACCGCGATGCCTGGTCGAGCGACGAACTTAACAATTGTCTTGATTCAAATCAGATCGACGACTCGCCACTCGATTCGATTGATCGAGCCGTTGATTCCTCAGAGGGGGGCGGTGGGACCGAGCCGACCGGAGTCCCGCGAAATAGCAGGGTGGTTCCCTCTGAGAATGTGCAAAATTCAAAAAAGGAGCTACCGCCATTGGTGTAGAAAATATATGGAAAAAAAAACATACCAAACCTTTGGTTCAGTAGACCATATCGCTCACCGGCTCGGTGTCCCGCAAAACTGGCTCAAAGGCATGATGGCGATGGACAGAATTCCCTACCTAATTGTCGGTAAGCGAAAGATGATGAACTTCGAGCAGGTTAGGGACGTACTGTTGCATCGAGCCGTTTCCGGGAATGGCTCTAATACCAGAGTAAAGTTCGGCCCTATTCCCCCGGAGAATGTATGAAAATGAAAAACACACCAGCCGAGCTCCATGCCCTCAAAGCTCTTCGAGTGAAGAATCCGGTCGCGATCCCCATAAACTCAGGGACCCCTATCCAACATCCGTATATATATAATAAAAAAACATGCAGATGCAGCACCCCCTCCTGCCCAGGCCACATCCACATATGTTGCTGCGGGGCCTACATCTTCGACCAGACCGACTGGGAGCTACTGAAGTGATTGATCGCCCCCTAGTCGAGCCTCTCCGCCTGTTCAACAAGGCCGTCCTCGCCGGTCACTTCGTCATCGAAGACCGCGATACCGGCACGCTATCCACCTGGGTCCCTAACCTGGTGCAGACGCTCCTATTCAAGACGATCATGTCCATGGCCGAGGCCGGGCTCCCGATTCGAGTGGTCATCCCCAAGGCCAGAAAGATGGGGGTTTCGACGTTTGTACAGTTATTGTTCTTGTTTCTCACAAAGTATTTCGGCGGACGCAAGGCCTTGACTTACGCCCACACCGAGGATGACACAAAAAGCATCTTCGGTATCGCCAAGCAGTCGCAGGAGGCCTGGGGCGAGGAAGACGCCAAGATCACCGGGTCATCGATTCGGTTCGACGAGCACAAGTCTCAATACGAGTGCCGCACCGCAGGCGGCAAGGGCGTGAGCCGTGGGTCGACCATTCATTTCATGCACCTATCTGAGCAGGCGTTCTACACTTTCGTCGCCAGCGGGGGCGGATCGATCAAGGGTACGCTCAATGCGGTCCCGGACATGCCCCATACGATCATCATCAAGGAGTCGACCGGAGACGGCCCCCAAGGCGGGTTCCATGACGACTGCGTAAACGCCCAGAAAGGCATCGGTTCCTACCGGCTGATGTTCTTCCCCTGGTTCGTCGACGAGCGTTACCAGAAGAAAGTCCCGCCGGATATCGAATTCACCGACGACGAGCGTGAGATGCAGCGGGTCCACCAGTTGACCGACGAACAGTTATATTGGTATCGGTATAAATTCGAGGATGCATGCGGAGACGGTAATAATGCTTACGAGGTTGCTCTGTTTAAGCGGGACTTTCCTACGGTTTTGTCTGATTGCTTTGCAATTGCCGGGGGCCTTATTTATCCGAGCTTCAGCGAGCGTCGAAACGTGGCTCGGCGGGAAATTGAGCCGTATGCAGAACTGTATCGAGGACTGGACTGGGGTGGGACACAGGAACATCCGTTCGTTGCAATATGGGTTGCTCACTATAGAGATCGCCCTCCTGGTCTTATTATCAGTCCTGATTGCAAAGAGGTGATCACTGAGTTTATGAACTACCGGCGGCATCCGAAGTCCGGTAAGCCGGTGAAGAATACCGACCATGACAATGATCATTCGCTCGATGCACTGAGATATTTGGTCATGGACAAGCAACTGAAGGGGCTGGTGTATGTCTACAGGTGTTATTTTAACTACGGAACCTCGGCCATGGACCAGATATGTCGACGGGTCCACGAACTGTCCGGGTGGGTGCAGCCAGACGATGTCGATCCCGCCGATCTATCTAAATTTCAGCGAGGCGAAGGTGAGAAGTACGAAGCAACCGTCGCCGACCGCAATCAGCCGCTCACCATCGACACCTGGCGGAAGTGGGGAGTCGAACCCATTTACGCAAACCGGCAGCCATCTAAGACCGTCCGAGGTGAAGTGGAGGATGGCATCGTCCAGGTCGCGACCCTGGTTGGTGGCAATGTTCTATTTGATACGCCATATGTGGACCCGGTTGTTCCACTTCAGGAGAAGTTAGCACTGGCAAGCCGGGGACAGAGGCCGCTATACTACGAATTAACCGAAGAGGAAGAAGACCTCATTCACGAACGGCGTGAAGAGAATGCTCATATGTTTAATGCTACGGATATGCCAGATGGGTTTTGAAAACCGGGGGCCTGTTTTAGGCGATCCAGGCTATACGGCTCGGGCGTGTGAGGCTGCCCGAGCCGTCCCCGGTTCTTTACAAATAGAACCCAGGCTGCTTAAATCTTATCAAGGAGTTTTCTTATGGACCCGAATTACCCGACAGGCCCGGTCAGTAGTCGAAGGCGTTATGGCGTTGCTGGATCAGCAGATGCATCCGGTGGCGTCCAGCTCATTGCGGCCCCGACCGGCAAGAGTAAGCTCGTTATTAGCCAGCTATATGTTTCGATTGTCACCGGGGCAGCGGCTGGCGTCCTGCGGGTGTACCCCCTCGACACTTACGATGCGTCCGATACCAGCAACGATATCGTGAACATCCATTACGGTGGAGCCAGTTCAATCGAGTCCCTGTTCTTTCCGTTCCATTTCAACCCGCATATTATTATCCCTCACAAGGATAGCGGGGGCGGAGCACCGGATTCGGTCAATCTCATTACCAGCACGGCGGTCGCCATCAAGATCATGTACAACGGTTACATCATCCCCTAGGAGAGCCTCACCAATGGATTGGTTTTTAGTCATATATCTAACTCTTATAACAGCAGCCCTCTGCTGGTGGACCCGTAAGTTGATGATGGAGGTCCAGCCCAAGCAGGAGAAGCAAGTCATCGGCCTGGCCATGGCCGCGATTGAGCAGACCCTGAAGAACTCAGCCGACACCAGCCGGATTGGAATTCAGGCCCTGTCTGAATCGGCTGCTGTTTCCACCTCGACCAACCAGACCCTGGAGCGGTTGAGCCATGATATGGCCACTAAGGTTGTCCAGCGTGAGCCGGTGATCGTGACTACCGGCGACAACGGGTCACTGATCCCTCCACCTTCCCCTCAGTCTTTTGAAGAAGCAGATCGCCAACGCCTCATCCAGGAACGAATCGCCAACGAATACGCTGGCGGACTGGTCAATCCCGAGGATTTAGCAGGCGATGTCACTTGATATGCAAACGGGCTTGAGCTCTGCATCTATTGATTCCACAGATTGGAACGATCCGCAGTCCATAGCCGAAACAGTTAACGCCATCTGCCGCAATCGCGAATACAAGCGAGAGGCCGAGCGTTCAGCCATGATCAACCTGGAATTCCTCCAGGGCAATCAGCACTTGAAGTGGTCCCGCATTAACAGCCGTATGGAACGTGACTACGAGCGGCCCGGCTCCGAAGTCATTCGCACTGTCAATATTATCCTTCCTTCGGTCGAGCAGCGTCTCGCTCGCCTGGTCCGCCGCGATCCCGTATGGCGTGTCCTGTCTTCGACCGACGATACCTCCGATCAGGTCACGGCTAAACTCTCCAACGACGTCCTCAATTGGTATTACGTTGAGGGTCTAAAAATGTCCAGTATCATTCGGGATGCTGCGATGTGGGCCATGGCCACTCGGACGGTCTTCTTGTGTCCTTCATGGGACCCCAATGCCGGGGAGGAGATGGTTATCACCCCGGACCAGATGACTCCCCATGGAGCTCCGCCGCAGGCGGGTATTCAGGCCTTCGCCGAGATGTTTGGCGAAGAGGCCCTGGCTCAGGGCGGTGCAGTCCGCAAGACTGGCGACGTCGCGATGAGCATCGCCCCGCTGTTTGAGATGGACTTCTGGCCATTCAATATCATTCACTTCAACGATGCGGACATCTGGATTCGGTCCAGGATTCGCACTATCGGCGAAATAGCTTCCACCTTCGGTATGAAGCGAGCCCAGGTCCGAGAGCTGGCTTCGACCGAGATGGCTGGGACCGTATTCGAGGAAGAGGACTACAAGACAGCTTTGAGCAACGACACCGAGTTTAGTATCTCTCCTCGGATCGGCCCTGGCGACGGGAGCGACGGCGAGCTGGTTGTCCGCGAAGTATGGAAGAAGCCGGACCCCGACTGGATCGGCGGTCGACATGCAGTAGTGATTGGCAATACAACAATTAGACCGCCGCAGGATTTACAGCTCCGGTCCAGACGGACCCCGGTTGTGGTGCTCCAAGAGAAACCGTTGCCCGGCAAGCTCTGGGGAACCTGCACTGTCGACCAGATGCGGTCGATGCAGCAAGAGGCCAACCAGGCTATTTCAGATGAGGCCAATCATCGAAAGAATATGACCCACCATACGATGGTCAGAATCTCCGGTGACGTCAGTAATGATAAAGCCTGGCACACTCGCCCAGGTAAGATCAATATCGTTTCCTCGCCGGGCCATGTTCCCCAGGTAGTCCGCAGGCCGGAGATCGGAAACGATCCCAAGATTGCGTTTGAGCGAGCATTGCGGTCGATGGGTGAGATCAGCGGAACATCTCAGGCTGACTTGGGCGATCCTCGGGGAGCTGGGGTTAAGTCCGGGGTGGCCATCGCCGAAGTTAAAGAAACAAATGACATGCGTCTCATTGGGTTTGCCAACGAGATGGATGAGGCTATATGTACCGCCGGGTCGATGATACTTGAATTGTTGATGGACAATATGGTCGACACCAAGATCATTCATGTCATCGGAGAAAATAATCGGGGAGAAGTTAAGCACTTCAATGGTGAAATGCTTCGCCCGTCGAAATATGGGCAACCTGGAGCTAACCCTGCCAACCTTCGGGTTGATTCGTTTCGCCAGTTGCCTTCAAGCAAGGGGCAGATGTTCGCGGCCCTGGAGGTCCTGACTGGCGGTCAGCCGGTGCTCGATCCGGCGACCGACCGGGCGTTGATCGGGAAAATCCTGGACATCGGCGAACTCAACGAGGCCTTTGATGTTAACCGTCGCGATCAATCCAAGGTCAATGATGAGCACACCATGTGGCTCCAGGGTGGCCAGGTGGGTATGCCTAATGCCAGCGACAATGACACGTTCCATTACAGTGAGCACAAGCGATGGAAGCAGACAGAGCAGTACAAAATGGTCGTCCAGCAGTTCCCGCAGATTGCCCAGGAGATCGATCAGCACTGTCATATGCATGAAGTCGGGGTCTTGGAGGAGATTCTGCGACCTCAATATTTGAACCGTGAGGCCGATATACGGCTGTATCAGGAGTTCCGCCAGCGTCAGATGATGCAGATACAGCAGATGCAACAGCAGGGGGCTGACCCCCAGGCAATTCAACAAGCTCTACAGATGGTTCAGGTCATGTTGCCCGGTCCTTTGGCGATCATGGGGCAGATGCAAGAGCAACAGGCGGAGGCCCAGAAGGGCCAGAAACCGGCCAGAAAACCACAGGGTAAGAAGTCGCCCAGGACCTCAAAACCAGCCAAGCCACCAGAGACTGGTGGACAACCTAGTGTCTGATGGTCTATATTGTTCGTGTCGCCTGTTGCCTCGACAGGAAAATTTCTGATGCCAGATAGTACTGAAGACGTCTCCCTCTATTCGGACGACGCAACGTACAACGAGGACATGGGTCTAACCGCCGATGATTCCCTCAACAATCAGCCTAGTGTTTTAGACGAAGACGAGCCGGTCGTTACCGAGGTTGTTACCGAAGATGCTCCGGTAGTTACCGATGAAACCCCGGCCCCTGAGCAGCCGTCTGAATTCCAACAGCAACTCATCAATCAAATCCAACGCCAGAACCAGGTGCTCACCCAACAGCAAGAGCAGATCGCTCAATTAGGTGAGCGTGTTAACACTCCTGTCGTCGAGCCTGTCGCCGAGCCTGAGCCCGAGCAGGTTAACGATGAATGGTTGGTCAAACGGATGGCTGGTATCGAGGCGTCCCAGGCCAAGACCCAGGAGCAGGTTGGCAAATTCCTGAACATGGCCGAGGTTTCTCAGAATCAGACCTTGTTCCAGATCGGGGCCGACAACGCCAATACTGAGCTCGCTCGTCTAATTGATGTCAACCCTGCAACCAAGGGTGACGAAGTGTTGGCCAAAGAAGTCCGCGACGACGTCCTGAAGCATGTCGGTGGAAAGCTCGCCGGTCTGCGTGATGCCAACCAACTCGGCCAGGTAACTAAGCAGCAAGTCGAAGATGAGACGGCAATCGCTTTCAAGCACTACGCTGGGAAGTATGGTCGCCTTCGTCAGGACAAATCAATTCAAACAATCACGGATCGCGAAGCCGCTCGCTTGCGAGCTGGCGATTCTCCCGGTGGGTCACGGACGACCGATACCGGGAGAAATCTTAACAATGAATCGCTTTCGGACAAAGCATCTATGTTCGACAGGCGTATGGCAGAACTTAACGCAGGAAGACAGTAAGAAAAACAATTCAGGGACTGAGTCAAGGAGGACTCACCTATGGCAGCCGCCGTTGATCTAGCAACAATTAGTGCATTAACAAAAGAAGTATTTCCGTTCGGTGATCGCATCTTCAAGCAGATGATCAGCGGGGAGCCCGCCCTTGATTTAATTCAATCGGGGCCTAACGCCTTGCCTCAATTGGCTAAAAAGGAAGGTCAGTACGTCAAGGTCCCCATGTGGACTGGGCGGAACCCCAACCGATCCGTGGCAGTTTCGCCTGGTGCGTCACTCGCTGAACCGGGTGGCCAGAAGTGGGGAAGTGCCATCCACAACATCACCACTCAGAACCAGTCGCTATCAATGCTGGGTATCGTATTTGATGTGGCCGGTGGCGGTGAGCAG
>Ga0209128_1001614_pt1 | contig 15316 bp, 23 predicted proteins | sample ETNvirnome_6_100_FD_184072 | JGI IMG/M metagenome (GOLD analysis project Ga0209128, IMG submission 184072) | Marine viral communities from the Pacific Ocean - ETNP_6_100 (SPAdes) (version 2) | ecosystem: Environmental > Aquatic > Marine > Oceanic | place: Pacific Ocean | collected 2013-06-19 | reverse complement strand
GTTCGATCACGGCTCTATCTGAGCAAGCCCGATGAGGGGCTGGACGGCGAGCGCACCCTGACCAGGATGAAATCCAATTACAGTCAATCAGGTGACGGAACCCTGGTGCGTCTCTTCTGGGAGAAGGGCGCCTTCCAGCATAGCGATGTGATCGGCACCGATACGGTCGCCAGGATCGAGGTCGGGACCTGCAAAAAGAAGATCCTGGAGGCGGTCAAGGCTGCCTGGGATGGGGGAACACCTTTCAAGGCGCGCTCCGATACCGGGCGGAAGCTCGAGACCTGCATCAAGGATCTGCTCGGCAAGGACCACCCCCAGGCGGTCATCGCCCAGGCCCTCCGCGAGCTCAAGGAAGACGATGAGATCATCAAGAATGACCGCAAACCAATACGCGGTTGGCGCGTTGCGGAGGATGAATAATGCTCCTCCAGGTAATGGTCCGCTATTGGGAATTTGCGGTCCGCTCCGTGTTTTTCACACCCTCATGGTCCGCTAATTATGAGAAATAACCCACTGATAACAAACACAAAGTCCGCTAATTTTCCCATTAGCGGACTAGCGGACCACATACGGTCCGCTATAGCGGACTTTCCCTTTAAAAACAACGCGGTCCGCTGTCCGGTCCGGTCCCCCCCTATAACCCCCCCACGCCCTGCCGGGGCTGGGCGCGTGAGGCGCCCCCGGCCGGGCTCCCTGAAAAATAAAAACAGAGGCTCGAAAATGAAAATCACATTTCTCATCTCAACCGTCGAGCATCGATTGACCCTGATCCAGCACGACACGGGCTCGATCGAGCGCGCATCCTTCATGAATAAAACCCAGATCAACGTCGAGCGTGAATGGGCTCGGTTCCTGGACGCCCGGCCCGACATCCGGGAGCGCCTGATCCCGGCCGATCGGCCCTGGGAAGAACCGTCCCTGGTTGGCGCCATCGAGGGTGCGGTCACCTGGTACGAGGGCCTGGAGCAGGAACCCTGGGAAGAGGAGATCGTGGCATGAAGAAACGTAACAAGCCCGATCGGCTGACCAACCCCGACGACATCGGCAGCTCAACCCATGAGGCGATCTATCACGCGGTGAAGCCGCTCGATCGGGTCACCTGGGAGATGGAGATGAAGTGGGGCGTCGGCAGACTGCCCGGCCTGGTCTCCGTCGAGACGGCAGCCAAATACGGCACCGCCAAGGCCAAGCTCGATACCGCCATCGATGCCAATGACGTGGCGGAGGTGCAGAAGCGGACCGAGGTCATGATGCGGGCCTGGCGGGCCCTGGATGCGGAGGCGTCAAAGGCCGGGCACACCCCGGTCAAGCCCCAGGCCTGGTCCTGGCGTGGCGACGACGGCCAGGCCTATGCGATCTGCAAGGAGAATGCGGACGCCATCACCTATGGCAAGACGGCGCCGCCTGGCGTGCGGATCTATTCCCTCGAGGAGGTCGGGCGGATCATTGAATATTTCGAGCGCCAGGCGCCAGTCGCGGGGGAGGCCAAGGAGACTTTCCCCGGGGCCCTGCTGAACATCAAGGGCGGAGATCTCGATGATGAGATCCCATTTTGAAAGGAACGAACATGGCTGAAGAAAGCACGATGACTGATGGGGACGGCGCGGCGAAAAAATTCTTCGATGAGATCTTCGCCCGCTCTATCGCCTATGGCCTGAAAAGCGATGCGTCCCCGCAAGAAGCCATGGCGGGGCTCATAACCGCCGCGGCCGCAATCAACGGGTTGGCCGCCAGTTTTCAGGGGAAGGATAGGTGCGTTCACTGCACCTATTTGGATGTCGCTGAGATGGCCAAAGAGATGGGGGAGCTCGCGATGATTGAGGGGCTGGAGGGAGAGGAGGAGGAGTGAACGACGCCCCTGAGATCGTAATCGAGGAGACCATGAAGGCCGGCGTTCATCGCGCCAGGCGCCTGTCCCTGACCGAGGGGTGGGTGAAGGCCGGCAAGATCGCACCCGAGCTGCACCAGGCGGCGGTGCGTTACTCCGAGGATTTCAATCGGGCCCGGCTGCGGGGGAATTACGGATCGCTGATCGGCCAGCTCGAGCGTGTCGATGCCTCGCCTGGTCGACGGGAGCGCCTGGTGGTGTCGGAGATCGCGGGGAAGCAACAGATCGCCCTGGCGAACGAGGCGGCGGGCCAGGAGGGAACTGCGGTGCTGTGGGATGTGATCGGCTGCGAGATGAGCCTGCGTGAACATGCCCAGCGACAATCATGGAACGGTAGACCGCTCAACGTGCATGAGGTCAAAGGACGACTGATCGCGGCGCTGGGCACATTGGCAACGCACTACGAAAGAATATCAGATGGACAAGGACGTTCGCGAAGGCGTAAGGGAAGCCATGAACGAAAATGAGGCGGTGGAGCTCCACACACCTGAATTTATCGAGCACACCAGCAAGATGATCGGCGAGGGGCATGGGATCATTGCCGCCCTTGCCGGGGCGCTCGAGGCGAGCACCCAGAATATGCTGATCGTGCATCTGCTGACCCACCGCCTGGGGGAGATCCGGCTGACCTCTGAAGAAATCGAACTGATGCGCCTCGCCAAGGGCAGGTTCCCGGTGGTGCGCATCCACGATCCCAAGACTGGCGATGTGGTGTTCAAGCCGTTGCAGCGACCCCAGGACGCCTGAACCATAATTTGAAAAAAGGAGCGAGAGCGATGTTTAATGTGAAAGAGGCACAAGCCGAAGCGGATCCTTCAGTTCTCCCGCGCGGCATAATTACCTAAACACAATGCGGCATAATTACCTAAACACAATATCTTGTGTTTGCAGTTGACGTGTGACACAAGATATAGTATTTATCTCTAAGATGCGCGTCGTATGACCGGTTCGGTCTCCGCACATCTGAGCCTCCTTTGCTAACTCGACGCCCTGGCCCACCGGCTGGGGCGTCATTTTTTGGGAGATTGAATTGCCGGCATTGGGAAATGCACGCCATGAATTGTTCTGCCTGGGCGTTGCCGAGGGGAAGTCGGCTGACCAGGCCTATAGCGATGCGGGGTTCAAACCAGCACGACAGAATGCTTCGCGACTGATGGCAAAAGATTACATCAAGGCGCGGGTCGCTGAACTCCAGGACGAGCATCGAGCCCGTCATGACGTGACCATTGACAGCCTGACTGCTGATCTCGCTGACGATCGGAAGCTGGCTCACCGGGTTGGCCAGGCCGGCGCCGCGGTATCGGCGACCATGGGCAAGGCCAAGCTGCACGGCCTCGATGTGAACAAGCATGAGATCGCCTCGGAGACGGAAATCAATTTGAATGTCACGGTCGCCGAGAAGGCCCGGGCGATCGCTGCGTCCCTGGCCAAGGCAGTGAATGAAACAGACACTTGACGACTACCTCGAGCGCCTGGGGGCCATGCCCGCGGCCGAGGTGGACGAGCTCTACAAGAATGCCCAGGAGATCCTCGGCGGCACGCCCTGGATCCCCAACCCGGGCCCGCAGACCGAGGCCTTCTATTGCCTGGCCGACCTGTTGCTTTACGGTGGCCAGGGCGGCGGCGGGAAGACCGATCTACTGACCGGCCTGGCGCTGACCCAGCACTCGAGGAGCCTGCTGGTCCGTCCTCAATACACGGATCTCGGTGCGATCATCGAGCGGGCGGTGACAGTGGCCGGCACGCGCAAGGGATTGAACAGCGCACCGCCAGCTCAGTTCAAGTTCGAGGACCGGGTGATCGATTTCGGTGCAGCCAAGGACATGGCCAAGGCCGAGACCTGGCAGGGCAACCCGCATGATCTGATCGGCCTGGACGAGGCCTGCCAGTTCCTCGAGGCGGTGGTTCGCTTCCTCATGGGTTGGAACCGGGCAGCCGATGAGGAGCTGGGCGGTGTGTCGACCCAGAGGGTGCGCACGGTCCTGGCCAGCAACCCACCGCTGAGCTCGGAAGGCGAATGGATCGTTGGCATGTTCCGGCCCTGGCTGGACATCACGCATTCCAATCCGGCCGAGCATGGCGAGCTGCGATGGTTCATCACCGATCCCGACGGCCGGGATCAGGAGGTGGATGGGCCAGACGACATACGAGAGTTTGACGGGAAGGCCTATCGACCCAAGTCGCGGACCTTCATCCCCGCCGCCCTCGAGGACAATCCGTTCCTCGTTGATACGGGCTACCAGGCAACCCTGGATGCCATGCCTGAGCCGCTCCGATCGGCGATCAGGGATGGCAATTTCATGGCCGCCCGCGAGGATGATGCGTTTCAAGTGATCCCCACGTCGTGGGTCCTCGAGGCCAATGAGCGATGGCGTGCCGGCAACCCAGGCAATGCCATGAGCAGCATCGGGCTGGACGTGGCCCGCGGCGGCAAGGACGACACCGTCTTCGCTCCGCGCTACGGCACCTGGTTCGATGAGCTCACCTGTGTGCCAGGTAGCAAGACGCCCGACGGTCCATCCGTCGCGGTGCTCGCCGCTGGCATGCTGCGTGAAGGAGCGGTCGTCGGTGTGGACACGATCGGCATCGGGGCCGATGCGGAGACCGCACTGAAGAATGCGCAGCTCCCCTTCGAGGCGATGAACGGGGCCGAGAAGGCGACGGCTCACACCCGGGATGGGAACTTCGGATTCCAGACCAGGCGAACAGAAATGTGGTGGATGCTGCGCGAGGCGCTGGATCCCGAATACGGACATGACATCGCACTGCCGCCCGACCCGGCACTGCAAGCTGATTTGACTGCACCACTCTACGAGGTGCGGCCGGGGCAGCCCCCCAAGATCTACGTCGAGGCCAAAAAGGACATCATGAAGCGTTTGGGCCGTTCGCCGGATCGGGGGGATGCCGTCGTTTACGCCTGGAACTCAGGTGGGTTGGGCAAGACCTCCACCGCCAGGCGGCGAGGCGACACGCTGGGCACCCCAGCGCCGTCGACGACCTATGACGAGAAGAGGGCCTGATGAGCGGATACAAGCTGGGCGACACGCTGGAGCTGGCGCTCTGGTACAACGGCGATCGGCTGACTGAGAAGGACGCCGCCCGCCACGGGATCCGCAAGGCGCATGACATTGTCATCCGACAGGGTGGCCTGGTCACCACCCCGCTCAAATGGGGTGAGCTGGCGCCAGGCGATGAGCGCGTGCCCGAGCCGCCCAGACATTTCGCCGGCAGTCCCCGGCTCATGGTCGGCACGGCCGACATCCTGGCCATCAGGCCGGGGCTGGTGATTGCATGAACCGCATCATCCGCAGCGCGACGATCGACGACATCGAGGTCATGGCTGATGTCGTCGAGGCCGGCGTGGCTGAGACTGATGTGGATGTGATCTTCGATCGCCAGGAGACCCGCGAGCACCTTTGGTGCTACCTGCACGACAACAACACCGACATCCTGCTGGGTGAACTGAATGACGACCTGGTGGGTGGTGCCATGCTGGCCGCCAGCCATGAGTTCTACAAGTGGCCGTTCTGTTATCTCGCCAAGTTCTGGGTGCTGCCCGCCGGGCGGCGCCAGGGCATGGCCCACGACCTGGTTCACGCCGTCATCGACTGGGGACGTGAGCGCGATTGTTCACACATCTACGCCACTGCCACCGCGGGGCTGTCGCCCCTCGAGCAACGACTATTCATCAACCTGATGAAGCGCTCCGGCTTCAATGATGCCGGGCCGGTTCTGAGTATGAGACTGGGAAGGAACAATGGGTAAATTTTTCAGGAAACCACAACTGCCTCCGCCTCCGCCACCGATCCCGGTGAAGGATGATTCCGCGGCCGTCAAGCAGAAGGGGAAGGACGCCGCCATCAATGCCGGCCGGCGCAAGGGCCTGCTCAATACCATCAAGACCACCGGGACCGGCGACACCAGCACGGCCGATACCGAGCGCAAGACGCTCCTCGGGTAGGCTCCCATGAACCTGATCCAAAAGACCATCGAGGCCTTCCAGGCGAAGAAGAGCCAGCGTGCTTTCCTCGACCAGCTCTGGGAGGAATGCGCCGAGGTGCTGAGCCCCGAGCGGGCCGGCTTCACCGGCCCCCGGCATTCCAGCCGGCGCATGGAGAAGATCTTCGACACCGCACCGATCACCGCCAAGCGCGGCCTGGTCAATGCCATCGGTTCCATGCTGCGCCCGAAGAGCTCAGCCCCCGGGAAATGGTTCGACATCGTTCCCGAGGACGAGGATCTGATGGAGGAGCACCGATCGGTCAAGGAATGGGTGGACTTCGCTGAGGAGCGCTTGTGGCGAGCGCTCTACAATCCGAGGGCCAAGTTCATTCAGGTGACCGGCGAGGTGGACGACGACCTGGTCACCTTCGGCACGGGGGCCGGCTTCCTCGGCCTCAGGCGAGACCGGAACGGCTTCATGTTCCGATCCTTCCACCTGGCCAGCTCCTATATCGATGTCAACTCCGAGGGCGACCCGGTGCTGATCTATATCTGCGAGCGGCTCACCGCCCGCCAGGCGGTCGAGCGCTGGGGCAAGGAGAACATGGGCAGGAAGGTCCTCGAGGTCCTGGAAGGGGTCAACAAGGACACCCAGAAACAGTTCGAGTTCATCTGGGTCGTCGGCGAGCGCCATGAGCGCGATCCGCGATTGGTCACCAATGCCCAGATGCCGTTCCTCTCCACGGTCATCGATGTGGAGAGCGAGCACCTGGTGGCAGAGGAGGGCTTCGAGGAGTTCCCGTTCTTCATCCCCAGATGGGATACCCGATCGGGGGAGCTCTACGGAAGAGGTCCAGGTCTCATGGCCTTGCCCGATGTGCTGACCCTGAACCAGATGGGCAAGACCATGCTCCGCGGGCTGCACCGGGCGGTGGATCCGCCCTGGCTGTTGCCGGCCGACAGCATGGTCAATGCACCCCAGATGCGATCAGGTGGGGTGAGCTACTACGATGCCAAGGCGATCCGTAACCTGGGCTTGTCCGATCCCTTCAGGCAGATGGAAAGCCGGGCCCAGATCCCCTGGGGGCTGGACGCCCAGAGGGCCATGCGCGAGCAGATCCAAGCGCTGTTCTATCGCAATGTGCTCAACCTGCCGGTCGACGCACCGCAGATGACGGCGACGGAAGTGATCCAGCGCCGCGAGGAATTTGTGCGTGAGATCGGTGCGGTGTTCGGCCGGTTGGAGAGTGACTACACCGGTCCGATCGTCGAGCGGGCCTTCAACATCATGATGCGCAAGGGCGCCTTCGGCTCGACCCAGGACATCCCCGAGGAACTGCACGGCCAGTCCATTTCGTTCCGCTTTGCCTCCCCCGTCGAGAAGGCCAAGCGCCAGATCGAGGAGGCGACGATCGTGCAGGGCGTCGACAAGGTCCTGGCCATCGGTCAGATCAAGCCCGAGATCATGGACCGGTTCAACTGGGATGAGATCGGCAAGTTCATTGCCGAGAGTAACGATTTCCCGAGCCCGCTGACCTTCGACGATGACGCGCTCAAGGAGATCCAGGAACGCAATGCCCAGGCTGCCGAGCAAGAGCAGCAAATGCAGATGCTCGAGCGCGGTGCCGGCGTGGCCGGGGCCCTGCCCCCGGAGATGCTGGGCGGCGATGAGCAGGAGGCGGCATGACCTGGTGGCCCTTCCGTCGCAAGCCGGCGCTGGACCTGGAGAAGCTCCGTCGAATGCTGCACGGCTCCGTGGCCGGGCGCGATCATTCCAATCTGCATGTGGCCCAGGATTTCAGGGCCCTGTTCCTGAACAACGACCCCGAGCTGGGCAAGCGGGTTCTATTCATGATCCTGACCTGGTGCGGGGAATACGATCTCGAGACCCCAGGCAAGGAGGACCTCGAGCGCTGGGCCGGCAAGCGCGACATCGCCGGCAAGATCAAGGCGGCCCTTTACGCCGATCTGAGCAAGCAAGACTGATTTCATTAGGCACTTTGCCCCAACGCCGTGAGGCGTCGGATCCCTTAATTAGATGGAGCGAATTTAATGGCTGACGAAGCAGAAACGACTGATGGCGCCGAGGCTTCCCCCGCTGAAGATGCGGGCGCCCAGGCTTCCCCGGAAGGCGATGATGCGAGCTCATCCGAAACCGAAACCACCGAAACCGACGGCGGCGATGCTGCCCCAGGCGATAACTGGCGAGACGCCATCGAGGACGAGGCCACGCGCAAGCTGGCCGATCGCTACACCTCGCCGGCTGCCCTGGCCAAGGCGTTGGGCGAGACCCAACGTGAGATGTCTGGCCGGTTGAAACTGCCGGGCGATGACGCCTCCGACGAGGACAAGGCCAAGTTCCGCAAGGCCCTCGGCGTTCCCGAGGAGCCCAGCGGCTATGAGATCTCCAAGCCCGAGCAGATGGACGACGCGACCTTCAAGTCCGACGAGATGCAGGGCGCGCTGGGCGATTTCTCCAAGGTGGCCCATGAGGCCGGTGCATCCAAGCCGGTCGTCGATGCCATGCTCGGCTGGTACTGGGAACAGCAAGCCGCTGGAGCCAAGGCCCAGGCCAAGGCCGATCAGGACTTTGCCGATTCCGCCGAGGCCGATCTGCGCAAGGAATATGGCGAGGACTATGACGGCAACGTCACCTTCGCCAATGAGTTCCTCAAGAACTACGGCTCCGACGACCTGTTCAATTTCGAACTGCCCAACGGCACGCTGCTGCGTTCCTTCCCACCGTTCATCCGTATGGCCGCAGCGGCCGGGCGGGCGACATCGGAGGGCCAGGTGCAGATGGGTCTGCTGGGCACCGAGGCCGGCACCGACGTTAAGGCGGAATATGATCGCCTGTCCGAGGAGATCTACACGGCGCAGCAACGCGGCGAGACCGACAAGGCCAAACGCCTCGATGCCGAGCGTCAACCTCTGTCCAAGCGGCTCTTCGGTGGTGGCGACATCTCCGCTGCCGCATGAAGGCATTCAAGATTGTGGAGCAGCATGCGGACGGGGTTCGCACGCTGTTCCACGGCCTACACGGTAGCCGGCGCCTCGAGCCGGGGCGCTGGCTGCGTGCCGATCAAAGAGAGGTCCGGGACGGAACGTCGAAGACGACCTACCTCTCGGGCTGGCACGTCCTCCCGACGCGGGAGGATTGCGAGGCCTATCTCGAGAAATTTACCGAGCGGCTCGATCGTCTACGGATCATCGAGTGCGAGGTGAGGAACCCACGACCGAAGACGCATTCTCCGTCTCCGGTGTTCCTCGCCGAATACCTTTTCATTAGGTCATTTTGACCAAGTAAGGACGCGAACCTGGCTCCCCGCTTCGGCGGCCCAGGCAACCGTCAACGCTACCCCGAAGGTGCTGAACCTGCCGGCGTGGCCCCCGCGAGGGGTTTCCCGCGCCCTCCCGTTTGGCTTCCCCAACGGTGGTTTGCCTCACCCGTAAGTTTAACCTGGATGAGGACAAACCCATGTCTACTTCCATCTCGACCGCCTTCATTGGCGACTACAACAAGGACGTTCACCTGGTCTTCCAGCGTGAAGGTTCGATGCTCCGTCCCTCGGTCTATACCAAGGACGGAATCGTCGGTTCCGTGGCTTACTTCGAGAAGCTGGGAACCGGTACTGCGGTGACCAAGTCGCGCCACGGGGAAATCACCCCGATGAACGCGACCCACACCCAGCCGAGCTGCACCCTTCTCGACCTGTACGCAGGCGATTGGGTGGACCTGCTGGATGAGGCCAAGACCAACATCGAGGTTCGCTTGAACTATGCGAAAACCGGTGCCTACGCGCTGGGCCGCGCGGTGGATGACCAGATCACCACGATCCTGGACAGCACCTCGCAGTCGACCGTCACCATCACGGTGACATCCTTCGCAGCGATCCAGGGGTCATTCCTGACCATGGTCAAGGCGCTCGACGCCAATAAGGTGCCCAACGACGGGCAGCGCTTTGGCGCCCTCACCCCGACGGCTTTCGCCCAGGCGATGACCGTCGATTCCTTTGCTTCCTCCGACTATGTCGGATCCAACGGCCTGCCCTTTACCGAGGGCGCTCCGGGCCACCGGAAATGGAAGGACTGGATGGGTGTGAAATGGTGCATGCACCCGGATCTCCCGGGCGTCGGCACCGCCACCGCCAAGTGCTTTGTCTGGCACAAGAATGCCGTTGGCTATGCCACCGGCAAGCATGCCGGCAATGTCGCGTCCAACGACACGGTCAGTGCCGATATCCAGTGGCACAACGACCGGGCATCGCATTTCGTAATGCATGCCATGTCTGGGCAGGGCGTCATGATCGACGACACCGGCGTCATCGAGGGCAACCTCAATGACACGTCGGCGATCGCGACCAGCTAGGAGGATTGAGTAAATGGCTTACACTGCTGGAAACTTGGTCCTCAAGGGCAGTCATAACGGCTACGGAGAGTACCGTTATGACACCACCGATGCGGCGACTGCGGTCGACGCGAGTGGCTATTTCAATAACGCCGATGACGATCTCAACCTCGCGGTTGGCGACATCATCGATGTTTATGTCTGGGCCACGGCCGTCCGTACCGGCACAATCAGCGATGTGGCGCAACACATCGTCGTGAGTGTGTCGGGCGCCGGTGTGGTGGATCTGAGCAACGACGTGCTCGCTGCCACGGTCACCGATGCCGACTGAGGAATGTGTCGGGGAGATGGCGTTCGCGTCTCCCCGACCACCCTTGTCTTTTGTGTGTGGCGGAACTGCGCTTGTGTGCGGTTCCGCTGCCACTTTCAACGACGATCTCGAGCGCGCCCGAGAACTTCGACCGGACGCCGTCGTGATCGCCGTCAACGATGTGGCGGAGCTCACCCGCGCCGACCACCTGTTCACCCTGCACCCCGAGAAGATGGCGGCCTGGCGGGCCTTGCAAACCATCGCCTTCGGTATAGGGGCGCTGACCCATAGCGGGGCCGCAGCACCGATCGAGGGCGTGGATATCGATTACTGGTGGCCCAAGGCCGGCGGTAAAGGGACATCCGCCTGGGGTGCCGCGCGTATGGCCCAGTGCATGGGGTTCGATGAGGTCATCCTTTGCGGTGCGCCGCTGGATCCGATGCCCTACGCCAAGCGGGGCCCGGCCAAGCTCTTCATGTGCCCGGCGATCCTTCGAGGATACCGCGACTTCATCGCCGCGGACACCGACTGGCACGGCCCGGTGCGGTCGATGAGCGGTTGGACAAAAAGGACTTTTGGAGAACCCGATGGTTAAGGTCAGGCAACGCGCAAAGCGGCGCTCGTTTGATTTTGTGTTCATCGATGCCGATCACACCACCGAGGGCGTGCTCGCCGATATCGCCGCCTGGCGGGACAAGGTTCGCCCGGGCGGGATGCTCTGCGGACACGACACCCATTTCCCATCGGTGGCCGCGGCCATCGACCAGGCCCTGCCCGGCTGGAGCGAGGCGCCCGATCATGTCTGGTGGATCCGATGCTGAGCGTTCTCACCTTCCTGTGGCGGGACGAGGGCTACCGCTGGAACGAGTATTTCCGCTACGGCCCCGATCACGTCAACCGGCTGGCCTCGGCGGTGCGGCGCAACCTGGCCATGAACCATGAATTTGTCTGTGTGACGGACAACCCGACAGGGATCGATGAGGGCATTCGCATCGTACCGATGTGGGACGATCTCACCGATATCAAAACCCGGTGGGGGGTCGGCTATCGCCGGCTCAAGGTCTTCGCACCAGAGATGGAAGAGACCTTCGGCGAGCGGCTCGTCTGGCTCGATCTGGACACCGTCATCGTCGGTGAGCTCGACCCGCTGTTCGATCGGCGGGAGGATTTCATGATCTGGAAGGATGTCAATCCGACGACACCCTATTGCGCATCGCTACTCATGACGACGCCTGGCGCCCGGCCGCAACTGTGGACGGAGTTCGATCCGGCATTGTCGCCCTGGGCGGCGCGCAAGAAAGGCTATGTCGGCACCGACCAGGCATGGATCGGACATTGTCTCGGGCCCGACGAGGCGACCTGGAGCGCAGACGACGGCGTCTACAGCTACCGCTACGATCTGCTCGAGGGCGACCGCAGCCTGAAGGGCGCCCGAATTGTTTTCTTTCACGGCCAGATTGATCCGTCCCAGCCCGAGTTTCAACAGCTCGATTGGGTCCGCGAGAACTGGCGATAAATGAGCGCCTTCTCCGACGAGCACGCCTTTATCTTCGTGCGCGTGCCCCGCACGGCCAGCACCTCTTTCCTCCTCGAGCTCGAGGGGAGTATGGGGCCGTTGGGGGATGTGGGCCCGCAGCACGCCACCGCGGTGGAGCTCCGTGAGCTGCTCGGCTGGAAGTGGGGGCGCTACTATAGTTTCGGCTATGTGCGGAACCCCTGGGACTGGTTGGTCTCGGTTTACAATTCAGGCGTCTCCATCGGCGCCGGCATCAAGGAGCCCTGGCAAGGGGGCCTGATCCAGCCTGCCGATCGGCCCGACATTCATCCCGGGCAGCGCAGCAACTTTCGTTTCGAGGCCTGGGTACGCCAGCGGCGTACAACGCCCATGGACTGGCTGAGCGACGGCGACGAGGTGATCGTCGACGAGATCCGCCTGTTCGAGAACTACATCGAGACGGCCAAGACGCACAAGAGTGCCGTCGCTCATGAGCCATACCGAAATTGGTATAGCCGTGAGCTGACCCAGTTTGTCGCTGAGAGATGCGCCAGGGAGATCGAGATAGGCAATTACGAGTTCTGAAAATCAAGGAGATGTCCATGCAAGCCGACCCCGCAGCGTTCGAGTATAAGACCCGTCTCAAATTTGGTACGACAATTGCTTACACCACCCGCCACCCGGTGGAGGCGATCACCGAGGAGGGCTATTTCCACAACTGCCGGAACTACCTCCAGGAGGTGGGTGATCGCCTCGAGGTCGTTTGCCGCCACGATGATGGGTCCTGGTCCGAGGGCAGCTTCCGCGTCATCGAGCGCACACCCAAGCGCCTGACCGTTTTCCAGGACGGCGAGTGGAAACACTTCAGCGTCATGCCGCGGCGTAACCTCATGGCCGTCGAGGAGGGCCCAGGCAACTGGGTGGTCAAGACCGAGGACGGCGACCTGGTGGCCAAGGGCCTGGACCAGGAGATGGCCGAGAAGCTTGCCGGCGGCACCGATAACGCCCCGGCCGCAAAACCCAAACCGAAACCCAAAACGACCCCGCAGCGCAAAGCTGCCTGATCGGAGGACAAGGCCATGGCCGATGTCACGGGGATCTGCAATGCCGCCTTGCAGCTCATCAAGAACTCGAAGCAGATCACGGGGATCGAGCAGGGCACCAAAGAGGCCAACGCCTGTGAGGTGATCTACGCCGATCTGCGTGATGCGCTCCTCGAGATGCATAACTGGAACTTCGCCACCAAGCGGGTGAAGATGGGCCAGCTCTCCGCGACCCCTGCTTTCGAGTGGGATTATGAGTACGAGTTGCCCAGCGATTTCATCCGGGTGGTCAGCGTTCATAACAACGCGACGGGCCGCGACATCATCCCCTACAAGATCGAGAACGGCAAGATCCTGTCGGATGCGTCCGATCTCTATCTCCGCTACATCGCCCGCGTCGAGGATCCCAATCTGATGCCGGCCACCTTCCGCCTGGCGCTGTCCAAACTGCTGTCCTCGCGCCTGGCGGTGGGCCTGGCCCAGTCGGCTTCTCTCGGCGAGAAGATGTACGAACAGTTCACCAAGGAGGATCTTCCTACCGCCAAGTCGGCTGACAGTATCCAGGACTTCGCCGACCAGCTCCCCGAGAGCGATTGGATCACCGCGCGCTATGGCACCCGCCAGGATTACGAGCCGGGAGATCCGCCCTCATGAGCCAGCAGATCCAACCGCTCCAAGAGGCCTTCAATGCCGGCGAGTTCGGCGCGCGGATGTTGGCCCGCGTGCAGTTCGACAAATACGAACATGCCGGTTCCCTTCTCCAAAATACCTTCCCCCTACCCCAAGGCGGTTTCACCTGGCGCCCAGGCTGGCGCTACATCGCCGATGCCAAGAGCACGACCGTGCGACCTTGGCTCCTCCCCTTCGTTTTCTCAACCACCCAGTCCTATATCCTCGAGCTCGGCGAAACGGCCCTGCGCTTCTTTCGCGACCAGGGGCAGATCACGGCCAATGATGTCAGCGGCTCGATCACCGATGGCACCTTCGATGTGGGTGTCTCCAATTGGACCGACAACTCCAATGGCACGGGCGCCATCGCTCATGATGCGTCCAATAACGACATGGAGCTCCAGACCGGAACGTCGGGCAATGAGGCGATCGCCACCTACGCCATCACGACGGCGGATACCGGGACCGAGTACACGCTCCGCTTTCAGGTGAAATCAGATCCCGGCGATGTGGTTACGGTGCGCGTCGGCACGGCATCAGGCGGGGCCAGCCAGGACCTCCTGGCCGATGCCAAGAAGCATACCGGCTATCACACCATCACCTTTACGCCGAGCGGCGGGACCACCTATTTCTCGATCCAGAACAACATGCTTTCCAAGACGGTGTCGATCGACAACGTCACCATCCTCGATGACGCCGCCGTTGAAATTATTACGCCCTGGGCGGAATCCGTTCTCCCCGATCTCAGTTATGCCCAGTCGGCCGATGTGGTCTATGTCTGCATCGGCGGCGCGACCCGCCCCCATCGCCTGGAGCGCTTCGGTCACAGCTCCTGGTCCCTCGAGGAGGTGCTCCTCGAGGACGGGCCCTACCTGCCCAAGAACACCGAAAGCACGACCCTGACCCTGAGCGCCACGTCGGGCAACCAGATCACGGTGACGGCTTCGGCGGTGACCGGGATCAATGATGACCGGGGCTTCATCTCCACCGATGTGGGCCGGCTGATCCGCTGGGAAGACGCGGCCAATAATTGGACCTGGATGCAGATCACGGCGGTCGGATCCACCACCTCCGTGACCGCCGACATCCTGGGGGCCGATGCATCGGCGACCACCGCGACCGCCGATTGGCGCCTCGGCAAGTTCAATGATGCCGATGGCTGGCCGGCAGTGGTCGGCTTTGTCCAGCAGCGGCTCGGCTTCGCCAATACCAATGAATTTCCCCAGAGCTTCTGGCTGTCCAAGTCGGCCGACATCGAGCGCTTCGCGGACGAGGACGTGGACGGTGATGCCCAGGACGACAGCTCGATCGATTACACCTTCGCCGCCCTCCAGGTGAATACCATCCGCTGGCTGGCCATGCGCAAGGTGCCGGTGATCGGAACCCAGGGCGGCAACTGGACCCTGACCTCCGATGGCGCCGTGCTGACCCCCACCGATATCTCGGCTGATTTCGAGGTGACCGGCGGGGTGGCGCGGATCCAGCCCCTCGAGGTGCGCAATCGCCTGGTCTTCATCCAGAACCAATCACGCAAGCTCATTGAGTTCGCCGATGTGTTACAGGAAAGCGGCGTGCAAGGCTTCGACAGTTTCGACCTGACCATCCTCAATGATCGTATCCT
>Ga0209128_1001606_pt1 | contig 15360 bp, 19 predicted proteins | sample ETNvirnome_6_100_FD_184072 | JGI IMG/M metagenome (GOLD analysis project Ga0209128, IMG submission 184072) | Marine viral communities from the Pacific Ocean - ETNP_6_100 (SPAdes) (version 2) | ecosystem: Environmental > Aquatic > Marine > Oceanic | place: Pacific Ocean | collected 2013-06-19 | reverse complement strand
AGCCTTTATAGAAGTTTCTAAAGCATTAGCTTTAGTTCTTACACTAGCTCTAAAAGTTTTAATCTTAGATGGCATCTCTGTTCCAATTTCAGTATGTTTAATAACATACCAATCAGTTTCGCATAAAGTAGTATAACAAATTTGATTAACTTGCTTTATATACTGTTTTTTAAGATCATCTATATCTTTAGCTTTAGCACCTATTGTTCCTATAGCTTCATTATTCTGAAACTTATAGGTTACTCCTCCACTATTATAGAAACGATTATCACTTTGTTCCTGTTCTTCTCTATATGGATAGATACCAATTTTACTTAATTCTTCATTCGACCAATTTGCTAAGACATTGGAGGAATGTTGTACTCCATTTATTGTCAAAGGTTTAGCACGATGATGCACTTTAATAACTTGGTCTGCCTTTACTTCTGCCCAACTCATAATTTAATTTCCTTCTCTTTCATATCGTCAATCCTAATTTTTTTACGTATGAGTTTTGTATTAAACTCCATAGCTTTTGTTTATGTAATTTCCAAACTTCTATATCTACACCATTACTATCTGTATAAGAAAATTCTAATTTTTCTAGAAAGACAGGTACTATCATATTATATGATCCACATTTTCCATTCATTCTTAAATAATTAAATAACATTTTAGCTTCTTCTTCTGATTGTTTATCAAGATTTGCTAATTGAGTAATAGATTCTAAAGATACACAAGAAGATATAATCATTCCTCTAGCAATAGGTTCCGTAGGACTAGAATCTTGAGCTAACACTGGAAAAGTAATTAAACTTAACAGTATAATTTTAAGATACTGGTGGATGTGTACCATTATGCATTTCATGAACTTTATCCAAATTTTTATGTACTAATTTCATTTCTGTTTGTAATTCAGCAATATGTCTATTTAAATCTTTTAAATTACTAGGGGAAAGTATAGTTCCAAATACCTGATTTTGATGTTTAATAACTGCTGAATCTGCTTCTGTTTTATCTAATCTAGTATTTAACTCATGTAATTCTGTATTCATATTTTTAATATCTTGTATAACTCTAGCTAACTGAGATTTAACAACTGCAAAGGCTCCTGCTAAACTTGCTAATAATGTTCCAAATTGAATTAATTCTCTTACACCAAACTCCATTTATACACACCCTTTACACGCCCAACTTAAAAAGTAATATAAACTAACTACCATAGCTATTATTATTATTACATTACGACCTTCTAATAATACCTTTGCCCAGAATATTTTATCTTCTTCCGCTTTTCTTAAAGCATTTTCTTTAACAATTTTATCAGCCGCTTCTTTTTGCGCTATAAGTTTTGCACGTTGCTTTTTTATTTCCTCCCATGTACCTGCACCCCATTTTTTATCTATCTCTTTAGCTAATCCTTGTAATGCTAAAGTCTTTTGTTTATTTTCTAAGACCTTATTTGCTACTGCACTAATTGAAGTATCGTCATCGTATCCTTCATCACCTGATCGCACACGAAGAACTTGCTGCATACGTGTACTGGGTTTCTTTTTTCCTTTTTCTTTTTTCTTCTTTGGTGTTTTCTCCTCTCTCTCGTGATCAGAGAACAAATTTTCCAAGGAATTTCCTATATCCTTAATATTCTTAGCTGTCTCAACGGCTCCTTTGACGGCTGCGATGGCGGCTATAGTAGTACTTACGGGTTCCATTTCTTCTCATTTTCCTAATCTCTGTAATAAATCCATAATGTATCCACCTTGCTACTTGTTGTGCTAATTTCTTTTGTGATTTCGGATACCATACATTACCAACCTTATACATCCCATCTTTCTTATATAGCTTTCGCCTGTGCTACACCACTACCACCAAGTGGATTCCTTGAAAATGCAGCGTATATATAATCTCTGCCACTTCCATTTAGATCATATTGATCACGGATTTTAAATCCATTAGCTGTAAAATCTATCCGTTCATTACCTGGATCACCTTCAGAACTAGCACTATCTGCAAACAATTCTTTTTTAGATGGGTTATATGTGCTTCTTTCATCATCATACATATGCCAACCTCCTTGATCTGCGGAACCACCACCAGGGCCAGAAGTTGACTTGATCAGAAGGAAAGCTGGACGAAACCCAAGATACACAAACGGTCCATTTTTTGGAGTTGAAGTAGTAGAGTTACCAGAATAGATACCGAATTTTGAATAGCCATCTACTTCAGCCCAAGCATAACAAATATAATCTGAATTAGTAGCATTAACAGCAGACCATGTTCCTAGATTAATTATTGAAGCAGTAGGCGCACCATTCATAAATCCAGTACCACCACTAGCAAACGCATTAGTTGTATCAATCGATCCATATTCACCTGCCGCTAAAGCATGATGCCAACAATTCCAATTATCTGCACTGGTACTATATCTTTTTATTGTGTAAAAAGCAGGGGCTACTCCTAACCCATGACCAATGGTTGCATTAGTAGTTGTAGAACCCCCAACGCTATACTTTATAACACTAAAACCTGCATCGGTATTTGCCGAAACAGTGGTATCATAATCACCATCTTCATTGGTAGTACCTGCACCATTTGCTACCCATTGCCACAGAACATAACTTTCAGCAGACGTATTAACCGCATTCATACTTCCTATTTGAACACCCTGTTGAAGGAATCGTTGAACACTATTAGTATCTGTAGCTTGAGCGTCATGATCATCAGATATAAGATAGTTATAAATTCCTCTTACACGATCTTGTAAGATATGATTGTCTGAAGCATCACGGTTTTTAATCCATGAAAAGCCTGTAATACCAGCGGTGTTTTCTGCCATATTATCCTGTGTTAAAGCAACAAAACCAGAAGGAACTGTATCGCTAAAATATCCTCCTGCATCAGTATCTACTGTAGTTGCCGCCCCATCAAAATAACGCCACTGCCCAAAATTTGCTGTGTATTTAAGAGTAGAAGCACCACTATCATTAAATGCACAGGGAAGCACTGAATTGGTTAGAACTCCTATAGGGTTTGCTCCTGTAGCTGGATTACCACTGGCTTCCCATGTCCCATTTTTTCCAAACCAAAATTTACCTGTTGCTTCATCAACCGCAAAATTTAACCTATCTCCATCTGTCCATGTAGATAGCCCTGTTGTAACTTCCCTATTATGACTATCATATACACCAGCCGCTTTATACCAATAGCCATTCGCTAAACCAAAAGCTGTTGCACTATAATCTTGAAAACCAATTCTTCCATTTGCACCAGTAGTATCCACACATAGAATTTCCCAATATAACTTTAAACTCCCAATAAAAGGTTTTATTGGTGGACTATCCATAAAAAGAGCAGCATTGCCTTTAGTTCCTGTTCCTTGTGTCATATACAAATTACCTTGTGTTAAGGTTCCTGCTGACCCTGAAATCCACGTTGAACTCATAACTGCCATATTTCTCGTAGGCGTATCGTACATCTGGTTGGAACGGTTAGTAGTGTCCATGTTATTCATGGTCCAATCATTACCAACACCAGATACATCGTTGCCTAGATCATTTCCATCTGCCATATTAAGATAATAGCCATTGGTTCCAAAAGTTAGACCTGAAACATCCTTGGGTATCCAACGGTTTGTTGAGGTGTCTGTCTCACCAAATGAAGAAGCTGTTAAAGCAGTGCCATCTATAAAAACCATTTCAGACATATAACCATCATAATATCTAAGAGAACCTCCATTTTGAATGCGTTTACCTATTTCATGGTTAATATCATCATTAAAATATACCCAAGCTGAATACGAGGCACGAGCATCAGTTGACCAGTATGAGGTGTCACTGATATCTGTTCCATTCACGAATACACGAAATCTTTGATCGGCAGTGCCATTATTCATATCACTACTAAAAACTAGATTAGTCCAAGTACTAGATCCTACAAATTTTTGATAACCAACAAGAAGATCATTCCCTGACAAAACTATTCGTAATGTACCATCGGATTGCCACTGTATCCAATCGTGATTACCGATAGCACCAGCCGCAATAATAGTAGCATCTGATGCTGTATCACCTCGTTTAACCCAAACACTCAAGGTCCAATCTGTAGTACTTCCTACACTTGGGTAGGTGTAACTTAAATAATCACTGTCACCACTATCAAACCTAGCAGAGTAATTAACAGTCTTACTATCTTCAAACGGTATGAAGTTTCCTACACGTTGACCTGCACCATTACCTTCATAGAGTATGGGTAGGAAATTATCTGATGGTTTAGTTACTGTTGGGGCTGGGAGATCATATGTAGCAAATCGTTTTGCACCACTAGGAGCCGTTCCACCTAGAATATCTAAACTAGATACTCCAGCCGTTCCACCATTGTAATTAGTTATAGCTGGAGTAACTAGACCTGTTATACCTGAAAACGCTTCTCCTGACCCAGCAGCAGGATCACCAGACCATGTACCATTTCGACCAAACCATAACTTTCCAGCCTTAATACAGACATCTACATAATCACCACTACCAAAGGTAAATAAGGAAGTTCCACCTGTCCCTGATCCATGAAATGGTTTACCGTTATTACTACCTGTACCACAGCCTATTGACCAGCCATTATTACTAGTATTAGCTCCTAAAAAAGTCGGACCAAGATCACCTGTATTATGGATACCAACAAACGGATAACCACTATCATTGCTTGTTGTAATTAGGCATCGGAAGTAATAACCAGAAGAATCTGTTGAATCAACATATATTGTGTTAGTAAGAATACCACCACCACCGCCTCCTGTAACTTTAGTATTACCTTTCGATAAAGTCATATCACTATCAGATTGAAGAGGATTCCATACACCTAGATTCCCTGTCGTAGTTGCGCTATCATCCGCTGGACGATCATAGCTCCAGTTAGCTGTTGTTGTATTACTTGAAGTAAAATCATTATCATTTCCGCTAACATCATTGCCTAAATCAGAAGAATCAGCAAAGTCTAAATAAAATCCATTGTTTCCGAAATCAGAACCAGAAGCCAAAACCGTGGTAGGATCTACTGGAATCCATACTCCATCTGAGTTTTCTGTACCGAAAGCACTAAGGGCAACATCGCCATTCTGTATTGACTTTCCGTCTATAGCTATGAACTCAGAAAAATAAGAATTATTTAATCCTGCATCAGAAATATCAGTCGTTATACTATTTCCTAACAACTCTGATTCAAAATCTGCTGGGACTTCTCCACCCCCACTATAAGTCTGAGTTGGAAGTAGTACACCATTATAGTAAAAACTTACACGGCTTCCTGAAGCCTGTGTAGAATCGAATGATATAAGAAGATGCTGCCATGCTGTAGGGTCACGTAATAATGCAGGAGATGTTACTACATAGTTAGTACCTCCACCATCAAATGTATATTGTAATTGTGCGCCTCCACCTGCAAATTCTATTCGATCATAATCAGGAGCGGCTACCCCTATCATTTGTGAACCAGAAGCAGTTTGAGGATATGATCCTTTGCGCCATACTGAAATAATATTACGTTTTTTATTGGAGGAATCACTTGTTCTAGTAGCAGCGTTTAGCTCAGTACCATCACCTGAATCAAACCACATAGCTCCTTTAGGAACATATCCCGCCGCATCTCCTGCTGCTGCTCCTGTTAAATTAAAAGGTTGTTGAATAAACATGTATAGAAATATCCTAATTACGCTGGTGTCTTAAAATCGGTTTTCATTTCTGCATCTATTGCTGTAACTGTAAGTGAAGCTGCTACAGTGCGTACATTATAAGAAATAATATCACAAGAGTTAATAGAAGTTGTAGCAGTTGGAGCCGTACCACCGCTAAACTTCCAACAACTTACATAGGAAAGTGTTCTACTTCCCGTTCCATCCTGATATACATATATTAAGCCACTTTGTCCTGCTCTTCCTTTAAGCGGAAATCCCATCGTTCTATTTCCTGCTAATGTAACAAAGAAGGTATTACTTTCATCCAGAGAAAGAATTACACTAGCTGCATCTGTTAATTTATACGGAACTGCATACGCTCTGCCTGACGAAACTTTAATGGAGCTATTAGATTCGACAAGACTAGTATGAATTTTACTTCCCGTAATACTTTGATCACCTGCAACCTGACTATAGCGTATATCTGCAAGAGAAGCATCAGGAACATTAGCTGCACCAATCCCTACCGTTCGTTGTGCTGCATCTCCAGTAGCAGGATTAACAGAAGTGGCATTGGAATAAATCTTACTTACATATCCTTGAGCAACCGCTGTTCCACTATCTCCTCCTCCTGTTACTTTAAAAGTACAAGCAAAAGAACCAGAAGTGCTATTAATAATAGTATATTCTCTACTGGCTGCTGGAACTTCAAAAACTTTAGCAGAAGCTAATGTACCTTTTAATTCTATTAATTTGTTACGACCACGGCTCACCGCCCCATCTGTAACACTTAACACAATAGCACCGCTAACATCTACAGATACAGATGTATAACCTGCTATCGCTTGATCAGCTACAGAAAAAACTTCAGTATTTAATACACTTCCCCATGTATTAGCATTTGCTCCTGTAGCCTGTTTATTCATTTTAATTCGACTTGTATAGGCCATTGTCAGTTTGCTCCATCAATTAATGTATCAGGTCCACCAGCAGGAGAGTTAGGTTTAGACATATCATCTCTCCGATTTCGTCTAGCTTCATTGACTATCGTAATAATTTCTCTTTGGTATTGTTGATCCCATAACTGGACCGCTGATGCGTTTTTATTAAAGTAACATGCCTCTATCATACTAGCATAAAATAAGGCATTCTCACAAAAAGTTGTATAGTAATTAGTTTCATTTCCTACACTTAAAGTAGAAGGTTGTACAATAATTTCTATTTCCGCTGCAAAAGCAGATACTGGTGCAGGAGCCATTAAAACTTGATCCTGCATAAAGTGTGTATAATACTTAGGTATACCTGTAGAAGTTCGTACAGGCCAATAATCTTCTAGATATTCTTTAGTGCGTACTAATAAACTAATACGTGTATTTGGTCCTACAACTTTACCATTATCAAGAGTAGTTGTTGTAGAAGTAAGATAGTTAACATTTTTTACAATCAAGTTAGTAGAAGGTATCGCTAGGAAAGCTTCACCTTTAGTTAGGTTACTGGTAAAGTATTGTGTTAATCCATGTGTATCCATTTCACGAGTAAGTCGGAGTTCAGCCCTACGAATAAAATCAGGAACAGCATTAGAAAACTCTGTACTATCATCTTCCATAGTATCTTTAATTTGTTGAACTAATGTACTATATGTTATTGCTGCCATACTAAGCCGCCCTTCCTAATTCTCGTGTCCATGTTTCAGTAGTAGCACCACCTGTTTCTTTTGTCCAAGCCCATAAAGGATATTGATCAGGATTAACATACCAAGTAGCTTGAACACCTGTGAGTGTTATAGTAGAAGTTCCTGTTATAGTTACAGTTCCTAGTGAATAAGTAGCTTCTTGTCCGGTTAAAGTAAGCCCTGAATCTGCTGTTACCGTTACAGTACCAAGTGAATAAGTAGCTTGTTGTCCTGTCAGGGTAATAGAATTATCTCCAATAACAGTAAGATTACCTAATTCAAAGATTGCTCCTTGCCCTGTTGGAACTACTTCTGCATCTCCTGAGAAAAGCATAATACCATGAGCAAATTCACCCTGCACACCAGTAGGAGTAAATTCTCTATTTGCTGCTGCTACAGGTGTACCTAATTCAAAGGTTGCTTCTACTCCTGTAAGAGTTATTGTACTCTCTGCACCAACAGTTACAGTTCCTACTGCAAAAGTAGCTCCTACTCCTGTAATAGAAAAATTAGCATCTCCTCTAAAAGTAGGAGTAGCAGTAGCAAATGTAGCTTGTTGTCCTGTTAAAGTAACAGAAACATTTGTATCAACAAACCCATAAGTCCAAAGCCCGTAAGCAGAACTATCATAACCTGGAAAAGCCATGCTTAATTAATCCTTTATAGAGAAACTAAGCTAGGCGAACAATTGAAGTAGTAGCTCCTGCCGCTGGCATTGTAATAGTAAAAGTACCGTTGGTAGCTGTTTTAGTTCCACTAAAATCAATAACTGCTATAGTATGGTTAGCTGTAGAAGTTGAAGTATTATAGATTAAACATCCATCAGCAGCAAAAGTAGCTGATGTCCATGTTTGATCTGCAAATTGAATATACGCTACACTTCCATCAACATCCACACTTAATACAGTACAGATATTTCCACCTGTAGTATAGTTTGTTGATACACCTCCAGCAGATGCAGAAATCTCTCCTGATGTAAGATAGAGAGAAGTTCCATTACTAAGAGAAGCTATACTAGAGTATAGAGCTATCTTAAATCCAGTGTATCCAGCAGTAATATGTGGAACACGACCTCCCATTGCAAGCTCTTTCCATTGAATAGCAACGCCTGACGAAATAGCCATTTTTTATTTTCCTTTTTTTTCCTAACTTGATGTAAACATGGTAACACTAGTTTGAATAGCTGTTGTCATACTAGGCGTCCATGTTGCATTCCCAACTGTTGCTAGAACCTTATCTGGTCTAGCGTCTTTTAATACAATAAATCCTGAAATACGTGGGGATTTATTTTGTGGATGGCTCTTTAAAGTAAACTGACCATCACCTTCTCCTGGTCCTACAACCCAACCAGTATCCTCTACAATTCTATCTCTATATCGAAATCTAAATCCACTTTTATCTGAAATAAAATAAGATTTAATTTCTCCACCAGTACCGCTACCAGCCATACTATTATACTCTGAAGGCAGGTCTAAGAATAAACCCTGCTCTTTCTCTATCTGCTAACATAGCATTAGTAAAAATCTCATCATAAGCTGCTTTAAGCAAAGCAATCCTGGCATCCGGTACACCAGGACGTTTAAGAGACATCTTATAAGCTAATCCCGCTACCAAAGCAGGAAGCATAAAAGTAGGAACATCAGCATTTACAGTTGCACTATTATTATCTTCAGTATACCCAAAGTACCAATATCGTATAGTATAATTACTTCCTGTTGTTGGTATAGGCCAATAATACATTGTTGGACCTGTACGTTCATGTTTAATTGCATATTGAATTGGTTTACCTGTTGTATATTTAGTAGGAAGTTTTTCATATTCCTCCATAGTTATACGGCTCATTTCAATATCTGTTTCATCATCTCGTGATGTAGCGATTAAAACATCAATAGCTTTAGTATTTAATGTTTCATAATTTTTTCTGAAGGTTAAAGCTATATTATCATTTATAGTTTGGTTAGAAGAAAAAACTAAATTATTCTGATCTGTTACCGTTGAAACAGTTGGAGTAATTCCTACAACTCCATTAACATCACTGGTAAACGTAAGAGGTACATTATCAGCAAGAGTTTGAATAGCACTTAAATTAACTATTCCTGATCCACTAGTTATAGAACTTGAACTAACTGTAGGACTAATACCTGTCGTTCCACTTATCCCCGTACCAGATACCACCATATTATCTGTTATTGTTCCACTTACACTATCTACTGTTATTGCCGTTCCAACCTGTGATCCATTTACTAAAGCAGTAGCTGTTGTTTCTCCTGCTGTAACAAACATCTCTGTAGCAATAAGACCTGTATTTCCATCTACTACAATATTAGCAGAATTAGTAACATCACCATTTACATTAGCTGTAGCTACAGGTTGAGGAATAAAAGTATCAAGATCTGTTTTCCAAAGAGAATATCCCTGTGTCTGCCATTCTCTAAGGAGTAAATCAATAGTACGTCTTGCTTGTCTTGGCTCATCACCAAGAATAGCTTCACCACCTATCTGTAGTAAAGCTTCCTCTACAATATCATCAAGATTGAGGTTAAAGTTTGTTGTACCTGATAAAGCCATGATGACCTAGAAAGTTGTCATAAATAATTTAATATGAGCATCTGCACACACATAGACCCCATTATCAAATTTAATACCAGTATTTCCACTATAGGTTTGTGTAAAACTATTTGCACCACCGCCCACTGAACTTAATTCTTTATATTCCATAATCTGCGTTCCTACAGTTCCATCAGATGCTAGATTATGTATCGTAAATCCTTGATCATCTGTTCCACCTTTATTAGTAACAGTAAAACCTGCTATACGTGCAGAATTATTTGTAACAGTTCCGGTAGCTGTAACAGTATATGGGGTGAGGTTAATTGCTCCACTCATAATAATAAATCCTCTTTATTGTTAGTATACCATATATTTAGAGGTATATAAAAAAGGTGACGGAAAAGATTTAAACGTAATATAAACCTCTTCCGTCACTTGCATAGTCGATAAAATGGTTTAGCGTCTATTCTTCTTAGACTTCTGCGCCAAACCACTGTCTCCAATCAGACCAACCAAAGCTATAACGCTCACGAGCTTTATAACGCAAGTTACCTGTATCGAAATCAGGCTCCATCTTGGTAGCAAGAGGCATACGAACAAACATCTTAGAACCATTAGGAACATCCGTTTTCACAAACCAGTTAGTTGCACTAGTAAAGCGGCGGTTCACAAAGAAACCTTTCGGAAGCAATCCCATATTTGGAATGGGGTTAAGATCATTTGGAGCATAAGTACTACCAGGATACGCAAGCGTACCATTTGGTAGACCAGCCGAATGAAGGAGCATATCCGTTTCCATCGCCAAATCTGGCGGGATATGGACAGATTGAGCGGAAGCTGCAACCATAATACCACGATCATCCTTGATCTTACTAATATTGGTAATAGCTGTTTCCAAAGTAGTCATGGAAATAGCAGCCGTACCAATTTTATTACTTTGATCGCCATCACCTACAGTCGGATGGGAGTCGGAAATTAGAGCAACACCGTCACCACCAAGGTAAGAGCCAGAGAAAGCATTATTGAAAGTATTAGCGGCTTTGACCTGCTTGGTTGAACCCATAGCACGAGCAAGACCTTTCGCACGAACCTTGGCAAAGGTATCGTACAGGTTATCTTCCATAGCTTCCTCAGTAACCGCAAAAGCAAGAGCTACAGTCTCATGCGTATAGCGTGAGGCGTAACTTTCCTGTGCGGAGTCATATTGAACGGCAGCACCTTCAGCTTTTGTTGGTGCTTCACCGAACATGGTGAAGAGAACTTCTTCTTCAAATGCTTTTTCAGAATTTTCAGTCTCATATAGAGGAGCCAATTCATCATCAACCATTCCATACTCAAGACCAAAAATAGCATTCAACCCAGGAAGGAGTTCCTTCGCAATATCTGCGCGATTAATAGCCATTTTAAAGTACTCCTATTATTCTGGGCTAACTACACAAGCCACAACCGATTGATGTGCATCAACATGACGTACAATTCGGCATTCGACTTTAGTGTAGGCATCTCCCCAAGCATTATCTGGAGCTTTCCAGAGAGCTAGGGGCTTGACCATTGCAGTTCCTGTCGTGACACTGCCGACTTTAATACCAAAGCCAGACTGACCAGTGACAGTACTGCCGCTACCCAAGGTTACATTAAAGTTATGCAATAAATCTCCAAGGGTAAGAGAAGCATCTGCTTGAACGATATACGTAGTAGCAGGATCGTCATTAACAAGAGCATATGTAATGCTATCATCAGACGAAACACTAGAATTAATATATCGTGACCAAATAGGTTGCTTAGACGTTTTATCTACATACCGAACACCTTCAAACATACCTACGGCAAAATCGGTAGTAGTCGTAATAGGAGTAACATATCCACCAGTAGTAAGTTTTACTAGATCACCGGAGTACATAGCTAAGTTTGTACCTTGAGCAATCTGATAACGGCTGTTACCTGTGGAATTAGCACCACTACCACGCTTACGAGATGGGTGAAACCCATTTAAAGCTTTTGTAGAACTCATTTTTATTTCTCCATTTCTACAAGAGTTATGTGGTCTAAAGAAATAAAAAACAAATATTAGAAATTAAGAATCTGCAAATTTTGTAGGCCGTCCACCTACCGTTGTTTGTGATTGACTGCTATTAGTAATAGGCATCCTACGATCTTGCATAGACATTAATCTTTTATCAATTGCATCGTTCATATCACGGTTACGTTGAATACTAGCACTTTGTTTCCTTTCAAAAATATGAGTAGGAATTTTAGCTAGAGCAACATCTCCACGAACTATACAATTATCAAAACGATCACCTGCTTTACTATATCCATAGCCTTTAGTCATTTCAGGAACTTCATCGGCAGTTACGAACTCCCATCCTTCGTTAATTTTTTGACCTACAGCTTTGTAATCTTCATTACCTTGTAGATAAATACGGAGCCATCCTAAATTATATCCTTGATCTTTAAAAGAATCCTCTAAAGTTTTAGGGATCGTAAGCCAAGAATCAGTTTCAAGATAATCTCTTTGAGTATTTTCACGAGATTCAAGATCACGGCTGCTAGTTTTTTGTGTTCCTTTTACTGACGTTTTTTCTTCTACTTCTGTATTCGTTTCCATTTCGTGTGGTTCCTTTTATAATACGAGTATAATGTTATTAGTTATTACCGATTGCCGTATAGCCATCACCTGTCTTATCGACTTTGGCTTTTTCGGCTGCGTAAGTGTCAAGAGGTATTCCCCATTTCTTTGCAAGACTAACATCCTTTGAAGAAAGTTTAACCTTACGTTTATTGGAGGAGGATTTTCTCGATGATCCTGCTACCTGTTGAGGCGGTTTTTGCGTGTTTTCCGCTGCACGAAACTTATTAGGAAGTTCTTTCTTTAATCGTATATCTACTTCTTCATAAAATTCAGAACTAGATGGATCATAACCTTCCGTCTTTAATTGTTGATCTATCGCTAAAGCTACAGCCGTTGTTACTTCATCCTTACCAAACCAACCTTCATTATTTTTAGCCCACTCTACCGCTAGTGGATCATAGTCCTGGGATTGTGGTTGCCGTTGTTGTGGTATGTAACCCTGTGCTTCTTGATGATCTGCTGTTCGTCTTGTTTCAGCCTGTGTATTAATATGTTCTAGTTGTTTCTTTCTGGCTGAAACAAATTTCAAATCCGTCTTAGCATCTTGTAAAATATTTTGCGCTTCAAGAAGTTTTTCTTTTTCTCCATCATCATATGCTTGGAGATAAGCACTTTCCGCTAATTTAATTCGTTCCTTTAAAGCTGATTCCTTAGAACCCAAGGAGTCAACTTCCATTGTTTGTTTAGATGTTTGAGAATTTAAAAGCTCTGCACGTAATTTAGCTAACTCTTCATTCTGTTGTGCTATAACACCTTCACGTTCTTTACGTTGAGTAACGAGTTGTCGGATTCGTTTTTCCGCACCCTTTGTTTTTATCCCATCAAGTTCTTCAATGGTTTCTTCCTGTTGTTGTGGTTGAGGTTCTTCAGTTACTTCTTCTTCCTCAACTTCTGCTTCGACATTAGCATGTGTGAGAGGAACTTCTTCTGGTTCTTCTACTTCAAATGCCTGTTGCTGTTCAGGTTGTTCTTTTTTTTCTACATTGGAATTTTTACGGTAGGCATCAATATCCATTTCAGCCCATTCGGTATTTGTTTCTTCGCTCATTTTGTTCCTCTTTTACGTAGGCTGGTCTACGATTACGCAGCTTCAGTTGTTAAATTAAACATTGTGTCTAAATATGCAGGATCTTCAACTCGCATAATAATTTGGTCATCAAATAATAATATCAGACGTATACCCTTATATACAAATTTATGTCCTACATGTCTACCATAGGCAACAAAGTCATCTTTCTTACACCATTGTCCATTAGGAAATTTGTTTGGATCTTTATAAGCTGTTTCTCCTACGGCTAATACCCTTCCTACAGTAGTTAAATACTTAACATCATCTTTAAAATGATCTGGTAAAATAATACCACCTTTGGTTTCTGTCTTAATAGCTACAGGGCGTACTAAAACATGATAACCTGGAAGGTCGGGTAATGGATCTGGATCACTAACATCTTCATCACTAATCCATTCATCGTTCTTTATAGCACCGCTAAGTCTTGCATGTTGCATTTCAGGTCTTACTCCTCTTCTGAATTGCTAAATTGATTGGCAATATCTTGAAGAATGATTTTAGCTTTTTCCATTCCTTCAACGATACCTACCATATATTTGTACTCATCATAAGAGATACAAGTGCCTGATGCAAGATTTAATTTTACTTCTTCTAATTCCTTTTCAATTTGATTGGTAAAATAGTATGTGTCAATAAATTTACTGTCAGGAAGAACTTTCATTTAACCTTTTTTCTTACCACCTTTAGCAGCAAACTTCTTAGTTCCAGTATTAAAGGCATCATGTTTACGACTCATGCCAACACCATTCCAAGATTTAGTTTTACCGCCTGTAATCTTTTTATCTTTCATAGCCATCTTATCGTACCTCCGCACCATGTCCACGTAGGGCTACACCACCACTGGCTAAATTAACACGACCACGTTTACGTTTACCCCAATCACCATAAGACTCATCACGCCTTGCAGCCATTGATTGAGATTTACTACGTTCAGGTCCGGTACGCATTCCCAGTGATTCATCCTCACGAGCGGAATACCCTTGACCACCAGCCGCATATTTTTTAACTTTCTTTTGTGATTGACCAGTTTTACGGGATTTAGAGCTAGCTGCTCCACCCTTCTTCATATTACGTTTACGGGCAGCTTCTGAAGGTGTACCTGACCTTTTCTCTTCTGCTGGATAAAGTCCAACACGATCCATTTTTGCCATCTTATTTCTCCTTTTTGTATTTCCTAAGTTTGGCGTTAGTTCTTTTGATATGTTTGCTCTGGATATCATGGTTAGTTAAAATTAACTCTATTTTTTCCACCACTAGATTCTTTGTCTGCTAATATCAGTTTAATCTGATCAAAAGTTAATCCCCCTTTCCCTCGTTTTAATTTTTTAAATCTAGGATCTTTGCGAACTGCATTAGCACTAGCCCATCTTTCTAAGCCATTATGACCAGGAGTATTATAAATTCCTCGTGCAAATGCTTCATTAAGTATATCATCGGTTGCTAATAAATGTAATCTTACTGGATAAGGAAAGTTTAAAAATTCTTCTATAGATGTTCCTATTTTTTTCAATTCTTTATTAATTGATCGTATACCTGGATCAACATATCTTCCTTTTTTATCTTGCTTAGTAAAACTATTAAATTGATCAGGATTACGTAACCATCTATCATTAATTTGATATACTCCTAAATCTACAGAACTCTTCTTCCGTTTACCATAGGTAGGTACATATAATTTACTATATGCTTCTATATCATATGTTTGTGTAGGAACGGGAGTACTAAGTTCTAGTTTTGTAGGACGCTTTGACATAGCCCTGGCTTCACTTACGGGCGATAATGCATTTATTACTGTG
>Ga0209128_1001605_pt1 | contig 15362 bp, 15 predicted proteins | sample ETNvirnome_6_100_FD_184072 | JGI IMG/M metagenome (GOLD analysis project Ga0209128, IMG submission 184072) | Marine viral communities from the Pacific Ocean - ETNP_6_100 (SPAdes) (version 2) | ecosystem: Environmental > Aquatic > Marine > Oceanic | place: Pacific Ocean | collected 2013-06-19 | reverse complement strand
CATTTACAAGTGGCGGATGTCTAGGTATAGGTGTTCAAGCTCCCGATGGATTGGTTCACGTTCATGCTGGAACAGCAGGTTCTGTAGCGGCTGGCTCTGGTGCCTGTAATCTTGTTGTAGAAAATAGTGCCGCAGGTGGTATCTCTATTCTTACTCCCGATGCAAATGCAGGTTCATTAGTTTTTGGCTCACCTTCGGATGCACTAGGGGCTGAAATAAAACATACTCAAAGTTCAACTACGATGGAAGTAGGAACTAAAGAGTCTGGTGGTATTCTAAAACTTAATAGTGCTGATGGAACAAATGCGGTTTATATTGATGCTAGTCAAAATGTAGGCATTGGCACCGCAACTCCTGGGGTACCTTTAAGAGTTCAAGGCAATGCTTGTTTTACAGGCACACTTACTGCTGCTTGTGTAAGTGGCGGTGGGGCTTCTCTATGGTTAAGTGCCACTAATTTAATTTATACCACAGGTAATTGTGTGGGAATCGGCACAGATGCAGCTTCTGCTGATTTACATTTGATGAAAAATCAAAATGCTGTTACTGATGTGTTGGTTCAAAATACTACTGCTGGCACTGGCGCTACTGCAACTGTACAGCTGTCCGCGGATGCAGGCAGTGTTAAATTAGAGGCATTAAGTAGTTCATTTACAACTTCTAATGCAGCGATAGCTGATGCTGTATTATTAGAATCAGCATCTACATCTTCTGGTGGGTTACATCTGTCTGCTGCTGGAGCTAACGAACTAGCTCTTTGGACAAACGATAGCAGGCGTGTTACCATTACGAGCGGTGGGTGTGTTGGAATAGGAACTACTAACACAGATAATGAAGAGCTTAAAGTTCAGGGTGATGCTTGTGTTACTGGTACCATGTATGCTCAAACATTTTCGGGTGGTGGTATTACAGATAATGTATGGATAATGAATGGCCAAGATGCTTACTTTAAGGAGTTATCAGCAGGTGATAATATTGGCATTGGTACCACAACCCCTGCACATACACTTCACGTAGGTGGTAATGCTGTATCAGCTGCAGCTCTATTGGTATGTGACTCTGGCGGACAAAGAATAGAAGTAACTAGCGCAGCAGTAAAAATAAATAATGCATATACTTTACCAGCTGCTGATGGTACTGCTGGTCAGGTTATCTGCACTGATGGAGCCGATACACTAACATTTGGCCCTGGTGGTTATTGGACCTGTATTAGCGGCCCAGAGCTTTATTATAACGGTGGTAATGTTGGCATTGGCACTACTGATCCTGGAGCTAGATTAGATGTTCAAGGTGGAGCCGCTATTTTTAATGAAACTGGCGGTGATTTCGATTTTAGAATCGAAGGCGATACAGAAGTTAACTTATTTTTTGTTGATGCATCTACTGATAGAATTGGCATAGGTACCGCTACTCCATCGCACTTATTGGATGTAGAAGGCGCAGTGAATGCTAGCGGAACATTAGATGTAGCTGGTAATGTTAGCTTTGATGGCGGCACTTTTATATTCAACGAATCGGGCGCTGATAAAGACTTCCGGATGGAAGGTGACGCTGAAGCTAACTTATTTATGTTAGATGCCAGTGTTGATAGAATCGGCATTGGTACTGCAACTCCATCTCATCTTTTGGACGTTGAAGGCGTAGCACACGCAGCAACTTGTATTGTTTCTGTTGATGTATGTGGTACTTCTCAAGTAGTCGGAGCCATAGTTTGCTCTGCTGGTGTATTATGCACCGCTACTGATGTATGTGCCGCTCAATGTGTTGTAGCAGGTGCTTGTATTGTAACTCCACAAGTTTGTGGTACCACTCAGATAACAGGAGCTACTGTATGTGCAAGTAGTGAACTTCGTGGAGCCATGATTTGTAGTGCCGGAGGAAATGTTTGCTCATGTATAGTAACTGCAACTGATCATGCTTCAGCATGTATGAGAGCGTGTCATTATTGTAGTTTAGGAACTATAGGGACACCCGAATTGATAGCACCTTGTGTAACAGCTTCATCTTGTATGTGTGTAGGCGTGTCGCCATCTGGCACAAACCATGTTACTCCAAAATGTTATGTAGATGCACAAATTACAGCTAACGCTAAGGGTGTATGTTTGGTTCAAAATATAACCATGGAAATATACGGTGGCGTTTGTACTTATAGTTGTAGTCTTAGCCAGATCTCGGTTACTAAGACCTTTATAACCTATGCATCTTCATACACCTCCGGCACGGCTGGGGGTGATTGTCAGGTGGCCGGTCAGATGGGGGTTCCGTATCTCGCATGCGGTGGTTGTTGTGTTGTGACTTGCAGGCAGTATGGTACATGTTCTTTAATTGCCAGATTGAGCGTAGTTACTTCGTATTAGTTAAAATTTTATAAAAAGGAAAAAAAATGGCAGATTATTCAAATTTTACAGACATTGATATAAAATATTCTTCAGAATTTAAGGAACTTTATTATTTGGCACTTTTTTGTCTTCAACATAATGAAGATTTTATAGACGATAGGCCGCTGGATCATGCCGCTATGAAGCATTTACGGGATCGTTTTTTAGAACTGGTAGTTTTCCCTATGTTAAGGCATGTTCCTCATCCTTTAGCTAGCAAATATGCCGATTCAAGTTTTGAAGATAAACCAGACTTTACCGAAGTTGATTTATCTTCAATAAAATCAGACCTGGCATCTTGGGCTACTATAAATAATCTTTCTGGCAGTGATTTTACGACTGCCTTTCAAGAATTTAAAGATACTCTAGAGGCTAATAGTCCTTATACTGTTGATGCCTCTAAGGCCACAACCTCTTAAGGGTAATAATGGGTGAGATGGATAAGGGTTGACATTAAGGGCAATTGCTTAATTCCCAAAATATATCCTAATAAGGCTATTGATGCACGCGTCGATTTTGATTTTGAAGAAATAGAAGTTGGTGATTACGTAACATATATGTACGGAACAGAGGTAAACATAAAACGTGTATTGGTTTTAGAGAAAGGTTTCTTTTTCTTAACGAATGAAAAGGTTATCATTAAAGATGAGCAAATAAAAATAAATAATAAATCATTTATAATTCTTGATGGGTATGAGGAAACAGTTCCCGATGAATGCATTTTAGTTGGATCTTATTTAAATCCTGATCCGTGGGTAAGAATAGTTCATCAAGATAGTATTAAATATTTGACCAAAAAAGATGACTTATAAGAGGAAAGATTATGATAGAAGAATTTAAAAAATCAAATTTAAGATGCTTAACTTTAGATATTGATAACAATAATAATAACACTAAGAGCAAATTAAAAATAAAAAGTGATAATATCATAGTGTTTGCAATATTTTGTAGAATAGACTCTGTTAATTATGATGTTACTATCAATTCGGACTTAATGTGTCCAGATATTCAAGGTGGAGCCTACGCTAAGCCATGTTTTTCTAGAAAAAACGTAAATAAAAGATACTATAAGCACGATATGGAAGCACCTGTATTTCATGCTAGTGATTTATATCTTCAATTAAAAACTAATCGTAACCCAGATGCCAAAGGTATCTTTAAACTTTGGTATTATTCTTTGGAGAGTTTATAATAAACAGTTCTTAAATTAAAGTTATAGTAGTGTATCTATTATAATCTTTCTATACAAAGGGTTTTATGAATCAACAGCAGTCACAACAAATAAAAGTTAGTAGTCCGAAAGATAAAGTTTATTTTTTAATTCTCCAAGGTGGTATGGGAGCGAGGATTCTTCAAACTGCCTTTATTCGTACTCTTATCCGGCAAAGAAAGCAAGACGGCAATACGCATCCTATTTTAGTATGTGACAATACTCTTATAGGTCATATGGTTTCTGCTGCCTTATCCAACCAGCAAGTTTATGGTATTCAAATTCCAGAAGGTAGTGGTGGTTATCCCAACGACCCAGGCATTTGGAGCATAGGCGATGGTATCGAGCATCCAACCTTTACACATTGGTTGGAACAGTTCAAAAATAGTAAAATACCCAATCAATTAGAACTATGGGAACTTCTAAACAATAATTGGCAACGAGCCTATTCTATTGAGTATGGCTTTGCCCTTACTAAACTTATTCATCAACACAAATACAAGGCAGATAAGAAAAGCTTTATTAGTTATCATTATGGTAAGGTGATGGGGTTGGACTATGATGGTGGGCCGCCCATGCTAAAGGTCACTGAACAAAACAATCAAGTATCTGGTTTTATGAGGTCTACTTCTAAACCGGTGGTGCTCTTGCATTTAGGAATGGACCGAAATCCACAAGACTATGCTCAGCCTATCAATTATAGAACCTTTAAAGTATGGTCCCTGCAACGATGGGCAGAACTGGTAGATAAGCTAAAAAGTAAATACACTTTTGTTCAAGTATCTAACGGACAAGATAATCCAGACATTCCTAATGTAACCAACATCAAGGTAGATAATCTCAATCCTATTTTACAAATGCTGGAACACCCCAAGTGTAAATTCTTTATGAGTATTGATAATAATGTTCCTCACCTTGCTGCTGCTATTAAAAAGAGAGGCATTGTATTGTGGGGAAGTGTTAGTCCGAATGTTTGGGGGCATGATCATAACATTAATATATGGAATAAGAGCAGTTGTGATATCATAGGCTGTTGGCGACCTTCAATGTTTGACGTAAATCCAAAGGGGCAAAGTTGGGTATGCGATAGAGGCTATAGTTGTATGAAATCTATTACAGTTGAACAGGTACTGCGAGAGGTGGAAAAGTTAGAAGGAACATTAGACAAAGACACAAATAAAGATAAGATAATTTTATAGGAGACATAATGGCAATAAATGTTTTAGGTCTGAGTTTTGGCCATGATGGAGGGGCTTGTGTAGTAAAGGATGGCAAGTTAATAGCTGCTATTGCTACTGAACGTCTTACTCGTTTCAAAAAAGAACGGGGTGTAAACAAGAAGACTATCAAATATGTATTAGATAAAGCTAACATGAAGTTTGATGACATTCATGTAATAGCTGTGTCTAATTGGTTTTGGGATAGAGATGTAGAAGGCGCTGAATTATTCAAAAAGGATAAAGAAGATTTTTCTATTACTAATGATAATGGTATAGAGTTTAGTGAACAAGAGTATCGACAACTTGCTCAAAATACTTCTATGGTTGCTCAAGGAGTTTATAACTTTAGTGTAGGTGATCAGAATAAAAAGTGTTTTTTCGTTGATCATCACTTTGCCCATTGTGCGTATACCTATCTAATGTCTCCGTATAAGGACGCCATTTGTCTCTCAGTGGACTTTGCCGACAACATAGGGTCATCACACTCCGCTTATTACTTCAACGACAAGAATACCCTGTTTAGACCCCTAAGAAGGGGTGGTGATTTCACTATTGGGTCTTATTATGGGCAAATATGTGACTTTTTGGGGTTTTATCCCTCCCTAACAGACGCCGGTAAGGTGATGGCGTTAGCTGCTTATGGTAAGCCTTTTGATGATTATAAGGATTTTTCATGGCCAAATGTAGTTCAAATGGGTGATATTTTCCATGGCGACATGTATTTACACACTATTTCAAGGGCTGGTGTAAAGAACTTCCCAGATAATAGGGTATTTTACCCACAACTCAAAGGTGAGGGTGGAAAAGCTGCTTCTGAATGGTTAGATAAAGAAGATTGGGATAGTAAGCTATCTCAAAACATTGCCGCCACAGCTCAGGCTGTGTTAGAAGAAAGCATTTATAACATGGTAGAGAAGTTAGCCAAGACTGGTGGGCATCTATCAAAGAATTTATGTTTAGCTGGCGGTACCATTTTGAATTGTGTAAGCAATGGTAAGATACTGAATAGCGATTTGTTTGATAATGTCTTTGTAGCTCCAGCCGCCGGCGATGATGGCTTGTGTATTGGTGGAGCTTTATTTCTATCCAATCAATTGAAGAAGAATAAAAAGGATGAGGTAGAGCAGTTGGTAAGTAAGAAGAAGATTCATAGTGTAAAAGAAGTTTTTGAAGGGGGTAAGTCTTATTCAGGCGATAGCATTATTACCGCTATCAAAGATAGTGGACTGCCTTATGAAAAGTTAGAAAATAAAGAAATTATTGATAGAGTGGTGGATTATATCACCGAAGGAAATATAGTCGGTTGGTTTGAAGGCGGCAGTGAAATAGGGCCAAGAGCCTTAGGTCATAGAAGCATTCTTGCTGATGCTAGAAACCCTCTTAACAAAGACGTTCTAAATGAGAAGGTAAAACATAGGGAAGAGTTTAGACCATTCGCTCCTGTAGTACCATTGGAAGATGCCGAAGAGTGGTTTGAACTAAACAGCCAGGAGTCTCCCTTTATGTTGTATAGTGTCCGCTGCAAGCGGCCTGAGGATATACCCTCTGGTGTTCATGTAGACGATACAGCACGAGTACAGACGGTTACAAAGGAATCTAATGGAAGGTTTTACGCTTTGGTAAAATCTTTTGGTGAAAAGACAGGTGTACCTATCATTATCAATACTTCATTCAATGATAAGGGTGAGCCAATCGTGGAATCACCCGAAGATGCTATAGCTTGTTTCTCAAAGACCGGCATTGATGTTTTGGTATTAGAGAACTATCTGATAGAAAAGAAACCCACATGAAAATAATTGGTCTTTATGGTTGTTGTGGTTGGTCGCCAGATGATGATTGGCTACATTCTGCCGGTGCCTCTTTGTGGGTAGATGGAAGTCACATCTCTACTATTAGCGAAGAACGATTAACAAGAGAAAAATATGATGGCAACTTTCCAGATCTATCTATTGATTATGTTTTAGATGAAGCAGAGATAACTAGAGATGAAGTAGATCTAGTGGTGTATGTAGAAAGTGTTCACTCTACACACAGACACGATGCTATTGAGACAGTTTTAATCAGAGAGTTTCCGAACTCAAAAATAAGTTTTTGTGACCACCATCAAGCTCATGCGTGTGCTACCTTCTACACAAGTCCTTTTGAAAAGGCCAGTATTTTGAGTTTTGATGGAGCCGGTAATAGTTTCCCTAACGGTGGCTATGAAACCGGCCTTTATGCTATTGGAGATAAACAAAAAGGTGTTTATGTAGTTTATCATTCTATCAATGGAACAAAGGAACACTCTACTTTTAATCTGGGACAGATATATAATAACATCTCTCGTTGGTGTTATGGCAAAATGGAGCCTAAAAAAGCTGCAGCTATTACTAATCCTTATGTGTTCATGGAAACTGCTCCCGGCAAAATAATGGGACTATCTGCCTACGGAGATAAAGATAAAGTAGATTTACCGGATTTATTTAGGATAAATAATGATAAGTTTTATTTTCCTTACATTTATGATCATAGAATGCCTACTGATTCTCAAATGGATAAGTACGATCCAAAAGATATTGCAGCGTGGCTCCAACATCAGTTTGAGACAATACTTATAAAGTTTTTCAGTACCTTAACAATAAAGGCTCCTAATCTTTGTTTAGGTGGAGGATGTGGACTTAATGTATTAGCTAACACTGCAATAATAAAGGCCGGACTATTCAAAGACGTTCACATTTTTCCTGCAGCTAATGATTCAGGCTTATGTTTTGGTGGAGCACTTTATGAAGTATCTCAAAAAGAAGAAATAATAAAGATGGATGATTATTTAGGATTTACAGGTAGACTTTATAACGATGAGGAAATAGAAGATGCTTTACGAGAAGCTAGTTGATGACGAGCTACTTGATAGAGTAGCCGAAGACATTTCTAATAATAAAGTAGTAGGATGGTTCCAAGGGGGTAGTGAATTCGGGCCCAGAGCGTTGGGACACCGTAGTATCTTTACTAACCCCTGCTGGGAGCTTGCCAAATCCCATCTAAACGACAAAGTAAAGTATCGGGAGTATTGGCGTCCATACGCCCCCATCGTTGCCACAGACGATGCCAGCAAGTATTTTGATATTATAGAGACAGAAGCTAACTCATACATGTTGATGTCTTACAAGGTAAAAGTTGACAATTTACCGGGAATAACACACGAAGATGGGTCCGCCAGAATACAGACGGTCAATGCGGAACAAAACAGTAAAGTTTATAAATTATTAAAATGCATTAAAGATAAGATAGGAGTATCTGTTTTACTAAATACATCGTTCAATCTTGGTGGAGAACCAATTGTGGAGTCTCCCAAGGATGCTGTAAAAACATTTAACAACTCTAACATTGATGTTTTAGTGTTAGAGAATTATTACATTACCAAAGGAGGTGAGTAAAATGGCAGTACAGGATTCATACAATCAAATCCAGATAGTTCTGGAAGAGTTTCAATCCAATCACGAAAAGAATGCTAGTGGCAACAAGGCCGCTGGAACACGTGCTCGTAAGGCTGCGACTGAGTTGAAGAAGTTGTTGACCGATTATCGCAAGGTAAGCATCGCTGCATCTAAGTGAATCGAATACTTGTAATTGGTGATTTATTAACGGATCGCTATAGGTTTTTAAGGCTACTCAGATCCGATCCCGCTAACAACGCTGCTCTTGTCGTAGAAAGTGAACGAGAAGAAATGGTTGATGGCGGGGCCGGTAATCTGGCGCAAAATCTAAAGTCGTTATGCGGAGAAGATGTGCATTTCTCTTATACCGGTGAAAGATTTCCGATAAAAATAAGATACTATGTGGACGGGCGATTTCTTTTACGAGAAGATGAAGATGATTCTATAACACATGATGAAAAAGTAATTGATGAATTTGTAGGACTCATAGATACCGATGATTTTGTTATTATTTCTGATTACCATAAAGGTACTATTGAACGAGCTGACATTGTTCGCATTATTAAAAGAAGTCGGGAACTAGATGATGTAACTGTTTTTGTAGATACAAATTTTGTTTACCCCGAGCATGAAAATGCTGATTGGCTAAAGATTAATCTTAAGACAGCTCAAGAATGTGTAAATAAAACGGATAAAAACATAGCTAAAACCATTTCTAAAATTAGTAATTCTAATGTTATTATTACTAAGGGTGACGAAGGCTTCGTAACTTATCTAAAAGATTTAGAGCAAACGATTTGCTTTACCAAAGATGAGAATAAAAGTTTTATAGATTCTATAGGGGCCGGCGATACATTTTTAGCTGGTTTTGTTTCCTATATGGCTCGACATAATACAGGGGAACTTCCGGCTTTGGTATATGCAGACATAGTGGCTCATTTATCTACTAGTCAATTAGGTACTATTGATGTGGTAACAGCAGCGATGGCAGATAAAGAATATAGAGATGCAAAAACATCTATGAAAGAAGAAGAGGATACCTTATATGTCCACCGCACTATTGATAATGTGTAAAGATGAGTTTATAAAAGTAAAAAACATTATTAAAAGCTGTGAGAGTGTAGTAGATGAAGTTGTAGTAGTCGTGACGGGGGAGAGGAAGGTTAAAGAGTCGGGCGACTATAAGGTTTTGTATTATCCTTGGCACGACTGCTACTCTTCACCACTCAATGCTGGATTAAGGTTGGCTGAATCTGAATGGGTGTTTCGGATGGACTCAGATGAAGAAATAGACTCAAAGAATATAGAAAAAATAAGTAGAGCAGTAAAGATGGAAGGCATAGATGCCTTTGTGGTAAAGCAAAGAGGTTATCTTCCAGTAGGTAGAGAAGAGTTTGGAGTTAAAAAGGTTCCAGCTTATAAAGGTTATGATTTGGCGGTTGATGATGGATGTATAAGATTGTTTAGAAATGATCCAAGAATATTTTTTGAGTTTAATACTCACGAAACTCTTTATAACTCTCTAGATAGAGGGGGTTTTAAGTACATAAAAACAGACTTGGTTATACATCATTGGGGTAAACTTAATATGAAAGATAAGGCACCCTATTATTATGAGTTGGCAAAAGATAGATTACGCAGATATCCAGAAGAGTACCAAAGTTATTACTATGTTGGAATATCTGCGGAGTTTATTGGTAAAATAGAGGAATCGTATCAGGCATTCAAGTCTGGTTACGAGAAATATAACACTGAATACTATCGAAAACCGATGGATTTTTTAAATAACAAAAGGAGGAAGTAATGGCAGATAATAATTCTATCAGCTTGGAAACTTTGCAGGAACAGCAGAAAAGCCTTTCTGATGTCGTTGCACAATTAACCGCGACCCGCGCTCAACTCGATGAGCAGTTGGCAGCGGTTCGCGCTAACCTATCTACTAATGCTGGAGCCCTTCAGTATGCTAATGCTCTTATTCAGAGTATTACTGGTGAAGATGCACCTGCGGCAGATGTACCCGCTGAGGCACCGGAAGACGAAGAAGTAGCTCTATAATGTAATTTATTCCATCTATAAATGTTTTAGCAAATTTTTGTTTCATATTTATTTTAGGAGTTTTATAGGTTCTTTTGTAATTGTTAAAAGTTTAACTCTCTACGTGAACAAAAAACTAGGTATATCTTTCTTAATGGCTTCTCAAGCCGCAAGAACTATACAGCTTTATAACATTTATAGATGGAGAAAATAGATGGCCGAAGTCTTTGTCTCGCCAGGCGTCTATACTCAGGAAATTGATGATACTTTCGTACCCGCTGGTGCTGGTACGATTGGTGCTGCCTTGATTGGCCGCACTACATCAGGCCCTGCGTATAAACCTGTGCAAGTAAGCAATTTTGGTGAATTTAGAGATACGTTTGGTGGTCAAGACATAACAAAATATATGCCTTATGCCGCTAAGTCTTATCTTAGAAACGGTTCACCCCTCACAGTAGTACGTGTTCTCGGTAGAGGCACGGTAAACACCGGCCAAGTCGGTGCTATCGCATTTCCTGTTGCTAATGTATACTCAGCTTCAGCTATTAGTGGTACTAATGTCTGTATGGCTGTTGTAAAGAGAAGAAGCACCACCGATCTTTTCGATATTGTTATGAGTGGTACTGTTAGTAACTTCGCCCTTTCTGCTAATGATACTATTGTTAGTGGTCTTTCGCTTGTCGAATCAGATGGCAATTACATTAAGAAAGTATTGGGCGTTGATCCTATACAATCTTATGATGGTGAACAACTTACCGATCTGTATGTAGACGCTGTATTTAATTATGGTAGTGCTGCAGGTACTGTAAGTGCTAATGCAGCTCAGCCAACAATTGCAGGTGCAGCCGCTGATTTTTCAACCATCACTGCTGCTGGCGATTCATTCAATCAAGTCACTGGTGGTTTTTCTGGTGCTGATACTCCGTGGATTGTCTCACAGAATATGAATGGCACTGTTCATAACTTGTTCAAGTTCAGCACTCTGGCTGATGGCAATGTTGAGAATAACAAGTATAAAGTTTCTGTTTCTAATGTAGATGTCGCAGCTTCTCAAACTGCTTATCCTAAGTTTACTGTAAGTATTCGGATGGCTAATGATACTGATGAAGAGCCAATCATTCTTGAGAACTTTACAGATGTTGTATTAGATCCTTCTAACAAGAATTATATTGCTAGAGTAATTGGTGATAGAAGAACGCAGTTTGATTTGTCACAGAATCCGCCTGAAATTCTATTTAATGGTGATTATCCTAATAAGTCTAAGTATGTTAGAGTATTTATGGGTAATTATCCCGCTCAAGCAAGACCTGCTGGATTCCAGGGTGTATCCAGTAACTCTTATGAAAGAGATGGTATTGGAAGTGTTACTGCTGCTGCCTTACCATTGAAACAAAATCAGCTCAATTCAGTAAATGCTGTTGACTCACGCATTTTTACAGGGGTTAATTTTCAATCGGTAGGTGTTGGTGATCGGTTGAAGAGAACCATTACTTCTGCTTCAGGTACCACAAGCAATGATAATGGTATGTTGGTATTTGCTGCCGCGGCAGATTATGCTGGCTCTGGCAATGTAAGTAACTATACCTTTATTGATCAGCTGGGTAGTAGCTCAGCTAATTTCTCAACTAATAATCCAGTTCGTTTTACCGTACCGATGTTTGGTGGTTGGGATGGATTTGATCCTCGTAAGAAGCAGTTGGAAACTGAACAATCTACTGGCACTGATACTTTGTCTGGTGACTTTGATAGAGCTATTAAAATTCTTTCTAATCCCGATGAAGTTGATTTCAATCTGATTGCAATGCCAGGTATTAGCTCATCTGCCGGTGGCTCGCTCACCGATAGATTGGTTGATATGTGTGCTACACGAGCAGATGCTTTTGCTCTTATTGATATAGCTAATACTACTGCTACAGGCGCAGGCTTGAGTTTGTCGGTAGCAAATGCTATTACTGAGGCACAAAAGTATAGCTCTAACTATGGTGCTACTTATTATCCTTGGGTACGTATTAATGATATTGATAACGATAAGCTTGTATGGGTACCGCCTTCGGTGGCTGTCCTAGGGGCTTACGCATTCAATGATAGAGTGGCGCAACCGTGGTTTGCACCCGCTGGGTTTAATCGCGGTGGTTTGGACGAGGTACTAGAGGTTAGAAGAAGATTAACACAGTCTCAGCGTGATGATCTTTATAATAGTAATGTTAATCCTATTGCCACCTTCCCAGGCCAAGGCATTGTTGTTTTTGGTCAGAAAACTCTACAGGTAAAACAATCTGTATTGGATAGAGTTAATGTTCGCCGTATGATGATTGAGGTTCGTAAGACCATTGCTGGCTTCTCACGACTCTTCATCTTTGAGCCTAACACTGTTGCTACAAGAGAGCGTCTGTTGACTCAGGTCAATGATTATCTTGCAAGTGTACAGGCAGCTAATGGTATCAATGAGTTCAGAGCTATTTTGGATGAAACCACTACTACACCTGATCTGATTGATAGAAACATCATCAAGGGTAAGATTTTCTTGAAACCCACCACCGCAGCTGAAATCGTTATCTTTGACTTCACCGTCACACCTAACGGCGCAGCTTTTAGTGAGTAAAAACTTTAATGGAATGGGGTTTCGGCCCCATTCTGTTATATTTTTTTGATGAGTAGTGTATTTATTATAGGATGTTTATTAAAATAAAAATGAAGATGGAGATTTAGAATGTCACAGCCTTTTGAAGTTAACGCGATGTTGGCTGACACTTTTGAACCAAAGAGACAAAATAGATTTTTGTTTCAGTTTACTGACGATACATTGCCAGCTTATATTGCTAGATCAGCTTCTCGGCCGTCTTTTTCACAGGAAAGTATTACGATTGATTACTTGAACTCCAGACGGTATTTGGCTGGTAAGTTTGAGTGGAACACAATGACCCTCGGGCTTCACGATCCTATTGCTCCCTCCGCGGCGCAGAAGGTTATGGAATGGGCTCGATTGGCGCATGAAACGATTTCTGGTAGAGATGGTTATGCAGCTTTTTACAAAAAGAACTTTAGTTTGATTTCTCTTGATCCTGTCGGAGCTGCTGTTGAGAAGTGGGAAATTAGAGGAGCTTTTCTTACCGATGTAACTATGGGTGATTATGATATGGCTTCCAGCGAGCCGCTTCCTATTGACATTACAGTTCGCATGGATGAGTGCATACTTAGGTACTAAAAATTTTATTAAGGTTTTTTTAAATGTTTTTAGAAAGGAAGTAAATGACAGAAATTAATGTCGATTTGAAAGAAGACCAAGAAGATCAAGAAGGAAACCCGATAGCACGAATAGAGCTTACTCCAGAAGAGGAAGCTGCTTTTAGTAGAGCAAAGAATCTCGGACAACAAGCTGACGAAGTAGCTGGATTCAAAGTACCAACTGACTTCGTTCAGCTTCCGTCCGGAGGTAAAGTATATCCTATAAATTCCCACTTACATAATGTTAAAGAGTTGGAGCTAAGACATCTTACGGCAGCTGACGAAGATATTCTTACTTCCCGTTCTTTGCTTAGAAGTGGGAAGGCTATTGATGCCGTTATTGGCGCTTGCTTATCTGATAAGAGAATTAATGTTGAAGAACTCTTGTCGGGCGATAAGAATGCCATTGTTACATTTCTGCGTGTTAGTGGATATGGATCTGATTATGAAGTAGAAATGGATTGTCCAGGTTGCGGCGAGACAACCAAGCACATTTTTGATTTGAGTAATCTTCAAATGAAGACTCTTGATATTGAGCCAGCTGTTGCGGGTGATAATAGATTTACTTTTCAATTGCCACAGACGGAAATCAATGTAGAGTTTAGATTCCTCAACTCTCTACAGGATAAAGAAATTGCTGATGCTCAAGAAAAAATGAAAAAGAGAACTCAATCTCCTATTGATAGAAATGTAACTACTCGTTTGAAAAATGTTATCATTGCTATTGAGGGAAATAGTGATCAAGGTTATATTAATCAGTTTGTAGATAATATGAACGTAAAAGATTCTAGAGCAATTCGTAAATACATGGAAACTAATACTCCTGATCTTGATATGAATCAAGATTTTGAATGTGTTCATTGTGGACACAGAGGGGAGGTGGAAATACCGATTACGGTAGGTTTCTTTTGGCCTGAGGCCTAGTGATAAAAATGCTATTTATGATGAAGTATTTGATTGTGTTTATTATGGTAAACTAAATTTTTCAGACGCTTATAATCTACCAGTAGCTTTAAGAAAGTTTTGGATAACCAAAGTAACTGAAGCTATGGAGCAAGAAAATAAAAATGAAACGGCGAAATTAAAAGCTCAAATAGAAGCTCGCCGTTAAAGATTACATTTAAGGTAGTATATCCTCTTATCGTATTTTTTTGGTAAGGGGATATTTATTTTGTGTTATTCCGTGACCCAGGAGATTATCATGTTTGGAATTAAAAAGAAAAATGAGAGATATCAGATAGACGAAGGGCTTTTTGATCTTTTGAAAATTATGATCGGTGGCAATATAGACGTAAAGAAAACACCAGATGCTAAGCTATCTAAAAAAGGTAGAGCGTTGAAGAAGTCGGCTATTGCCTTTCAGTCTGAGATGGAAGCTAAGGCTAAGAAAGAAGGTTTTAAAAATTTAGATGATTATGTTGCGGCAAAGAAAAAAGAATTAGGACTTTAATATTTTGACCTGTAGTTGAGAATAAATGGCAAAATCTGATTTTGACAAAGCGGAAAGCTACCAAAAGAAAATGGGAGGCACTCTTCATCTTGCTGTAGAAGAGTTAGCTACCGCTATTGGTGTCGCGGCAAAGGGGGTTGATGAACATGGGCGCCTTACAGAAGAGGGTGCCAAAAACTTTGCTGAATTATTAGATACCGCCGGTAAGGAGCAACTAAAAGCTCAACAAGACATTCAGAAACAGACTGATAAAATTCAAGCTGATCTCAATAAGGCTTTTTCCGGTTTGGCAAAGCGTATTCCTATCATTGGAAAAGATCTTGAAAAAGGTTTTGAAAAAATGATGAAGAATATGACCATGCGTATGGATCAAATATTGACCAAAACGTGGGGTAGACTCGGCGCGGGAATGAAGGGAGCTATGAAGGTCGG
>Ga0209128_1001604_pt1 | contig 15363 bp, 25 predicted proteins | sample ETNvirnome_6_100_FD_184072 | JGI IMG/M metagenome (GOLD analysis project Ga0209128, IMG submission 184072) | Marine viral communities from the Pacific Ocean - ETNP_6_100 (SPAdes) (version 2) | ecosystem: Environmental > Aquatic > Marine > Oceanic | place: Pacific Ocean | collected 2013-06-19 | reverse complement strand
TCTGAAATCAGATCGTCGTCGGCCAGCTTATCGCGAATCATATTTTCAAGGTTATTTGTGTTCATTTTCTTTCCTAGTTTGGTAGCGCGGGCGGGACTCGAACCCGCAAGGCCTAAGACCGGCAGATTTTAAGTCTGCTGTGTATACCGATTCCACCACCACGCCATTCGCTTACTAATATTGCGCGGCTTGAGCAACTGCTTCCCAATTTGTTCCGGGAGAGCGCGGAATATCGCGCAACTTAATTCCCCGCTTGTCTCGTATGTAGCTAATCTTAGCCATCATTTCCTTATAAGTTAAACTTTCATCAAGCGTTTCAACTACACGGTCATGAGCGTCCTGGCGTGTGCTAGAGGCGTTCCAAATTTTAACCAACTTGATTGTGTATTCTGTTCTATCCATTATCATTGTCTCCTAATTGAATTTGATAAAAGAGGTATGTTCCTATTCCCGCTCCGCAAAGCAGTAGTCCAATAATTTCTATAAAATTAATCATTATGTATTGGTGAGCCGTCAGGGACTCGAACCCTGAACCTAAAGATTAAAAGTCTTTTGCTCTGCCTGTTGAGCTAACGGCCCAGTAGCAACCTCCATTGTACTTACAGTATAGCACAAACAGGAGGCGCTGTCAACATCTTTGTGTATATGTTCCGATGAACCAGATGGGCGCCCACAGCAAAAAGAAAACCAGTAGAACAATGGCAAAACCGGTCTCCAATCCGATGTAGGTATCTAGCCGGAGCCCATTGATGGCTGCCGTCATCAAAACGCTGCTCACCCAGACGTATACGCCGCTAAGCGCACAAAGTAGCAAGATTGCTATTACATTTATAAAGTGTTGTAAAAACTTTTTCATTCTATTCAGCATAGTTTTTCATCCATTCTCTAATCAATCTGCCCGCATCGGAAGCGACGCTATCATCGATATCGGCTCCCAGCAACCAGTTGGCTATTTTCTTGATAGTGTGCACCTCAGGCAGAGGGATCGCCATATCTAAGCGATATGCGTCGTTATGCACAGCGAATCTATCGTATACTTCGCCGCGAGGGCGGGCATATTTATCTATATTCTGCCACTCCCACTTAGCACCTAGACGCCACAGTGTGTTCCACACCACTTCCCAGTCACTGATGGCTTGGTGCGTCCAAGTAAAATTTTTGAAGCCCGTCCTGTTGGGGAAATCTTCTAACTCATCCAGGGGATCTCTCATCGTTTCCTCACCAACTTAATCTGGTTCTTTGTCATTTCTACTTGCCCTTTGCCGCGGCGCATATAATATGAGTCCACGCTTCCTGGCTTTTCAAACCAGTGAACCACGAACCACGGCTGCGGGTTCTCTAAGTCTCGGTATCTTCCCGAGGCTTTTGTATCCATTGTAGGTCCTCCGACAATAATGCCGAAGCCCTTTCCGTATTTGCTACTCCGCGCCTCTACCAGAGCGCCCGGAATGTATCTAGCTCTTGCCACTGTATGCCTCCATCGTAGCTACAGTATACCCTCCCAGCGCCACGTTGTCAACCTCTAATCCATTATCCTCCCTTTCGCGGAGGCACTTCATTCGCTCTTGTGTATAGCGTATTATTGTTTCGTCGTCCTGGGTGTCATAATAGACCTTTTCGCCCCGCAATTCTTGTACCCGGCGCCGAATGTAGGCATGTGTATCAAACTTTTTCAAGATAGTCTCCATGAAATGTTATTATTCTTTCGAATTTTGTGAAGTAGACATCGTATTTAAGATGAAGTGGCACAAGCTCAGGGTGGAAGGTTTCATCACTTTCTTCGCCATCTGCAATGCCCACAATGATCCCCAACCCGTATGCATTTCCCTCCCGATTTAAAATATCCTTCACCAAATCTCCTACATGAAAATCTTTCATTAGGGTCGTTTAATTACAATAGTGTCAGGCGCCCGCAATGACTTTTTTCTACGCTTGGAGCGCTTTTCTTTTATCGGCGAAGCGTGCTTGCTCATACAACGACCACACGCGATGTGGCCCTCTAAATTATTCGCCACCCCACGCAGGCGCGCCGGCGAATAACTGCACAGTTCACAAGTTAATCGAGATTGCTCACGTGCGGCCGTGATGATGTCTGCCACGGGCGGCGTAAGATTGCGAGCGCCCACATATAATGTGCCGTCTTCGTTTTTAGCAACCTCTGTAACGGCGGGGGCATGCTCGCCGTCGCCAGAGAGCTTCTCAATCTTTTTAGACATTTCATAAATTATCTTATACCATCCGTCTTCGCACTGAAATCCCCAGGCCATCTTTGAACTCTCCAGAGGTGCCGTTCTCTCTCGATATAAGTGTGGGAACCTTTCGTAAAGTTCGTTGGTTTTGTGACTATCCATAGTGTAGTCCTCCTATGCCATTAGAGTAGCAATATTCCATCATTATGTCAAGAAAAAAACAAGTTAATTCCTTGTTCTCTCTGCTGTGCTCACCAGTTCAAAGTCTGCATCGCTGAATGTAAAGTACTGTCCAGCTACAAGAGCCGTGATCACTCTATATTCAACCTGGGTTTGATCGTGGGTCAGTTCTTTTATTTCCGTAACAATGCCCAAAGGCTTTTGGACCCAATCATCCCCGCGAACCCTCACTAGGTCGCCTATTCTTATTTCCATTCGGACGCCGGAAAAAGCGCGTAAATCTGAGCACATTTCTCATCCGGCAGCACGTGCGCTTCCGCCCAGCGCGTTTTCGCATCATACGCATCGACTCCAACCATATGACCAAGCAACTTATCCCTACCTTTATTTTTTCTAGTCTCGTAAATTTCAAATTCTATCTCGTAATCTCCGTGAAAAACCATTTAGTCTCCTAATGTCCTTCTACTATACCATCCTGTGGCCCGTGTGTCAACCATTATCTCCTAATAATGCCCGCGAGTTGTTTAAACCTTCTTGTGGATTCCTGGAACAAATTTGGTTTCAGACCGCGGGGGCCCCTATTGAACAAAAACAACCCAACGTCTGCAGCAACTAATTCTCCGTTTGCTCGAACCATTATATTACCAGAGTGAAGATCGCCATAGCTCATCTCCAGGCTACTGTCTCCAGTTTCTTGACCCAACTTATTAAGCTTCCGGAGCCTCTGTAGAAATATTTGAGCCACTTTTGATTGTAATTCTTTTTCTTTCGGCGGGGCAGTTATTGGACTTAGATTTTTGGCTTGAGCTTTATAGACCTCTTTCCCGTATTCAGTTTCGGGATCGTATTGCGGGAGCTTTGTGGCCGCGGCCATTTTCTTCATAATGACGGATGTCAATGGAAGGGGATAGTGGTGATCTCTAACATCATCAGCAAGTTCTTTGTTGTTAAGCCAGTCTTTGATTAATGCAACGAGCCTTTCAGAAATGGCATCATACGCATTATATAATAATACCGTGAGTAAGGGTTGCCCCTTCTCGTCATCTATGGCCCGGGCCCAATCGGGGTCCTTTTCTTCGTCACTCAACTTTTCCATATCCACAGGAATAACCGTTCCTTCTTTAATCTTGTTTATTATTTGTTTTCGCACGTGAGCAATTGCCTGATCCATCTTGAACCATATAGACTTGCCGCGGCCCTTCGGACGAGCCGAATCGGCTGATTTAATGCGTTCATACAACTCCTCATTCATCGTGTCCTCTAGAGAATTATAAAAATTGTCAAAGTTCAGAACATTTTCAACATACCGGATCATCCCCTGAGGGGATGCTTCTCGCGCTCCAGAATATCCAAAAATATCTGTTTGTACATCCTCGTATCCGGCGGAGTCTAAGGACTCAAGTTTTTCCATCCGTATAATCCACAGTTCCATCGGGCCAGCGTCAGGACTATGTGCGGGCTCATATGTCCACTCTTTTTTTGGGATATCCTCAACGGGCCGACGATCGTTGATCGGAGGCATAAGCGCAACGGGGTCGCTCTTGATCTTCTCAATATCATATATGATTGGTAAGATTTTTGCAGCATCGGGCATTTCTGAGGTTGCGGCTTCACGGTTTGTATGAACAGTGGCGTAGGCCGAAGCTTCCTTCTCCCACGCTGTTACTTTTACAACCTCATTCTGACCGAGGCCATAGGCCAAGTATGCGACACTATATTCGCCTTGCCCCAAGGGCTCCGGCTCTATTTTTAGATCGTTGGAGTCTGCATATCTTTCTAGGGCTGTCATTAGCACGTGCTTATTAAAACTAGTAGTCGTTACAAAATCCTCATCCCCGAGGCCAAGGCGAGGGACATGCGCGGCGTCTCGTTCTGTCGGCGGTGGAATTTCTAGTGTTTTGTCGGGGTCTTCTTGATCGTGCCGCGGATCCTTAAATTTGCGGCGCGGTCGGCGGGGTGCCTGTCTTGTATCGACTTCCACAAGAGGTCGAAGTTCTTCTTTAATGACCTGATGGAGTTTCGCTGTCGATATTTTCATCCTCAACTTTTTCCTCTTCATTAAATAGTCCGAAGCGTTCTTGTTCCCCGTCGTCATAAGTGATAATGGTTCGATTACCTGGATGGGGGCGGATATGAACAGTAATAAAATCGCTCATCGAATCAAACACAGCGATAGAGCCTCTGGGGGGCGGGAACAACCAATGAGCCACACATTGGCCCGTTGCAAGCGTCACTCCTTCGATAACGACGCCTTCCCCCGAAACACCCGTTTCATCATACTGACGCGCGACCGTAAAGGTTCTAATCCCTTCTGGGGCCAAGCGTGGTGGTTTCTTGGGCTTAAGTTCCGTAGCCTTTGCTTCTTGTTTTTCCTCTTTGAGGGGGTGTGTGTCAGCCATTTTTTAAAATCCATCGATATATATTTAGTACATTGGGCGCCAGATCGAACTTCTCTATTTCTTTAGGAGAGACCCATCGCCAATCTTCGTGTTCAAAGTCTATTTTCACTTCTCCCCTATAATTTCGTGTGTAGTAAACGGTTAAGTCATTTTTAGAAAAAATCCCAATCTTCTTTAGATCATGAACATCTAAAGTGGTCTCTTCTTTTACCTCTCTTACGGCGGCACTATGGGGTGATTCATTGGGCTCAACTGTTCCGCCGGCAAACGCCCATTTATGAGGCGCCCACTTAACCCAGCCTGGTCTATTTAGAATCAATAATTGATTTTTGTCATCAATGATGGCAACTAATGCGGCAGCCATTTTTTTTTGAATTTTTATTTTAATCATTGGTCTAGGCTATAAAGTTTATCATAAGCTTGAGTGTATATCGAAAAGAGTTGCTCGATGTCGCCCGAACGACGAAGCATCTTAAATGCCAAATTTTCGGCAGAATATATTCCTGTTTTTTCTAAGCCCCCTCTGCGCATTTGCTTAATCTTTTCCTTTATTTTTTCGGCCCCCTCGAAGGCTCTTTCGTACTGATTGTTGTCATACATTAAACTCAATTTGTCCACTTCTCTTGCAATAGATCGCATTTTTTTGGTAGCTGTTTTTTTATCAATCTCGGGCTTTATTTTTTGTGGTTTAATCAGCCATCTATCGTTAAGTAATGAATAAACACCCGTGGATGTGTGAGGCTCGTTAATATTTTGAACATAAATTTCCACCTCGTGTCCCTTTACTTTAATATTATGCATTTTATTCCAGCGCGAACGTATCGCATCAAAAAACTTCTTGACCATTTCTTCATTATCATTAATTTCTGCAAAATCCACAATAATATGTAAATCAATATCAGAAAATTTAGACCAGTTGTAATTGGCAATCGAGCCAGTAATAACAACATCTTGTAAACCAACATCCAAATCAAGCTCTTCTAAAAATTCTTCTACGATATCCATCAAGGCTCCCTTCACGCCCGGGCGCACTTCCTTATCGCCATTCCATATTTTTTGGTTTAGGTCTGGCTGAACATCGAAGACCATGAGGCCCTTATCTGGGGCTCCGATCGTTATAAGAATGTCTTCATCAAGAGCCTTCTCTTCTAGGCCCCCTGCAACGGCAGGGGGTGCTGATTTGCCGCGCTTGGTGGAAGCGGGGCGCGTAAAGGGACTGCTCCCCTTCTTTTGTGGACCCTTTAAAATATACTCTGCCTTATCTCTGGCGTATTCTGCTGCGCGTTGGCGCCGAACCTTTTGGTAGTCAACTTCGGTAATTTTGTAGGAGCCGGGGCCGCGGAACACTTTCTTCCTTTGTTTCGGCTTGCGTTCTTTATAGCGCAAGATAGCAACCCCCTTTAAATACCCCATTTGTTTGACGAGGCGCTTCATCATCACGTCTTTTGAAATATCTCTTGGTTTGCGGCAGTGTATTTTTAAGGTCGAAAGATATTTGGTTCCCAAATCTTTTTGAACGCCCCCTTTTTCTTTTTCGACGAGAGTCACCGTGAGGACCTCGGGGAGAGCACGGATATCGTTTTTTGTTTCGTCACGGGATCCACCCATATCCTTGGCCATCGAGATCAATATTGTAAAATAAAAGGTCTCTTGATAATAGTGTGGATCGGCGGCCTCCTGGAGGAAGTCCTTAAAGTTTTGGATTTCGCGTTTCATCTAAATAAATAGTTCGCTGTGTTTGATAAGAGCCAGGGTTTCTTCATAACCCCCCACTTGAAACCAGTGGTTGTCGGCCATCTTTTCCAGGCGCTGGGCTAACGGCCAATCATTACCTCCCGGTACATTTCGATCTCCGACAAAGATCATCGAGACGTCAGTCCCGTGGATTTGTTGTAACTGATCCACCACTTGTCCCTTATTTTTACCTCTAGGATAGATATCTACCGAGATGGTGCCCCCAATCGAAACTTCAAATTGAGGATATAAGTTAGTAATATATTCAACCATATCTTCTCTCTCTTTTGCAGTGCGGTCCCATTTATAATAGGCATCCCGCAAATTAGGAGATGCATTGCGCCCCAGTGTACTAAAATTTACCATCCCGTCTCGTAATTCAATATGGCACCCAGTCTTTGTTTTCCACGGCGAGTGTGCAAGATATATTTCCAAATCTTCTACAAACATATCTGGCAATGAAAGCCTGTTCTTATATATGCAATTACCATTTGAGTAAAATACATTCCCGGAGCAAGTGAAAATTCCTTCGCATTGATCTAAGAAGGAGGGAAAAACTTGCCGTTTAGTTTTTTCTATGTTTGAGCCTGTTACAATATAAACTTTTTTATTTTTCTCTCGCATCCAGCTGAGAAAGGTGTCTGCAAACTTTTCGGTTATCGGCTCTAGCGGCTCCGTTAGGGTGCCATCGACATCAAACAAGTAAATTCTATCAGGCATCGCCGCAAGTCTTCATGTTTCTGACTATCGAGTCTGTCAACTCATCTTCAAGTTCTTTTGCAGAGCCACTCCAAACCGCTGGGTCGTGGACCTCCTCATCGAGAAATTGCCAAAGCGCCTCATTTTCGTCGGCGAGTTTTTCAAATCTTTTTAACTTGGCTTCTATTTTTTCGACGCGCTTATGCAAGACATCGAATGATAGTACCTTTTGGAACATCTGTCGGATTAAAGAGAACATCTACTAACTCCTGTCTAGTAATTATGCCTGACTTTCGATTATAGATTAATTCTAATAAACGTTTTTGTGCATCTAAGGGGATTGGGAAAGGGTTTGAAATAAAATTACTTTCCGTAAGTTCAAACATTTCCACAGATCTTTTATTATTCATCGAAGGGATCCTTCCTATATTTAGTTAGTTCCCCGCAGAGTCGTCGTCGTCGCCGGTGACATAATCAATTACGTATCCAATCTCAACAAGCGACCCTTCTGGGGGCACCACATCAAAGTATACCACATTCGTAGCAGGATCGTAAGTCCAATCTGTAAATTCTGTGAACTCTACGAATACAATGATGCTGTCCTCGATGGGAGTATATGTCAGGGCCCACTCCTCGTGCGGCTCTACCTGCGCGGACGCGTCTTGTACTCCGGTAGACCAGTCGTCAGAGCAGATATCAATTACCACCCCTCCAAAATGATCGGTGGCCTCAATATACTTATCCCCAATATTTAGTAGCCCCGGATTACATAAAAGACTATTGGGGATATGGGCGATGCTTCCCAGAAATACTGATGGGCGCAGCGATGCATACCATTGAATGAATTGAGCAACATTCACATTCGGACTCTGCTCTTCCTCGTCTGATACAAATACCACCAGGAGCGCGGCATCGTCTCGCATCCACGTTGTAGCGTAGGGGTTATCTTCAATGTACGCCTGCGTGGCTTCAAATCCTTGTTCCCAATGCCCCACCGCAACGTTATTCCATAAATTTAGAGCGTCTGCAATATCATCGCCCGGCACCAAAGGAAAAAGAGCATCATTGCGTGCTTGGGGGGGACTCGCCGATGTCATGTTAAGGCGCCAGCCGGACGGCGGCAACGCATTCATCATTGCTTCAATGCCTGCCAGAAGCTCCGGGTCATTGTCATTCATGGAGCCGGACCTATCAATGACCCACAGGATATCTACTCCATTAAATGAATATGGTTGTTCGAATGAATCAATCCAAACATCCCCCCCCTCACCCGGTACTTCTACAAGCACCTCAACCGGAACTTCAATCCTAACTACTTCGCCCGGGTTCTGATCATAAATTGTATAGTCTCCTTCGCACGCCCCCATAATTAAGAACATTAAAAGGGCACCGATGGAAATTGTACGTTTCATCATTAACTACCTGGGATTCGGCGCTCCTCTGCGCGGGGCAGCGGCTCCGGGGAAAGCATTAATAGTGTCTATTCTCTCGGCACTTTTAATTCTTATCTTTATCATTTCATGATCAATCGTACTCATCGGAGCGACCCACACAATAGAGTCAAGAGGAATCCGAATTCCAATATTTCCTATATCTATACCCGACACAACCCCTATCAGGCGCCCATGGTTATCGAAGACTCCCGAGCCAGAGGCCCCAAACCACCCAAACATATTGGTTACAATCATCTCGTGCTCAAGAGCCGCCACATATCCTCGAATAGTAAGAAGATTGTGATGAGAGGGAAAACCCGTGTATGTTAGGTGCGCGCCAATTAGGCGCTCGTCGTAAGATTTAAAAGGCCTATATTTAACAGCAGTCCGCGTCTTCATTTCGGGCACTACGAGGAAGGCGATATCATTGACGTAATCGACAAAAACGACCCTCCCTACTACGGTCTCGTCATCCCGACCATCAATAGCCATGACGCTCTCAGACCGCACAACATGAGCAGCAGTAACCACAACACGTCGACCGGAGGCGATCATATACGTTCCCGAGCCATGACCCCCGGCCAGCATAGATCTCACTTTAACTGCGGAGCGGCGGGCCCGTTGTTCGGCCACTGAAAGATTTGAAGCGTCCAGTACTTCGAAAGCTTCGCCCAGGACGCTTTGTACCTCGACGCTCTCTCCAGATGTTTTGAAGAGATCGGGACTAATATTGGTCGATTCGGAATTAGATGATAACGGAGGCGGGATACAACTCACTAAAAGTAAAGAAGTGACTATAACAAAACTTTTAATCCAGCTGCGCACGAAACTCCTCCGTGGTGCGGGCTACTCCGTCACTTCATAAGTGTATTTTTACCTGCATACTCCCGTGGGATGCAATATCGCATACGACCTTTGAGTCCTTTCTAGCCTTTATCTCTATTAGTAACTAGGGGAGTAAGAGAGCTTTCCCGGAATTATTTAATCATTTGTTGCCAGCGCTGTATAGTACGCGATTCGGATAGCCCATAGTCGTAATCCATTTCTCCTGCTGATTGGCGGAGGGGAAGGCCCAGCTGGTCCTCGCGATCGCGTTCTTTCTCTGCGTCAATCTCACCGGCAATGTCACGATAGACACCATATGCTTCTAATCTTTCCTCGACACCTTTCCAAAAACCATTGTAGTCAAACTCTGCGTCTTCGGGTGCGGCTTCGACGCTGACGAGGTAACCTGATATCTCGGCAATCTCGGATAGATAGCTGTCGAGCCGTACGAGCTCGCTCTTTACGATTTCTTCGTCCTCATCGTCACTGGGTTGGAAGTCGTCCTCCCACACCATATCAACGCGGAGCATCGCGGCTTCGGAATCTTGAACGCCTCTCGCGAATACCTCAGCGGTCCGGATACGGGGGTTCGGATAAAGGGTGTCGTCGGCTATGGACTGTGCGTCCATCCGAATCTCCCAGCGGAGTCGCTGCACGCCCTCGATTGGGTCCTCGTCTACAACAATATCCTTAACTGGCCAGAAAGCTTGGTGACGCAGAACAACCCCGACTACACCAATGTGCTCGTCGCCACCGGGCCATTCAATTTCCACAGTGGTCTGACTATCTTCTTCTATAGAAGCTTCTTCGAGTAGTTTTGTTGCCTCCTTAACCCACGAGTTCTTCACCTTAATACCTGGGTGCTTCTCGTCGAAATATTCCAGCATCTCGTCGAAGCTTTCAGGGTTGTTGGCGTGCTGTCCGGTCTCACGAATTCGCTCCACTCCCATATTCTCGATAAACCAATCAACATATGGCCAAAGGTCTTTCTTTGGTGCGGTATTACCTTGACCTTTAATTTGATAAAGAGTGGTGCCGTCCAACTCTAGAGTTATAAAGGGCTTCATGCTGCGTCCACCCCCAGCCCGTAAGGAAATCAAGGTGCCGTGGTCGCCGCGGCCGCAGTGTCCCATCTTTTTACCTTCAAAATCACAAGCATGGCTCTGGATATCATACCAGAAATAGCCGTTATCAAAAGTGTGAATGACTTTGTCAGGATCCTTCGTGGGGTTGTCAAGAAATATCTGCGCTAATCCGTATGCCCTACGAAGACTGTCAGCATACTTAAGTTCCTCTTCATAGTAAACAGGGTCTAGCGCGAGAACAGTCATAATCCTGCGAAGCCTAAGTCCGAGATCATCGTTGTCTGTAAGGCGCGAGAGGAGGGAGTGGTCAAAAATAGTTTGTGCAGTCTTTATCTCACCTTCGGGGAGCCCCACTCGGTTAAGGGCGCGAGTCATACGCTTTCGCAGTCCTTTCATATCCGCCAGAGTTTGGAGGTCTTCGGGATAGTCGCTCTGGACGTCCATAGCCCAATCTATTATAGGTCCGATAGCATCAATTATGCGCTCGCCTAGGGCTTCTCGTTCTTCTTCTGAGGATGAAGCATCCACCCCGCTGGTCTCCCGGACTGCTTTTTTAATAAAGTGCGCCAGGTTTCTCGCATCGGTGACATCAAAAAGCTTCATGTCAAAGTTTTTAAGAAGTTGACCCAGCCATGTAAGGTGTTTTTCGTCTATCTTTTGTAGTTCCACACCCCTCTGTTCCGCAAGCTTTTTGGCATGTACATCACTATGAACAGTGGCTTGTGCTTTACGCCTAATAAAGCGAACTACCCGCGAAGGTAGACCGATATTTTCGATCGCCTCCGCGAGTAGAAACTCACTCCATTTATTTTGTTGACGCAGATACATCAACTATAAATAGTTTTTAGTTTACTTAATGTCGATCTTACGGACGACTGTTTCGGCCTCTGTGGGCTGAACTTTAGGAATTGTGAGTGTGAGGATGCCACTTTCATAAGCTGCCGTCACATTTGCCTCATCCAAGTTGTCACCCAACTGAAACGATCGAGCAAATGCAGAGCGCTTTACCTCGCGGCGCGCATACTGTGCGTCGTTTACATCCTCTCGCTGATTATTCTCTCCCCGAATGGTTAGAATTCCCTCAACAATCTCCACGTCGACACTATCTTTGGTAAGTCCAGGAATGGCAGCTTCAATTTCTACCTTATCATCAAATGTAACCACGTTTACTTTGGGGTATCCTCCCTGAAGAAAGAAGTCTTGGCCGACTTCCTTATGCAAGGTGGGGAACATGTCCCCCCAAAAAGAATTGATTAAATCATCAAATGGACTAAAAAGTTCCCGCTTAGATATGGTGCGTGCGGGAAACGCACTTCTACGAATTAGACTTGTCATTGTATTTTCTCCTTCATCAATTGGTCTAAAGGCGTAAGCAGTCGTAATGATCTACCTACACTACAATTATAGTCATTATTATCCCGGTTGTCAAGGAAATTATTTCCCACTGGTGGGGGGCGGCTTGGGGATATCTGTGACGCGGCGATAGTCATCCTCCAGGCGCACGATGTCGCTTATCTCGGTGGTGCTCACTTCGACAAGGCGGACGTCCGTTTCCTCCGCGCAAAAGCGATGTATGGTTCCGGGAAATACATGAAAAATTTCGCCCGACTCTAAGATGTGGCGCTCAATCTCTCCCCCCTTCGTATAGGGGCCCGCCTCTAGTAAGAGAGTGCCATCTAAAACCATAATAGTTTCTTCTTTTATTCTATGATATTGACGCGAGAGACGGTGGCCTTTTTTAATAAATAAAATTTTACCAACGTATCGATTGGCCTGCGCCCAAAGCTTCTCATGTCCCCATGGCTTTTCTACAATATGTCCTGTTCTTAACATTTTTTTATCCTTTTAAGAGAACCCGGTCGCGACGAGTTAAACGCTTGGCGACTGTATCTAGATCACCCACTACGATGTGGGTCTCCGTAACGGTTCCGTTGTTCACTGTTACGGCCGTGAATTGATGATTAGAGTCTAATTTTGACGGCAATCGACCCTCTTCTAAAAGTTTTAAGTATCCCGTTGCTTCCCTAATTTTAACCACATATGCTTCATTGATCCATACTTCCCCGAGAGAAAAATCAAGTTGTGCTGTTCTCTCCATTCGGGGATTAAATTCCGTCTCATTCCTTACTTCTACAAATCTAATCATTTTGCTGCTACACCATTCAACGCATATACCGCGATATCCCTAACAGACCAAACGTTACCATCACACAAAACATCTATGTATTCTCCTGTTTTTGAAATGCCAGTCACCACCGCAACTGTTGGGTTTTTTGTTTCCCGAACACCGAGTGGAATGGTTAGTTGTTGTGAGGGGCCGCGGGATGGTTGATGAGCGATTAATTGCACAGCCTGGGGGATATGTACTAAATCCCCAATATTATATCTTTTCCTCATTGAGTTTCCTCCATCACCTCTTCTGAGGAGGAGGCCGGGGTTGAGGATATTAAAGAGTTATATTTATTTCTTTGAAAATCATCATATCCTAATACTAATTCGGTGACCTCAGCAAGACGTGTATCAATTGCAAAAAGCGATTCCCTGAAATCTTTCAACATTTCTAACACCTTTTGAACGTTAGGAGTCTCATCTCTGTCATTCCCTAATTCATCCTGTACCAACTTAAATAATTTTACACAGCCCTGGACGTCCTCGGCTGATAAATTCATGATCTTAATGGTTTCCTTCAACACATCTTCTTCTTCTACAGTGTACGATAGTTTAATTCTCATATAGTTCTCCTAAAATAATACCGACCAAAGAGTTTGAACGAGGAGGGCGGCGACGGATCCTCCTACTATCCAAATTATTTTTGTATTTGTAGCCTTCCAGTTTTCGACATATTGAATTCTCATATCTAATTCTTTTAATCTGGCGTATAGTCCTGAATCTGGATTATAGACTACTTCTTTAATCTTGCTTATGTTCTCCGCTAATTCTTCTTGTTTGTCTAAAATAGCTTGCACTTTGCTTGAAAGCTCTACCATCATTACAATAAGTTTTTGTCGACTTTCTTCTTCCATCTCCCACGTCCCTCACGCTTGATACTCTAATTAGCATCATATCTCTACAATCGCGTGGGAAGTTGTAATCAGAGTGCCCGCAGCCGATGCCGCGTTCTGAACAGCTACCCTAGTTACCTTTACAGGATCAATAATGCCTGCTTTCATCATCTCAACCATCTGACCATTTCTAAAATCATATCCGTAATTTGTATCTCCCGTTTCGACCATGTTTAAAACTAAATCGGGCGATAATCCACAATTGGATGCCATTTGTCGGAGCGGCGACGTTAATACACGTTGAATTATATCCACTCCATATTGCTGTTCCTCATTTTCGACCGAAACGGTTGCTAGGGCGCCGGCGGCACGAATAAGAGCTACACCACCCCCACATACTATACCTTCTTCCTGTGCGGACTTCACTGCCTCTAGGGCGTCCTCGATACGATGCTTTTTTTCGATCATTTCTACCTCGGTGGGGGCGCCCACCTTGATGACAGCAACGCCGGACGCCAATCTGGTAATACGTTCCTGAATTTTATCACATTCTCGCAGATCATCAGTTGCGTCCAGTTCTTTTTTTAATACCTCAGCGCGGCGGTCGATCTCCTCAAAATCCCCTTTACCTCCTATAACCGTTGTGACCATCTTGGTAATATCAATTGAACGACACTGCCCCAAGTGTTGTAATTTAATATCTTTGAGTGGAATTGTCCCAGACTGCGAAAAGAGTTCAGCACCAGTTGAAAGAGCCAGATCGGCTAGAATATTGCGTCGACGATCACCGTAAAATGGGGCTTTTACCGCAGCAATCTTCATCGACCCACGGACGGTATTCATAATTAATGCCGCAAGGGCTTGTCCTTCAATTTCTTCAGCAACGATAATCAAGGGCCGGCCGTCGCGAGCTACGATTTCTAGTGCAGGCAAAATTTCATCTACCGTATCAATTTTATTATCTGTAACTAGTAGAAGTGGAGAATCGTATTGAACGGCCCCCCGGCGATCGTCAGTTACAAAGGCAGATGCAGCATAACCCGCTTCAATACGGAATCCTTCGATGAGATCGAGGGACGTGTTAATTGTCTTTGACTCCTCTACTGTGATAGAACCATCCTTGCCCGCTTTATCGACTGCAGTCGCAATCAATTTTCCGATAGCACGATCATTGTTTGCCGAGATGGCCGCAATATTTTCAACATCGTCCAGAGTCTCAATATGAGTTGCTCTTTGTTTAAGCTCCAAAACCAGAGCTTCCACTGCGGCGTCGATGCCGCGCTTTAACTCAATGGGGGAAGCTCCGGCAGTTATGTATCTTTGAGAGCTTATTAATATCTCCCGAGCAAGAACAGTGGCGGTCGTGGTCCCATCGCCGGCCATTGAATTTGTTTGGGAGGCGGCTTGTTTCAAAATCTGGGCAGCTGCATTCTCAAATTCGTCTTCCAAATGAACAAATTCCGAAACAGTCACGCCATCCTTCGTAATAATAGGATCTCTTCCTTTTTGGTGAAGAATAACATTTCGACCCTTCGGCCCTAATGTCGTTGCCACATTATCGGCCAACGTGTTTACTCCTTTTAAAATTTTTACATCTAATTCAGAACGCGATTCAAACTTACACTGGGGCACTCAGGACCTCTCTTTCATTTATTTTTATTATAACACACTTGTTGGAAATGTCAAACAGTTTTTATTCTTTATCGTCGGTTAACGCTGCAGTTTTTGTACCAATAGAATTAGAAGCCTCGATAGCTCCTCCGGGACCGAGAATCAGGGTGTCATCCTGTAGTTGGTTGCCAAAGTATGCCTGGATG
>Ga0209128_1001599_pt1 | contig 15394 bp, 17 predicted proteins | sample ETNvirnome_6_100_FD_184072 | JGI IMG/M metagenome (GOLD analysis project Ga0209128, IMG submission 184072) | Marine viral communities from the Pacific Ocean - ETNP_6_100 (SPAdes) (version 2) | ecosystem: Environmental > Aquatic > Marine > Oceanic | place: Pacific Ocean | collected 2013-06-19 | reverse complement strand
GGAAGACCACAATGCTGTACTTGAAGAACTTATGGTAGAACAGAGAGCGATGAGGACAGAACAGACCGAACAGGCTGTGAATATCTCCGCTATCTGTCAGGCCACTGGAGCGAGGTGTAAGTAATGGAATACCAGTTTGTTATCGAGAAGCCTGGGAGAGGAGCATGGCTCTACCAGTTCCTATCTAATAATCTAGATACCTTTGATACAAGCTCTTTCGACTTAAAGTCAGTATCTCGTGATGGGGATAAGGTTCTCATTGATATTGAGATTGATCTTGATCAGCTTGTATCTCGACTCCTTCAAGGAATCTTTCTTAAGAATAAAGTACTTCGTGACGAAGGCTTCGTAATGAGAGTGTCGAAGAAGATTAAACGAGCCCGTTCGCGTGGGAAGTTTAAGTCTGACGATCCTAAGACACCTGAGAATGAAGCCTGGGAAGGTGGGAAGGCACCAGCTAAGAAGAAAGCAACTCCCCGTAAGAGAGCTTCTCAGAAAAAGGCGTTACCACGTAAAAAGAAATAGCTGGGGGGACAGTGGATCCGCAATATTTTGCCCAGTTCGCTGATCTGGGAATCACAGGTTTTTTTCTTGGCTATCTAGTCTGGAAAGATAAGCAGCAAACAAAAGCTCTCGCGGAGTTTGTAGATAGGCTTCTGAAAACTCTTTCCGAGATTGAGAAAGAAAGAGAGGAAGGCTACGATAAGATTCGTGACCGCTATGATGAAGTCATTGCGAAGTATGACGCAGAGCGCGATAAACTCCTCATTGATATCTCACGCAAACTGGATGGGTAATGACGCTGCTTAAAAGCTGGCCTGTCCCCTCACGAGGAGACGCTGTCCGTTCTATTCAGCGAGCGCTGAACCGGTTGGGCTTCGGCCCGTTGGTTGTGGATGGGATCTTTGGGCGTGGTACTGATAGCGCAGTGCGCCTATTCCAGAAAGCGGAGAAGCTAGACATTGATGGGATCGTAGGCCCCAAGACACTTGCCATTCTCCAGAAACCGCTAACACCAGAAGACGAGCCTGTTGTTCTGAAAGCTCTCCGCGCCCTGGGCTACGATGTCCATGAGGATGGGCAGTGCAACATTATTGGTGTCCGTAGCTCTAATGCTAATGCGAATAGCTTTGATGATAAGATTCTTTTGCTCTGGAAGAGTCACGACTCGTGGCAAGAAAAAAGCTATCCAGCTACCTGTGACCCAGGCACTTACTGGTTGGAAAATCCAATGCGGGTGGATGGGACTGCCATCCTCCGCCCTGGGCAGTACGTTGACACGTACAAGTTTGATCTTCACGCAGGTCGGTATGAAACTCTATGTCAGCGCGGTGGAACGGTAAAAGTATGGCGCGATGCTAACAAGGACGAGACTCTCGATCATATAGATGAGTCTGAAATCGAGGGCTGGTTCGGGATTAATATCCACCATGCGGGCACAGATTCTACCAATGTAGAGAAGTGGAGTGCTGGTTGTCAGGTGTTTAAACGCTTGGAAGATTGGGAAGAAGCAGTGCAGATCTGGAAGTCTACAGGATCAGAGTGGTTTACCTACACGCTGATTGATGATAAGGATTTGGATTCCTAGGAGGAAAGCATGGATATCAAAGCACTGATGCAGAAGTATGGTGTGACCGTTGGCGTTGCCGGTGGTTGTCTTGTAGTCGGAACACAGTATGGATCCTGCACCATGGACCCCACACCCCCAGCACCAAAAGAAGAAAAGGCCCCTGCCGAGGCAGAGGCCGAGAAGCCAGAAGAGGCTGAAGAGTCAGTCGTCGCACCCGCAAGTGGGGAGGGGAGCGAATAGCTTTCCTCCTGATTGAATCAGGTGATACAGGAACCCACACAGGCGATCTACATCGTCGTGTGGGTCTTCTGTTTTTGGGGTCATAGCTAGTACCCGACCTAAGGATACGACCCGGAGAGAATCTCCTGTATCTATGACTTCGGAGCCCTCCAGAAGATTCTCTATTTCCTGTACAAGGCTTATTGTGTAGTGGAGCTTAAGCTTCTTTAGGTGTTTTGTATCTTCCATGATTATCCCATTGGGTTTAGTGTTCCTTGGGTAGCTATCTCTTCATCAACTTCTACGAATGCAGGGATGGAGTCCTCCTGAAACTCAAGATCAGGACCAATCTGCACATACTCCCACTTAGATCTCTGCTTGCCCTTGGGGCGTTGCGTCGACATAATCACCACCTGAGCGGGGCAGTCATCGAGCGCTGCGAGAGTCCGGTAGAGCGTCTTAGGATCCCACATCCGGTCATCCAGAATGACGACAGATGGGACGCCGGGGCGGGTCAAAGCCGCTGCCATGGCTCCGAGCACCCGCGCCTCCGTGCTGCCTGACAGGGCGATATGGAGCCCATTGGAGCGCTTCAGCGCAGGCTGGAAAATACCAGATGTGTTGATTGTAAACTCATCACCATCCGGGAGGTAGTCGTTTACACGATTGATGTAGCCACGCAGGTAGGGAGCAACCAGATTTTTCATAGCTGCTTCGAGAGCTGTCTCAAGCGAAGCAAACTCCACTGCCATATCAACAGAAGCATTACCCTGCTGCCGAGTCTCAGAGGCTACCTTGTAGAGGGATTGTGCTGATAGCATCTCGGTAAGCTTATCAGCAATCTTTGCAGAACCAAACTTCTCAATCTTGATCAGTTCCTCCTTGCTCCCCAGGGCTTGTACCTCAGTAGCCAGGAGCCCACGCAAGTCTGCCTTCTCTTTGTACATGCGTTTGAACTCTTCATACTTCAATGCATGAAACAGAGATTTCCAAGTCTCATAGATGTCTTCCTTGGGCACATCTTGAGCGCCTTGAAGTTCCCTAGTTACATCAGTCAAAGCTTTCGACTTTGCTTTGGCCTCACGCTTGAGCTTCCCAGCCTGCTCCAACATCTCGACTACTTGGTCGGGAGTTAACGAGTCACCACAAGAAGGAGGAAGGGCAGCATTAAAAGCCTCCTCACTTGGCATCCGATTGGATTTAGGGAAGGCATCCCTCAACTCTTTTTTATCTAAAGTCTCGGCCAGGTTTCGAAAGAAAAATTTATATGCCGTGAGCGGCGACCCCATGAGAGCTTCTTTTAGCTCTGATACGGGAGCAACATAGCCACTGTAGCCAGTTCTCTTAGCCCTCTTACCTGGACTGACTTCCCATCGAGCAGTGGAGCCGTCCGATAGTTCGACCTCGGCAAAGACCACTTCCTCATTCGCAGGGCAGAGGGCAGACAGTTGTGCCCCAGCCTTCACTGTCTTCGGTCGCATGAATAGACCACTGACACTGCCAGTCATAGCAAGCTGGATTGCTTCAGCTACTGTGCTCTTCCCACACTCGTTCGGACCAATCAACAAAGTCTTCTCTCCAATCTTTGTTGTCCTAGGCCGCCCATCAGGGCTCTTTATATTTGTAATGACTCTTACGATCTTCATCATGTCTCCAACCAGTTAGTGCCGATCTCCGCTTCGGCTGTGTAATCAAGCTTATGGTTTGTCTTTCGACGGCGGTTCATTGCAGACTGGAGAGTCTTTACAGCCTCCTCTGCGTCATCCTCATGGACCTCAAAAAGAAGAGAGTCATGGCATTGGTTCACCAGACCCGTCTTCTTGTTAAAGTCAAACGGGAGGGCACCCCTGGCTGACTCCTTCATCAAGCCATCGATAGAAACAGTTGACCAACCAGGGATGCCCAGAACTAGTTCCAACATGGACTCGTGCACAATAGATGCACCGCCAGATTGGATGGGATGATTTACAAGCTCATTCAGCTTTTCTTCATCCTTGAAGTCACGGCGTCGGTGCCACAAAGAATCATCTATGTAGCCCTGACGACGGTACAGTTGTTGAATCTCTCTCCACCACTTGGGGATCTCAGGGACTGCACGCTTCAGCCCATTGACCACATCGCGCACATCGCGGTGGGAGAGGTGTGCATAGATTAGCGCACCATCATCATCCTCTACACTCACCACCTGCTGGTGAATGGTAGGGATACTTGCAGCGTACTGCCACGCATAGAAGACGTTCTTGGTAATACCACGGGTAGTCTTGAAGACACCCTTGCCCTTATCAGACCTATTCTCTGGAGCACCATCGAGTTCCCAGATGCTCTTACCATAGACAATCTCCATGTTCTCATTGTGAGGGTCGAGCTTGTCGTTAATGATTTTTAGTAGGCGCTGAGCACTGGCTTCCTCTGCCAACAAGCGTAGCTCAAGCTGATCCATGTCAGCCCCAATGAACAAATGCCCCTCTTCAGGTATGAAGATGTCTCTTAGGAATGCTGGGATATTCTGTGCATTAGGCTCACTTGAAGAATATCTACCTGTAGCAGGCAACCTGTTGTAGGCTGGGTGAATCCGCCCATCGTTCATGATCAGCCTTTCTCGCATGGGCTTGATGTAGGTTCCAAGCAGCTTGCTATACCTACGCACCATGCGTACAGCCTGGATAAGTTCGCGCTGCTCATCTTCCAGGTTGTGGTGGGTAATCATGGCCCGAAGAGTTTCATCGTCCGTGCTTGGATCACCTGTCTTCTCGTTATATTTCTCTGGGGTTAGCCTCCAGTTGGTATAGAGTAGACTCCTTAGTTGCATCGTAGAGTTGGCATTGAACTCAGGGCTGATAATCTCTGCACAGATCCCCCTGTTTTTTTCCAGCTTCCTTAAGAATTCAGACTCGTGGAAAAAGAGCCGTTCCTTATCTACGCGCATACCCAGAGTCTGCATGCCCACACCCACTGCCTGTAAATCATGCTCTCGCCGTAGAAGATGCCATTGATTTCTACCCCGAACCCCACGGGCAAGGGGTGCGGCTACCCTAGCTGTCGCGCAAGCATCCTTGGCGCAGTAGGTCCAAAGCTCTCTGTCATCCCGAGCATTCAGGGCAGTGTGGTTTGCCTTCCATGCTTCTACAAAGTCTGTATAGACAGACGTGACGAAGCCCAGATTGTGGGGCATCTCATTATCAGCCAACAGGTGTAGTAGTAAGGTGTCGGCTGACAGCTTAGGGGTAATGCCAATCGAGTTTTCAATGACGAGCCTGTCATATTGTCCAGCATTATGCCCAATGATGGGGGGCTTACCCCCCTCTAAGAACCGGGCTAACTCATCCCGAATCTGAATCTCTGTCTGTGGATCAAAGAACAGTGACGTGCCATCAATAGATAAGAACGGAATGACAATGCTACGGGTCAGGTTGGAGAGGGCTACGCATCTAAGATTAGCGCTGATTGGATTGCGGGAGTCTGTCTCAACGTCATAGGCAATCGGGTCACCAACTTCTTGGAAGTTTTTTAGGGCAGCCTTAAGAGCTGAGATTGACAGGATAAAATCTATCTCTGGATCCTTCCATGTTAGCTCGCCTCTGAAGAAGCGGAAGGCTCTAGCTATGTCGCCCTGAAAGACACTCCTCCACTTGGGAGAGCGCAGTACGAACGCAGGGTGAACTGTATAGGCAACCTGAACCTTGCCCCAAGGCTTCTCGATTACCTCACATGCTCCACGAGTACCCATGATGGATGTATAGGAGCCCCGGATAGCAGTAGCAGCCGTCGAACCCAAGCAGATTATCTGGGTGAAGCCTTCAATCTCATCATCAATACGAGGCTTACAGCAAGAGTGTGGTGAGGGATACTCTGGCTTGCCTGCCTTCTTTCTTTTCTTGTTGGTTCTAGACAAGCGAGTCAGGAACGAATCAAGTCTGTTCTGTGGAGGTCGGCAAGCCAGCACGTTATTTATCTGGCATTCATCTCGCTTGACGCCACAATAATCTAGGGCAGCTTGAAGCTCCTGCCCGGATGGTCCGACGAAAGGTCTACCCTCTGCAATCTCGTGACCACCAGGAGCCTCACCAATAATGAGTATCCGATCATTAGGATGGTGTTCTGTAAGGACAGGAGCAAACTCACCCTTGCTCTTCCAAAGCTTGCCGAGTGGGCAGCTATCGCACTTAGCTTTCATTATTAGTATAGCTTCCAGAACACAGAATTATTCAGACCACCCGAAAAAAGTCTTGAGGTCCAGTCAGGGGGAGAGAACCAACAAACCCCCTGACTGGAACCAACGCGCATCCACGCTGGTATGACAACCCAAAAGCATCATCAAGATCCGCCTCCGCCTGCCCATTCGCACATTACAATTAAGCCCATCCCCTTTCGGTTCGGGCACAAAGACATGGCATCTGCCTCTGTGGAGTAATACCGGGGGAGCAATTGAACTTGCTGCACCACTCCCCTGCGGTCTGCATGCGCTTAGCAGTATGTAACATTTGGTGCAGCATAGTAAAAAGGGGCAGACTATGACACCGGTCTGCCAGCGGCGGGCTCAAGGCCCTACGAAAGAAGGTACTCAAACTCGTCGCCCGAGTCCTTGTCCTTTGCCTTGCCATTCACGGGCGCAGAGTCCTCAGAAGAAGACAGCGCAGTGTTCATGGCTTCGAACCGGCTCTGTGGGTAGAAGGTGTACTTGGCATACGAGCCTGTCACAGCCTTGCCCTTCTCATCTACCTGGGGTGGAGTGTAGTTGAAGTACACAGTCCGACCATTAAGCTTGTGAAAGGGAACATCTTCCGAACTCGTAAGCTTAGCTTCTGGAACACCAGCCGAGATAAGGAAAGACTTCAAGTATCGCTTAGCAGTAGGACTATCCAAGTCATACCGCTCACGATGGCGAAGCCCATCCGTGTTCATGTATGCATACAGAACTCCTTTCAACTCTTTGCACTCTGGATCACTGTCATCCGGGAAGTGCTGAAAGTCTACGATTGAGCCTGTGTGCATACCAGCCGGGAGCACTGCGATTCCGCCCGTAGCAGCCGAGATTCCAGTGAAATCAATATTAATGTTTAAAGGATCCATTTTAGTTTAGTTCTCCTGGGGCTGGGGTTACCAACCACCGTTTGATTCGATGAATAATTCATCGATCATATTGTCTCTCGCGCTTGTAAGAACAGCTCTATGCAATGCATCTTGTAGAGCCCACCGAACATGGGGTACTGGATACTTCTTACGAAGTGGGAGGGAAGCTTTCTGTAGAGTCTCTCTCCAGGTTTCAATCCCATCATTTAGGATTGCCTTGGAGAGTTTCTCTACTACAGGGGTTTGCCATTCCAGACCTTCAGGCCGGGGAATATCATAGCCAGCGAGTCGCATGGCTTCAGCAAGATTCATCGGAGCATTGGCGGGGAAGACAGAGAGCCGGTCACCAGCAATGTACTGTGCATCCGAGACTGTATGGAGCACGAAGCTCCAGGGTTTAGCAGTCTCCTCATACACCACACGGGCCACAACATCCGAGAAAGCGCTGAACTGTTCTGGTAACTGACCCGGCAGGGCAGGACCACCACGTACAAACTTGCCAGAGGAAGTCTTAGGTGGAGACTCATGGCAGTTGAAGATTACATGAGTACCTTTTTCTGTAGCTGTACGAGCTGCGTCTCGCATCTTTAAAACCTGATGCCTAAGGGCACGCCACATTTCACCAAAGGAATGGACCTGCTCAAGCTGTGCAATGGTCTGCTCTACAAGGATAGAGAAATCATCCATCACGATGGTTGCATGCTTGCCTGCTTCTGCCTCTACAATTGCTGCCGCATGGGAAATGCTAGGCGCTTCCGCTACCTTCACACCATCCAAACCGAGGAAGTTTTTTAGTGGGAGGAGGCCGCCAGCCTGTGCGATGAATAATCCACTGGCTCCTGCCGCCCCTGTACAGACACTCTTGCCTGTCTTGGCAGGTCCGTAGACTGTAACGAATACTCCGTTCATGATTGCACCTCGAACAGTTCAAGCTGAATAGGGGCTAGGCGATATCCAGCAGCCCAGTCTTCAGGGTCTTCTACAATCACATCTCCGATTCTTTCTAGGCTATCCTCTACCCACTTGAACACAGACTTATTCTCAAGCAGTGCCATCTTGAGAATGGCAGCGGTGGCCTTACCGCATGTGTCGCCCGTTGTGATGAAGAGATCATAGACAGGCTTGCCCGTCATGAAATCCTTTCGGGTTACGATGCCTGTCTGCCATGCATCCCAATCCCCATGAGCATTCTTCTCGAAGTCCTCACGACCCGAAACAACACGGATATGGTCAGAGGTATCAGTGCCTTGCTTAGTAGCAATGAAGTCACGGATGTCGATGCAAGCATCCCAGATGTCATCGTAAGGCATCGAGGATGGATGGGCAAAAAAGGCTCTTGTACTAATCACTTCTTTTTCCTTCTGTATTTGAGTTTTCTTCTTCGGTTAGTTTTCTGGTCAACAACTCTGACATTGTCTTTGGAATCCGACCCGCCCTTAGAGATGGGTACTTTGTGATCGACTTCTTTTCCGGGTGGTGGGTCTAGATCACGGTGGAGTTTATTCCTCCGAGCCCTCTCCCTCTTCGCCTTCCGGTCTGAATGATCCCGGTCGTACTCTTTCCGATAGTTCCGGTCTGATGGTTTCTGCGGCATTGTCTTGTCCCTCCAATGAACGTGCATAGTCTGCAAGCGTTGGTATATCCAGTGCTGAAGCACCACGATTATACTTCTTTAGTGGGATACCCTTCCGACGATACTGAGCGGCACGAGTTGCGACTGCAGGTTTCTTCATGTTTAGTCGCTGCGCTGCTTCGGCAGTGCTACTAGAGGTTTGCCATACATGGATGAACTTCTTGGGATTGATACGCTTGGTCATTGGGATTCTCCCCATTGGCAGGTTTCAAAGGCTGGACATGGCCCGTACTTGCCATAGCAAATCTGCTCACTAAAGACAGGTGGGTAGTCCATTGGGTTTTCCAGATGAGAATACTTCTGGATTCTTTCTTCAGTCTGCTTAAGACTGCGAATGAAATGAGAGAGGGCAGAAGGGGCTGGTTCAATAGGACATCGATGGTAGCCATAGGGCTCGCTCATCTTCATCCTGTTGATAATCACACCTCGGAATCGTCCGGGGTATGCAACTCTACCGAGGCACTGATAGCCCAAGAACTGCCCATTAAGAATATGTTGGCGAAGAGTCTTGGAATCAATGCGCGAACAAGTTTTGTGGTCAACAATCCAGACTCCCCCGCCGATATCTTCAATGATTAGATCAGCACGTTGTGTATATAGAAAGGTTCCCTCACCATTGAGGTTAGGGATGTGTGCTCTTAGCTCTCGCTCAACTTCCAGGATCTTCCAGTCGCAGGAGCTATACCGTTGGATGTACGCCTCGACTGCTTTCTGCACAGGCTCAATCTGATCCTTCCAAAGCTGAGCCTCAGTCGGCTTGGAGCTATTCATAGCCCACTCCAAATCACCAAGATGCTTCACTGCATCAAGAGGATCCATGTACTTCTTGAGAACACCGGGAGGGCCGAGGCGTTTTCTTTGGATGTAGTAGTGTGCGAGTCCAAGGTGAAAAAGACTGCCGCGAACCAGTGGCATGGTCAGAGGGAAGTCTGCATCAGCCTTGTGATTAAGAGCCCACCACCGCATGCATCGGTTAGCCTGCTCAAACTGGTGCCACCCACGTTCAGAGGGGCCAGCATCTAGTAGCTTGTCCGGTTCCATGTTCATCCTGCTTCGTATGCTCCAACTTAGTGTTCGAGATCTAAATAAAGGTGGGGACGCCTCGCGCTACCTCTCGGTAGTGACCGTAGACTCGGACTCTCTTTCAAGACACCGTGTTTATGCGAGACGCCCCCGTAAGATCACAAAGTAGCCAGGAAGGTATACGCTTCCCGTTCTGTCTTGAACTCCCCAAGAGACGGGCCAGGAACCCAACTTGAGCAATCGAGATTATCTTCCTCAATAACGTCGTCATCCCATACGGGTTCGTGGACAATCCAAATGGTTTCCCCGTCGTCCCAGACAAAGGATTCAACAAATCCCTTGGGGACTTGCTCTTCATTATCTTTGTAGACTTTCATTAGTTCCATATCAACTCCGTATTAGCCTTGGTGATGGGGAGGATTTCCCCCGCTCTCCCTACTGTTATAGCAAGGGGGTAGAGTGGTGTCAAGCACTATTTGACCCCAGCCCCGATATTCTTTCGAGCAGGTCGCCCTGCGTTTGACTCATGCTCTCCTCTAAACTTACGAGCGTAGCATCGTCCTCAATAGTAGACACAGCAGGTAGTTTATCGAGAAGAATGTCTGCTACATGCTCATCCACAGTCCCACGGGATATAATGTAGGAGACTAGAACAGGACGTTTCTGCCCTGTACGAGAGAAGCGCCCTTCCCACTGTCGAATGGACCGAGGAGTCCAAGGTAGCATAACAAACAATGCAAGGTCAGTGTCCTGAAGGTTGACACTTTCTCCCCATGCATCTCCTGTACCAACGAGGACACAGGGGTCAGTAGATTCCATGTATTCCAGACGAATCTTATCGCGTTCGGATGTAGATGTACCACCATGGGCACACCACACAGCTACATCAACTGCGCTCTCGATTTCTTTTCCTAGACGATCACAGTCACTTCGACGGCCAGTAAAAACAACCACCTTCTGTCCGAACCCAACAGCTTCTTTCACCCTGCTAATTACATACTTCCTCTTGCGGGACGCAGCCTCAAACAACATTGTCTCAAAGATGCTGGCTTTGTCTCCAGCCTTGTTGACCCTCTGGATGTCTCTCTTGAAAGCTGATGGGGAGTTCTGCTCATCACGATCCAGGTATACAAACTGCCTACGCTTGGGTGGTAGGTTGGCAAGGATAGCTTTCTGGTCTGTCTTGTACCTCACCCATTCCAGGCGAGAGATAAGCTCATCCTCATTAGACATGCCATCATACTTCCAGCCATAGAGATCCTTGAAGCCAGCGCAGTAGCGCTCCCCAAACTTATGGAACGTACCCCACTGCCAGGGCTCAACTAGATCAAGCTGTGCCCATAAGTCCCTAGGTCTGTTGGGTATGGGTGTAGCAGTCAGCCCAAACCTACGCTCTGCTACCTTGGATATCTCAGCCGCGCACGACGCCGTGTTTCCCAGTCTATCAAACCGTGTCTTCCCGTTCGGGAGGAGTACAGGTTTGACTCGCTTCGGGTTCTTCGCCCAATGAATCTCATCATAAACAACGGAATGTGGTCGTAGTCGGAGTAGTACATTTTCCCACGCTATTAGTGTTTCCCATGCCACGATGTATATACACCGTGGATCGTGTTGAATCTTTTCTATGTCTTTGATGCCAGTCAGGACTTTAGGCTGGAAGCGAGTAAACTTTCGGATTTCCTCACGCCAAGTTCCACGGGCGGCGGCCTTAGTTATAACCAGTTTTGGTTTCCTGACAGCAGCAGCCAGCCAAAGAAGTCCACAAAGAGTCTTGCCTGAGCCAGGGGGTGACCATGCATGGTAGCCAGGGCGCACAATGGCACGGCTAACGATCTCCATCTGGTGTGACATGACCACATCTTTCACCCAGGGCAGGAATGCCGAGGACTCCAAGATTTTTTCAACACGGGCTGTGTCAGATTTGACACACCCTGTTTTAGAAAAAAGATTTAGGCCCAGAAAGTCTAATGAATTCAATGGGATACGACACCCAGATTTATCCCTGTTTTTCCAGGTTCCTGGGATTTCGTCAGCACCAACAGGCACAAAGGGGTGCCGCGTGAATAGCGGGTAGAGCATGAGTACTACTCCCTAAGCGTGTGGCGCGATGTTGATTAGCTGGCCTTTTTTAGGCTCGCCCTTCGGAATTGGGATGCCTACATAAACATCAAGCTTCTTACCACTGATGCGTGCAGTGCGAATGGCTACCCCATCCACATCACGAACAGCGAGACGAAGAATCGTTTCACTGCGTAGGTCTACTCTACCTTTACGTTGGCACCACTCACGGTAGGCACCATACAAAGTCTCACAGGGCACAGCTCTAGCTGCCGCTGAGTCAGAGATCTTAAAGTAGGCAGGGGGAGGCGGGTAGTCTGCAAGGATAGAGACGACTCCGCTCTGCAGTACATCAAACATGAAAGCATCAACACTACTCATGCTGGCGTTCTGTAGTTCAGACTTAATCAATGAGCTGTAGGGTCGAGAGATTAGATCCCAATCCACAGTCATTTTCTTTAGTTCATCTGCGAAGGCTTGCACTTCACTGTAAAAAGTCGGAGCAAACTTGGAAGTCTTAGGATCAAAGCATTCCTTCAGCATGTTCCTGTAAGTCTTCGATGCTTTCTCTGGTGCCAAGATAGTAAACCGCCTGTCGTCTGCCTCTACAAGGAAGGGACGACGATGGTTACTAGTCATCCACCATGTCATTCGATTGACCACAGTAGTTCGGGCAGCATAGGGCGCGGAGCAATGGATGCGGTCGTCAGTAACAGAAGCTTTAATCTCAGAGATTACATCAACTGCATTCTTCTCAATGCCTACCTCATCTGCCAGCACCAAGAGGCTGGTGACATAGTGTGAGTTGAAGTTATCCCGCAGCGCTCGGTTACTAACTACTACAGCATTACCCTTACCGATAATCTCTGCGAGTAGTCTTCCAAACAAGCTCTTACCAATGCCTTGTTGGGGTGACAGGACAAGCACAGCTACCATTGACCTACGCTCTGGGTTCTGGACTATAGAAGCAGACCAGTGGAGCAGCCACTTCTTCGCTGCAGAATCACCAGCACATAAGAGGTCAAGCATCTTCTCTATTCGTGTCCATGGACCAGCTACTGGTAGCAAGTCGGGCCACCCATAGAGATTCAGCATTGGAATCTCATTCCTATTTACAATGGGATCCTTGGAGGGCTGGCAGTCAAACCCATAGACCTGCCTTGATATGATGTGATCAATCAGTGCAGAAGCATGGTGTTTGTTGCACCCCTTCGGTAGCAACCCAATGAGGTGATCCTGTAGGGTTTCCTTTCGCATGGGTAGAGAGATCTGCCATGCTCCGTCAGCATGTCGGTAGAAGACACCTTGAAGTGCGTTGTATGCCAGTCGTACCTCGGCATACTCAAGGATTGTTTGGGGTACTTCACCTATTCTTGCCTCTCTGTCTTCAATGCTGCGAGAAGAGAACCCACCTGACTTACCTTGCGATAGCCAGAACTGATTGCCTTCATGATCATGGCGCTCACTAGTACATTGTAAAAAACATCTGCCGTCCTTAGTGACACGAACAAACGCACTACCAGGAGACGCATCCTTCTGGAATGGGCAAGCACACTTGTACTTACCAGCACCACGGGCAAGCACATCAGATACTGGAGTAGTGCCACCTGAATCTAGGACTACAGTTAGATCAAGCTTAAGCTCTGGCTTGTTAGAGCTACTCTTTTTTACTGCACCTGCAGTAGCGGGAGCTTGACTAATCTTATCCGAGTTCAACAGTCGGCCATCCCATTTGGTGTAGCAGGTATACTCTTCGCCATCGCAATGGGCAGGTAAAGCATAATGTCTGGATATGTTCCGCGCTTGTCTATCGACACCTGCATCATAACCTACAAGCCTCAATCCATTCTCCCAAGCTGCCGAGTATTCCTTGGGCAAGAGGGGTCGGGAGAGGAAGAGGATTACTCTGTATCGGGGCTCACTAGAACGGTGGCTCCATGTAGTATGTATACCATATGCAACCCCAAACTGGCCGAGTCGAACTGCAATCTTTTCTGGCGGCTCAGTGGTGTGGTCAAAGTCATAGACTAAAGCTGTGACCCTCTGGACATTAGCATTACCACGCTTATCTCCAGGGTCATAGATTGCTGGTGACCAACAGGGCAGTTGCTTCTTAGGGAAGGTTGGGTCACGCACTGGAGGATGAGAAAATATCTTATCCAGATCTACTTGTGATTTGACAGTAGCAGTCTTAGGTACTACGCTAGTCATACCGGGGAAGAGCGCAATCTCCCACGGTAGCACATGGTTAGTGTTCATTATCGACTCCGCGAGTCCCCGACTGTACCATCCAACCGGCAGTCGGGGACTTCCTTTTGGTGTTAACTATTCTGGACTTTCTTAGACCTCAGTGGTGTGTCATCCGTCAGGATATTGGAAAGTCCCTCCGAGATAAGAAACTCCACAGTTGAGTTCAGTGTGACGTAACGACTAGGGAAGGCAGACTGCAAGTGCTTTGCAAGATTCTCTACCGCATCCCAAGTGTCTTGGGGTAGTCGCAAGGGCTTACGGAATCGCTCCCGTGCACTCTTCTGAGTAGCATCAAGGTTCGGAAACTCTTGTGCTCTCATAAGAGCTGCCATCTTTGGGATCTTATTATCACTCATACAGCCTCCGAGTCTCGTAGCCAAAGAAGGGGGCGACTCGATCCCCGTCTGTATTGTCTCCTCACAAACCCAGAAGCAGTAAGGATCTTTGCAGCAAAGATCTTAACCTTGTGGGGCGAGAACACTGGTTGGTCACCAAAAGCACCATCAATGAGGTCATCCATTGTGAATGCTCCAAGGGAATTGGAAAGTTTATCAGCCGCGCAAAGAATGCCGACTGCAGACATGCCTTCAACATCATCCTTACCTGCAGCAACTATTAGACGCAGGCCATACTCAATGGCCTCGCGCCGGTCGACACCTAATACAGATGCAGCCTGATCTGAGAGGCGTCCGAGGTCTTCATTACTCAAGCTCATGGCTATATAGTATCAGGTAAAAATAGTGGTGTCAAGCTATAAAGTGTGGCACCACACTCCCTACTTAGTGCTCCTCTGAGGGGGCAAAGAAGTTATTAGTACAAAGGCATGTTGGGAGAGGTTGCGTAACCACCTGAAATCATTGGGAGAATCAGAACTACTCCTGTCTAATAAGTCGGTAGTACTCCTATATGAGGGGGGGTATATACCTACCTACCTCTACTCTCTATAGGTTGTAGGTATATTATTATGGAGGGTACTAATTGCTGATTTTTGCCCCCTGACCCGATTGTTTGCTAAGTGCCTAATATAGCAGCATTATCCCCCTGTCTAATACTGTCAAATCAGATGGCTGGTGACTCGTTAGCCGCAGACATGGGTTTTTTAGTCCTCCACCGGGCTGTGTCCCCCTCGACGATAAAGATTGGACAGCCCGAATGTACTTTGCTATCTTCTAACTACCCTAATCCAAGGGCAGGTATCCCAGGATTAACCTGGGCGGGCACAGTCCCGTAAGAGTGAGGATTCACGATGCCACATATCAAACCACGTTATCTCAATGGGCAGCGCGGCACAGGCCACCATGCTTCTTTTGACGGAATCGCAAACCACACGCTAGCACTAAACGATATTGTTATTGCTGTTGGATACGACGGGGATCGAATCAAATGGGCTAAGGCTGACGCCGACGATTTTGCCCGAATCAACGGAGTGATGGGCATTGCCGATCATGCTGCCGCTACTGGTGAAAGGGTTCGTATTGTTTCCCATAAGCTTATTACTGGCGTAGATACAGATTCAGCTACAGCCGTAGGCCACCCTGTATACCTCACCGACACCGCTGGGGCATGGGGCG
>Ga0209128_1001598_pt1 | contig 15403 bp, 22 predicted proteins | sample ETNvirnome_6_100_FD_184072 | JGI IMG/M metagenome (GOLD analysis project Ga0209128, IMG submission 184072) | Marine viral communities from the Pacific Ocean - ETNP_6_100 (SPAdes) (version 2) | ecosystem: Environmental > Aquatic > Marine > Oceanic | place: Pacific Ocean | collected 2013-06-19 | reverse complement strand
CCGCCGGCCCCTTTTCCGGCGACTACGTGATCGAGTGTCAGGTCGAACCTTGAGCCACAAAACGAGCACCACGGCTGGGCTTGACGTGCCGCCCTGCTAAGGCGTTTCCATGCGGCGTTGTTGTAGCGAGCATGCGCCGGTTTTGACGGGGTGGCATGCCGGGGGCACTCCCCCCCACCCTGTTTTATGAGTTCGGGGCATCCCGCGGCGCTGCATAGACGGGCGATCATGGTTTACACGTCCACGGCTGCCAGCCGTAGAGCTGGTAGATATGCCAAGCCATATCGACGTTTGTTCTTGCGTCTAGCACCCGGTCCCAGCGTTCCCCAAACACTCGTCTGCCCCACGCTCCGGAATTCACTTGCATCAAACCATGATCCCGTGTGCCGTCGCTGTTTGGCGGTGAAATGGCGCCGGGGTTTAACCGGCTTTCACAATACGCAACCTGCATAGCTTCTTCGCAATCCCAGCTTTTAGAGCAAACGATTTCTCGGATGTCAAATTCCACAGTGGAAATCGGGGCCGTTGTCGTTGTAACCGGGGGGTGGTAAATCACGGTTCTAGGGATTTTTCGGGGGTGGCGGATTATTTGTGGCGTGGTCTGGTGAGGAACCTTCCTCATGGCTTGCGTTGTCGCCGTCGGATAGAGCGGCTCTCGCCTTAGCGACACCACCGGTGTTTCGTTCGATCTGGTTTCGGGTGTGCTCACGCTCGTACCTGACGTTGTGGTTATCCACAGAATCACCATCGTTGCTGCTAACAGAATTTTCTTCTTTTTTGAGTTCATATTGAGTTCTCTTTATATGTCGCGCCGTAGAACGCGCTTGTTCGCGCTGTATAACGCGGTCTATATCTGCTTGCGCGCCAGTAGGCGCGGTTATATCCACAGGCACAAATCGGTATCTTGAAGTTTTCCCCATCCCTCCGCCTACGGCTAATTCGATCAGCCAGCCGTCGGCTACAAGTTCTTTTAACCGTTTTCTCACGTTGCCAGGGTGCATACGACACTTAGCTGCGAGCTTCTGCGATCCGATAAAGATTTCGTTGCTGTGTACGTCGTTTGCTATATCAGCTACGGCGAGGAGGACTAACAGTTTTGCGCCCCCGAAGTCGGCGTATTTCCAGACGTGGCCTACAGCTTGCGCGCTCACGTGAGAAGCTCCAACGCTCGTTTAGCCTGCTGTGGCACAACACCGTTCCCGAGGCAGGCAAGCGCTTTCGCTGGACTAGCCGCTATGTCGGTTACGTGGCCCTCGTCTAGCCCCATCATCCATTCCACAAATAGCGGAGATAGTTTGCCGTCGGTTATTGGTTCCGGTGCCGGACGGCCTAGCACTCGTTCCCATCTGTCGATCGCTGGCCCGTATCGGCCCCAATTTGTTGTAGCGCCATCCGCAGATCGGTTGCCTTGGTTCGGTTCGCCCCGTCCCGGTTCTTTCTCTCTAAATAGCGGTCCGGTGTCCCGCCCGGTTGTGACGCTGTAGGGGTTGGCAGCAACGCTAAAGCGTTCTCCAGGTTTTGTGGCTGGTCCAGCGGTCTTTCCCAAATGTTCATGTTTCGGGCTTCGCCATTCTGCGCTCGAGGCGTCGGTAATAACGCTTGGCGTAGTGTCGGCGCTCCAGCAGCGTTTATCCCTTTCTTGCTCCGGTCCCGCGCCGTCGGTGTTGGTAGCGACGCAGAACCATCGTTTGCGTTGGTGGGGCGCTGGGTGCGCCGAAATAACAGTCCATTTCGCGTCATACCCGCAGGCGGCAAGATCTCCAACGACGCTGGCGGATCCCAGGGAAATGTGTCCTGCGACATTCTCCAACACGATGAATCGTGGTCGTAGAACGCTAATGGTGTTTCGGATATAGGGCCAAAGGTGCCGCTCATCGGCTGTTCCCTTTCGTTTGCCTGAAGCCAAAGAGAAGGGCTGACAGGGATAGCCAGCGCACAATACGTCGGCGTGAATCATTGTTAAATCAAGTGTCGTTAAATCCCCTATTGGTTGCGCGTCAGGGAAACGGGCGCTCATAACATCACAAGCGGTTTCATCAACATCGGACCAGTAAGCGGTTTTGGCTGAAAAGTGCTGTTCGACGGCCATATCTAAACCGCCGTAACCGCTACACAAACTAAGAATCTTCACTCGTCCATCCACCTAGTGGGGCATAAGCCCGGGAGGAGGTCGTGGCAATCGCATCGGTTGGCCTCGTCCTCAGCGAACGCCTGCTCCCGTTCTTCTTTCGTGATCGCCTGTTCGCCCTTATTGAATTCAAGTTCGTTAGCAGACATCCGGTTTGCCCCAACAGCTACGAGGGTGCTGTAAACGGTCTATCGCATATTCGAGGTCATCGGGTCGTATTACCCGCGCCTCATATCCGGCGCCTGACAGCAGCTCCAACCAGATTTCTTGTTCTTTCGTTACTCGCCCTTTAGCGGTTTTTAGCTCCCAAATCACTACTTCCCTGCGTTCCGAGTGTCCCAGTACGAGATCGGGCCAACCGGGGTGGGCTCGGCGACTGTCCGCATTGTGTTGGACAATCCAACCAAATAACGCTGCAGCGTGCAGAATGGTGCCCTGTAGTTCCCGTTCGGTCATACTTCCAGTTCCCAGTCGTAAGGCTTTATGGGACTTCCGTGATGCGTCCGGTCCAACACGAGTTGCCATTGTGCGTTATACGCTTTTTCGGTTGATTCCAGATAGGCGCCTATCGCCCAAAAGCCGCCAATAATCACTAGCTCAATCACTGTCCCACCCCTGCGATACGTTGGGCGTGAAGGCTGAGGGCTTCGTTGTAACCCTGTCTGGTCAAGACATGAAGCCGCCCAGTGTTTCCCTCGGTTGTTGGTGCCTCAATCGGCAGCCGTGTGTTTTCGTCGTAAACGAAGTCGACGTAGCCGCGGTCGCGTAGTTCTTTTAATCGGGTGTTCGCTTTCTCGGGTGTTAGGTGGCCTTTTCCAGAATCGAGCGAGTGGTCGGATACGTTCCGAGCCGTTAAGCCTTCCGGGTAGACGCTCATAAGGGTGTCGGCGATGAAGGCGTGCCAGCTTCCCGATTTGACGTTACGGGCCGCTGTCAGACTGTTGTCCGGGCCGTCTTGGCGATACGCTCCCCCGGTTTCCTCGGGATCTATTCCGTTCCATAGTGTGGGCTGGTTCACTGGTTCCCTCCGTAGTTTGTGTTTTCGGTGTCGTCCCCCGTTGGTATAAGAAACATTCGGCAAAGCAGTTCCTTCAAGGCATAACTAAAAGTTTTCCCAAGTCCCTTGTCTCCGTTGTCGAGGGCCTGAGCGACTATTTCTGTTTCGATAAATTCCCCCGAAACGTGCATTATGCGGAACCGGTAGCGCGCATAGTCCTTGCGCCACTTATCGTTCCAAGTTTCCGATTTTGTTTCCGTCATCGCAGGAATAAGGACCAGCCCGTTCCGGTTCATAGGACCAGAACAGGCGTTTACCACGTCGTCGATTGTTCTAAAGGCATAGCCGCCCATTTGTTGAGCGGCTTTCCCTGATTTGTTGACCGGTCCTATTTCCAGACTGGCAGCGTTTAAGGCTTTCAGGATTTCGCCGGTCGTTTCAGATACGGCAATCCATTCATTTGTACAAGGCATAACAACTACAAGACCAGATTTATTTGCCGGCGTCAAGTATCAGTCGCACTCCAGCGCCCGTTGCGACGCCTCGAATACTCCCCATTGTTCTTCGGACCAGTTTCTCACACTGGCTTCATTCAACGATTCTAAGAGCGCTACACACGCCTCCTGGGTGATAGGCGCGGTTGGTTCTGGTTGCCCGTCGGGCCAGAACGCCCAAACGCCGATACCAGCGGCAATAATCGCACCGACAATAGCCTTAACATTTTTGAGGATATGTTCGATCGAGTCGCGCCAGACATCGGAACGCTCCGCGATGTCCTCGATAGTCACTTGTCGAACAGGTCAGCGGTTCCGCGTCCGAGCTTCGACGCTACAGCGGACTTAACGACCGATAAAGCGGCACCTATTGCGGCAGCAAGCGCCATTTCGTTTTGGGCGACATCGAGGCCAACTAGCTGGTCGGCTCCCATGATCCCCAGATAAGACTGGATGCCGGTCAGCACGGCTCGTTCGAAAAGGTTTTTATAAAACGTCACCTGGCCACTCCTTTAAGATCGGCCTTTTTTGTTTCGCAACTAGTTTGGCGTGTGTCGCCGGTCCCACAATGCCATCAGCGACAAGTTTATTTTTTGCTTGAAAGCGTTTTACGTGAACCTCAGTGACCGGGCCAAAATGTCCGTCCCCTGTGATACCTAAAACTTTTTGTATACCTGCAACGTCGGAACCGACATCGCCCCTGCGTAGGGTGCGTTGTTTTTGAGGGGGGAGGGGTTCGGCTTGTTCTGGTATGTCAAAATCTCCGGTGGTTACTGCATCATGCACAAGTTTTCGCCAGTTAATCCTTAACGATGGGTCTATTTTGCGTTTGGTCCATTCGCGATGCATCAGAATCCGAGTGAGGGGGTTCCAGTCATGCAAAACGCAGAGCACCGCGCACGCCTTGACCGTCGAGTCGATCAACTGAGGCGCCCAACGCTCCCCAATACCGTCATTTTCGCACTCGAAACCGACGAAGTGTTTATTACCTGAACGATATGCACCCGGTTTCGGTGCGTCGTAGAGGCCTTGCCCGTGGTCCGGTGGTTCAATGTCAGCTAACAGTTGTTCGATACGGTTCGCCATGCCACGCCCGGCATGATTACAGCGACCAGCGGCATTTAGCACAATGTCGCCATTTCTTCCCACCGTAAATTGGGACAACGGGCCTTTCAGGTCCCGCCGGCCTTCCAAAATGAGTCGTTTACAGGGCATGTTTCCCGAGTTGGCGTTACTGGCGGTGTGATGCAACATGATTCCGACCGGCTCAAACGAATATGAACTGGCGGCCCGTACTTGCCACCCGTCGATTGTTTCGACGTTAAGCCCTGCGGCTTTCAGAGATACGGCCCATTGTTTCCTCATAGTTCGACCTGTTCGGGCGGAGGCGACGATATCCGACCGTCGGGCAATACTTCGGCGTCAGCGTAAAAGGGCCGAGAAAATGCGAGCGCTTCGGCTTCGCTTATTTCCGTCAGGTCGTAGTCGTCGAGGCCGGCGATGTCTGCCGATTCGGTGAGGTAGCCCACCCGGTATCCGTCGCCATCGACGTAGCAGCTGGCCTCGGCTTTCCCTCCGCGTTCCGCTATTGCCGCTTCTGGGCCGTTTCCCCATGTGCCGTTAGATAGTCGCCATTTGAGATATGTCACTGTTCCAACTCCAGTCGGGCGGCTTCTTGTAACTGCACTTCGCGGGCTTCTATTAGTTCGTCAAGTATCCCGATTTGCCGCATAGAGTCCAGTTGCGCCCACTGAACGCCCCCGGACATGATCTGTAGGTTCGTTTGCCGGGTTAAACGCTTTTGCCAGTATTCCGGTTGGGCGTGTTCGATTTCGTCCCTGGTGTAATGCTCGCAGCTCTCGAAAATGTCTTGCAAAATCGCTTGTTCCCTGAGTGCGCCGCGTAACGCTAGTTTGGTTTGCTTGATTGCGATTTGTTTTTCTTCAGCGTCTAGGGCGTCGAGTTCGTCGCCGGTTGATAGAAGCCGATTTATTTCGATTTCTGCCTTTTTTACGGCTATTTCTGCGAGGCTGATTTTGTGGTCGGTGTCTTGGATTTCGAGCATGAGTTGGTAGAACCGCATCTCTGGGGTGTCGTGCTGCCCTATAACAAAATGCACGAGTTGGTATCGGGAGCGTTGCTGCTGAATTTCGGAGATAGTTTCGTCGATTTCGTTCATAGTCCGTTTGCCATAGCTGCTAAATAGCTTGCCGCGACTGATAACCCGGTGCTAAGAGTTGACCGCGAATCGTCAGAAAACGCGAACTTGTCCACCGTCGTTATATAGTCCGAGCCGTAACCGCCGCCGACGTAGCCAGCGACCCCGGAATTCGCCATACCTGCCGGATATCTGCAAGCCGTGGACAGACCGGTACTTAACGTGGTTCGCGAATCATCGGAAAACGCGAACTTGTCCACCGTGGATACGTTCGGCCCCCCGGACTGGTAGCCACCTGCGAAATATCCAGCGGTACCAGAGTTCGCCATACCGGTAAGGCCGTCACGACCCACAGATAACCCGGTGCCAAGAGTTGACCGCGAATCGTCAGAAAACGCGAACTTGTCTACTGTCGTGTAGTAGTTCGGATATTTTGAGCCGCCCCCGAAATAGCCCGCGGTACCAGAATTTGCCATACCAGCTAGTCCGCCGTTAATAGCTGACAGTCCGGTGCTAAGAGTTGACCGCGAATCGTCAGAAAACGCGAACTTGTCTACGGTCGTGTAATAGCTCGACCCGTCAGTACCGCCCCCAAAATAGCCCGCGGTTCCAGAGTTCGCCATTGCTGCCGGTATGTAAACCGCCGTCGACAGACCAGTGCTTAATGTGGTTCGGGAATCGTCAGCGAACGAAAATTTGTCAATGTTGGCTGTCGCGCCGGTCGAGATATAACCGCCCCCGAAATATCCGGCGACGCCAGAATTGGCCATACCGGCCAGGCTGTTTGTTGCTACTGCCAACCCCGTACCTAATGTTGTTCGGGAATCGTCGGGGAATGCGAACTTGTCTACAACTGCTTGGCGTCCCCCACTAATCGAGCCGCCCCCGAAATAGCCCGCGCCGGCAGCACCCGCGCCAGCGAGCGCAATAATGCCGTGGTCTATAGGGCGGATAGCCATTATTTGAGAGCGCCTATTAGTGACCAGGTATCGGTAGCGGTTTTAATGCACGTTGCCGCCGCATACTGGCCGTCAATCTCTTTATTGCTGTCCTTAGATTGGATCGTTACCCCTGAGCCTTGCGCCAATGTGGCGTTAGCGGCGCCAATGTTTTGTACAATGATTTGCGTACCGACGGCAAACGCCACCGACGAGTTCGGCGGTACCGTAATCGTCTGAGCTGAACCGTTCGACGAGGTAATCAGTTTTCCGGCATCAGCGGCCACCAACGTGTATGTCGTTCCGGTTTGTGCGTTGATTTGTAACGGTGCAATCAAACCGCCGGAAACGGTAAGCGAGTCGGTTATGGCTACGTCGCCGTCGGCTACTTCGAGCGAGTTTTGGCCGTTTGTGCCCGTAATGACTAGCTTTTCTTCGCTAGCGTCCCAAAGCATCGTGTCGCCAGCAGTCGCGCTGTTGAATGTGACGTCTACGCCTGAGCCGTCCGCCCCGAACGCTGCTGCGGTCGTCAGACTCGCCAAAGCCACCTGTAGCGACACCCACGCCGAACCCGTGTACACCTCGACCAAATTTGTGTCTGTTAAATAACTAACCATCCCTTCGCTGGGGCTAGATATAGCGGATGCCCTAGCGGATGAACTAGCAAACACATTAACTAAAGAGGAGCCGACCTGATTCATGGCCGTAGAGGTCAAAACTTGGCCGGTGGTGAACTGAAGGTAACTCATATCAGAATCCTAAAGAGTTGTAGTCGAGCCGCCCTAAGGTGGCGTCGTCGAGTATTAAATAGCTTGTTGTGTCTCTTGGCGTCATCCCTAGCGTAACGCGCCACGTTTCCCCGACGGTGTAAGCGTGCCCGATTTGCTGCAACGTCCCTTCCGTCGATTGTTGCGACACGCCGGGCGGCGTGAATTCGACCGTTACGGCGTCCGCTAGTTCGAGTTGTGCGATCGTGTTTTGTGTGCCGCTCGCTTGTGTATCTAAAACAGCGGTCAGGCTGTTTATTCGAACTTCTGTAGACGCTGTTTGCACCATTAGAAAATTGAGAAGATTCGTTACTGTTGCATCGTCAAGTACCAACACCTCGCCGACAGGTAGGAGGCGTATTCCGTAAGAATCTTGGCTCGCGGTGTCGTTCGCTGTTACCGCTGCCGCCCCGGTCCGGTTCGCGGTGAGGCGGTTAAACAGTTCAGCGCTCACGAGGTTCCGTCCAATTTGTTGATATGGAACGTCGGAGCCGTCGTCGCTGAACGTGACTGATGACGCTGAACTGATAGGCCCGTACCGGTTCTCAAACGTCATAACCCCGGACCGGCTCACGTACAAATAGCCCTGTTCGCTGTTCGTCACTTTCTGTAAATATTGGACAGCGTTGACGTCTGCTGACAATGTTTCAGCCGCTAACGCCCCGGTACCGGCGTCAATACTGGTCGTTCCAGCATAATTTATGTTTCCGTTAGCCAACACGGCAGACACCCGGGGGCCGCTGGTTTGTTCGCTAAACGACGTTCCACTTGTCAATGACCGTAACCCGAGTTCGCTCGACTGGTCCTCAGCTACCACCGTCACCCAAGCGTCGCCGGAAGTGTCATAGCCCAAATTAATATCTTCGACGAGCCCCGAATAGACCAGGTGCCCGTTACATTTGATTGTCACGGTTCGGCCTGTCGTGATACCCGGATAATAAGCGGAGGACGTGTTTAACGGGTCTAAAGCTCCGTCGGTGTTGCGAAACAATAGTGACGCTTTGCCGGGGCTGAACGGTTGCGTCCAGTCGTCGCGACCGCGACGGGTGGTGAAAGATACGCATCGGCTCGTCAGATCGGCCATTACTTCGGTGCCACCCAAAACGTAGTCGGTGCTGTCCAGTTTGCCTCTTACGGCGTCGTCAAGTGTGAAAGCATTGTCGAACGCTGGGCCAATAAACCCTATTTCTACGGTCGGCGTCGGTGTTGCCATCAGTAAAACCCGATATCAACCGGTGCCGGGCCGCTCGACCGGTTGTAACGCCGAATACCGCTTATCAGCCCGTCAGGATCAACATTGGGGGCGGTCACGTTGTAATTATTGATAACGGTGGGAGCTGCGGCGGATTCGCGTAACGCCGTAGATGGCAGCATCGCCGCCGGTGCCATCGGGCCGGCTCCCCCAATAGTGGGGATATCCGGTATCAGGTCGTCTATACCGAAACTTTTACCACCGAAACCGGGCACCCAACCAGGAATCGAAATGTTGAACCCGAAATCAATGCTGTTCCACGCCCCAATTATCTTGTTAAGGACACCCGTAAAGGCGTCGAGGAGCGAATCGAACGCGCCTCCGGCGAGCTTGCCTACCCGGTCAGGAATCGCTTTTACGAAATCCATGATGCCGTCGATGGCGATTCCGATTCCGGTTTTAACCGAGTCAAGGCTAAAGAAGGTAAGGAACGCGTCTTTTATGGCCTTCAACGGTGCAAGAATCGTCCGGGCCAGCCCCCAAATCATGTCCTTGATACCGGACATCGCCAAGTCAAAGTCGCCCGTAAAGACACCTTTTAAGAAATCTATTAGCCCCTGGAAATAGGTTATTAAACCTTCAACCGCATCGGCAATCCCGTTGATGATCGGCGTAACGACAGCTTTAACATCCTCAAACACCCGGGTGACGACGTACCGGAACGTTTCCGATTCCTGCCAAAAGTACGCTATCGCGGCAACAGCAGCACCGAATAGGGCGATTAGTCCACCGACACTGAAAATGATGCCTCCGAGAGCGACCACGGCGGCGCCTATCGCCCCGACAAGTACTACACCTATGGCAGCAGCCAAACCAATAATGAACGGCTTAGGGTTCGTCCTGATGAATTCCACGATTTTGCGAACTATCGGCTCGACGGCTTCTCGTACTTTGTCGAACGCCGCTTTTAGTTTCGGCATCCACTGTTCACCGAGTTCTTTTACCCGGTCACGTAGCTGCTCCATTTGAGGAGCCCAGCGTTCCCCCAACGCAATCAGGTTCGATACGCCTTCCGCGAGTTTCGCGGCTATCGGCAACAGCGCGGTGCCTATCGTGATTCCCACGTCCTTTAATCGGGCCGTAAGTATGCGTTGCTGGTTCGCTAATCCACCGGACGTTTTCTCAAAATCGCCTAACGCGCCCTGCGCGCCTAGTTGTTCCATAATCAGAGCGTTTCGGGCCATGATTTTAGAACCTTCAGAGATTTCGCCGTTTACGTCCGCTAATCCCATTTCGAGCGCTTTCGCGTCCACGGCGGCGGCGTTAAACAAGATTCCTAACTGTTTTAATGGTTCGGTTTCCCCGGAAAGCCCAGCCCGTAACTTCTGAAGTGCCTCCTCCGGTCGGAGGTTGTTAAAGGATGCAACATCAGCCGAGGTGCGGACCAGGTCAGCGGAGAACGTCGCCAGCTCGTCGCCGGACAGGCCGGCGGCGGTCCCAAAAACACCGAAACTCGATGCGGCTTCCATAAATTCGCCCCGAGATAGCCCGACGGCGGTCGCCGCTTCTTTCGACGACGCAATGATCGAGTCAGCGCCGTCGCGAAATATGGCTTTCGTTTTCGACATTGACTCGTCAAAGTCGCTGGCAAGGTCAACGGCTTTCGCTCCGAGCCCTACCGCGGCGACCGTTATCCCGGCAGTCATTTTGCCGAACGCTGCCCCAACTTTTTTGGCGGCGTTAGCTGACGATTTCGAGAACTTGTCCAACGATTTGGTCGCGTTCTTCGTGGCTTTGCGTAAACCGGAGGCGTCGCCCCCGATCAGCATACTTATTGTTGCTGTTTTACCGGCCACGCTGCGAAACCTCTATTGCGTCGTCCAAAATTTCTTTAAGCTCATCGTTATAGTAGTTCACGACCTGCCGAAACTTGATATCAGCGGATTGGTATATAAACGGATTGGGCTTTATGTCCATGCGGCGGCCCAGCCGGTCACGTTGTCCCCCTATGTCGCCGAAATGGATACGCCCGGCATACGGTATTTTCTTTTTGCCTACCCTGATTATGCCGCCCTTAGCGGTGCCGCTCGTCCTGATCGACTTTTTTAGGGCGCCCGTCGTGTAGGTGCGATAGCTGCGGCTTTTGCGTTGAGTACGGCCAACCGGCACCCTTTTCCGGGCTTCTTCGGCCACGATGTCGGCGGCGCCCTTGTGGATTTCCTTAAACCGTTTCTTGAAATCTTCGTCAAGTCTGCCCATCAGGCGTTGCGCCTGCCGTAGCCCTTTAATTTGGACTTGCGCGCCGAAATGTCCACGCTGGCCCCGGACTTGTTGAAAATTAACGGTATTTCGTTTTGCCACGCCTTGCCGCCCTCGCTGCTTTTTCTTCGGCTTTCACTTTCTCATTCCATGCAGTTAGTAGGCCCATCAGGGTTAAAGAATCGGCGTTTAACAAAACATCCAAGGGTTGTCCGGTGTTGAGAGCTAACACCCCTAACTGGTAGGCGTAGCTTCTTCGGCTAAAGGGGTTTCGTCGGCCTCGAATTCCACCGTATAACCGGCGTCGAGCCACTGGTCGAAATCTAGGCCGTCGTGTTGTGCTACACGGCGTGCCGCTTCATATCCGAGCCAGTAAATGTATTCAAGTCTTGGACTTTCGCCCATTTCTAAAATAGATACATTGAATTTGCGTTCAAACGCTATAAACAGTGCCCCGTTGCCATCATATTTGCGGACAACCCCTTGATTGTCTACTACTTGGATTTGTGCCCTCAGCATCATTTTATCCTGTTGTTAGCTTGTGGCTTGTACGACTGCGCCGGTTATTGGCCATGACACCGAAGCCGTGGCAAGTTCGCCCACAGTTCCGTTTACCGATGGCCATTCGGTTACGAGTGCGCTAAACGTCCACTGTGGGTTCGTTGTCGCCGCGGCACTTGCAATGTTTTTGACAACAAGCGTGGTCACGGTCCCGAGTAGCGCTCGGACGGTTGCCTGCACGTCGGTTGCCGCTAGATCCTGATTGAATTCAAGATCGATGGTTCCCGATTTGAGGCCGCCAATCATGGTTCGATTGTCGTCACCCATAGCGGTTGTTTCGAGTTGGTCTGCTTCCTCGGTGAAAGTCACCGAAGTCACGTGATCGCTTAGATCCACGCTGTTAATCGTGACAGAAGCGTTATTTAACATGAATGCGGCCATTATTCACCATCCTTTTTGGTTGTGGCCCGGCTAGCGGCCAAGTGACCGCCCTCGACTAAAGCGTCAATGTTGACGCCTAGCTTTTTGAGGTCTTTTTCTGTGACTGTTTCGCCTATCTTGCCAAACGTCACCTTGTCAGACTTTATTTTGTAATCGCTCATACGGCGTACACCTCGAGATCTAATCGCATTCCCATAAATTCGCCCTCTCCGACGACTATCTGCCCGTAGTCCGCCACCCGGATAACACGAGCATCGGAAGCTGTGCCCCCCAGCGTAGTATCTCCAGCGATCGCGTTATAGACACTTGTCGAACCCGACACGTACCCGTCAAGGGTGTCCTGCGCTGTTTCTGCGTAAAAGCGTTGCGCCAATACCAGAATCTCGAAATTGAAACGCTGCAGCTGGCTCGCATTCGTGGAAGCTCCCATAGATACGTTGTATTCGACCGGTGGGGCGCCCGGAATAATTACCGCCGCCGGGGGGACAAGCCTGTCAGGCACCGTGTCAAACACGACGATAAGTCCCGACAAGGTTTCGAGTCGGGTTTGTATGCCGTCCTTGATAGCGGCGTAATCGGCCACTACGCGACGCCGATCCGCCTGTAACCGGCTAGAAGGCGTTGAATATCGGGGTCTTGTCGAGTGATCCGGATCGGCCCAAAGTCGTTGACTATTCCTGCGGCAATTCCCAACGGACTGCTCCTGCGTTGAAACAAGCGTGCTGACAAAATGAGTGCGGCTTGTGCGACCGCGGAAGGTACCGCTGTCTTGTAGCCCCATTTCGCCGTTACTTGCACCGTGGGACGGTTACTTGTGTAACGGGGAAATGGGGACGAAACCGAACGAATACAGTTAAAGGGGGCCGAATTACCCACGACGATAAAGTCGCTCGTAATTGTCAGGGTTGTCCCGTACGTGCCGTCGTTACTGTCGTCCTGTTTCACTACAAGAGAAGTGGTTGTATAGAAGTCGTCGGTGTACACCAAAACATTTGTGGAAGGCTGATAGACGCGAGCTGTTGCGCTCCCGTCAGCTACGAACGTCCGATCGCAATATTCGTTGATCTCGTCCTCGGCGGCGTCAATAGCGTCCTCGATGTAGGCGTCCTCCGACGTTGTGCCGGAAGGAATCCCAAGCGAGGCTTTCACTAGTGATGTTGTGGTGTAGTTCGGCATTACTTCTTAGCCGCCTGCTTTTTCGCTGGGGCTTTCTTTTTCGCTGGGGCTTTCTCGGCGACCGGTTCAGGTTTTTGTACCCGGCTCGGTGCCTGCTTCGCCCACAGGTCGTCGTGTGTGCTCATTGGTTCCTTAATCCGAGTAGGACGCCCGTCCGCCTTGTTGAACGGACGCCCTACCGGGTGTCATTCCCTCTGTTTAGAAGGACGGGGCTATGAGGCCAGTACCGGTTATGGCACTAATTGCCGCTGGGTAGCGGCCCGGAACGAATCCGACATAGGAATACATCACCAATGTGAGCGTGAGGTTTAGTCCTGCGGTTTCGTCCATCCGCATCATCATGTCGCCATCTTCGAACAAGAGCATGTCACTACGAGAAACGACGTATACGGCGTCCTCGGTGCCTGCTCCCAGGTCGGTTCGGATGTTGGCGTCGGTGACGATAGGAATACCGGCGATTTGGCTGCCAGTGTTTCCGTAGCCTGCCACTGGTCCCGTACCCATCGCATTCTGTGGGACGTTGGTTTGTGGCAGCACAAGCGGTCGGCTGTTGCCGTCCACGCCAGCTTGCAACCATGCCAAACGGCGAGGGTGCATCACGATGAGGTCAGGCGCCCTGTAAATGTTGCTGTTGATTTGCTGAATAGCGTCGAGGAGTTTCGGGTAAAACTCTGCCACTGTTGGGCTGCCGTCGGTGTAAGTAACGGCGTTGATGCCGGTAACTTGTGAAATGCCGAGAAGCTGTCCCGATGAGCCCGAACCGTTGATGAGCTGGTTGTCGAGGGTTGTTGACATAGCCGAGGCCATATCGCCCGTCACCAAAGCATCTATGCCCGTTCCACGTTCCATAGCTTGGCGGCTTAATTGCTGGCCGCTAGCCACAGTGGATATGTTGCTCGTCAGCAGCGTGTCGTCGATATCGGTTTCTGATACGGCGTCGTTTTCGGCTGCTTGTACCGCTGCGCTTGATCCAGTGGTAACCCTAGAAATGTTGAGGGTCATGCCAGAATCGGGAAGCGGAAGGTTACGGCATTGGTCAGCAAAAGGACGGCCTGCGCGAGCCAGTGGGGCTGCGAGGTCTGTCAAGTATTGCGGAACAACTAGACCGGCGTAGTTGCTGGTCGTGCCGTCACGTGTGAGCACCATTTCTTGTTGATGGCGTTGGATACGTTCCGACGCTGCAACATCCTTAGAAACAACACTGTCGATGAAGTCTTTAACGAAAGACACGTCGTTTTGGTTGTCTTGCCGGTAGGTGAGCGGTTCTTCTTTAACGACCGCCTGCCCGGTGGCTGGTTCTTCGGTTGGGTTTTCTGCGTTCAACGCGCGCACCTCTGCTCTCATGGCGTCAGCTTTAAGCGTGGCCTCTTGCATTTGTCGTAAATCCTCTATCCGACGGTCAAGAGTGCTGGCGCGGTCTTGAAAGTCTGCGAGGTTTTTATCTTCGTCTTCGGTGAGGTCGCGAACTTCGTCCGCTGCCCTGTTCACCAGCGCGGTTTGCATCGTCGATATTTCGGCGCGCTCCGCAATCAACTGATCTAGAAGTTTCATAAAGGGTTATCTCCTGTTGTCACGTTCGTTTTAGCGAAGGTGGCGACAGGTGCTGTTGCGGCGTGTCGTCGGCGTTCAGTAAAAACCTTAGCGCGTTTCGGCGTCCAACAAGTGACGCCACCGGGCGAGGCGTGGTGCTTGTGTTTTGTCATCGGGATCAAACGCCCGAGCCGCTATTAGTTGAGCTTCGCCGTATGCCGGGGCGGTTGGTGCCGTCAGTAACGCTACGTGGTCGAGTTTTGCTTCTACTCGGGTGATGTGACGCCGTCCTTCGACTTTGGCTTCTTCGTTTCGTACCGGAACGAATCCCACTGAGAAACCGGAGACGTAACCGTTTTTGGCGAGTTCCAACGCTTCTCTGGCTCGTTCGGTTGGTGCTACTTCAAAATCGGCGACCAATCCCACAGCGTCTTTTTCCCACGTCGAGGATTTACCTATCGGCATGTTTTCGCGGTCGTGTCCATGCATTAACGGAATGGTGGTGCCGCGTTCTTTAATGGATTTATCGAAAACGCTTTTCCCGAAACGCTCGACGTATGTTCCGGCGTCGTAGGTTGCGTTCCACGGGGCGACCAACGCAACAATGTGGTGTTGTCCGTCGGTTTCCCGTATCTCTAGATCGCTAATTTCGAGTATCGTTCGGTGCTCAATTTCCATAATTACCCCAAAAGGTCATCGTGAGCGACTGAAGCGGTCACGTTTTCCAGATCTCGTATTTCGTCAACTGTTAGCCAGCCACCTTCCAGCGCTGTTTTGTGTGCGTCGAATCGTTCGCTTCGTGAGCCTCTGATGAGGGCGTCG
>Ga0209128_1001597_pt1 | contig 15404 bp, 43 predicted proteins | sample ETNvirnome_6_100_FD_184072 | JGI IMG/M metagenome (GOLD analysis project Ga0209128, IMG submission 184072) | Marine viral communities from the Pacific Ocean - ETNP_6_100 (SPAdes) (version 2) | ecosystem: Environmental > Aquatic > Marine > Oceanic | place: Pacific Ocean | collected 2013-06-19 | reverse complement strand
TTTGTAATAGTAATCCTCACGGTACCTATGTCGGTGAGCGCTATATTGATGCGACCAATGCGTTCGGCGGCGTTGTAGTAGATATCTGCGCAGAAGACTGGGCCCCCGGTGTACAGGCAGCCACCACGCAGGTTGAGCCCTATGAAGAGTGGGAACTAACCTTCGTGCCTATTGGGGACACGTTGATTGTTTTTGTAGATTCTGTGGAGATGAGTGACCTAGACTGGACCTATAATTTCCTCACCAATAGTGTCGAATTCCTGGTTATTCCACCCGAGGGGGCACACATTGAGATAGGATATGTAATTGATCACGGCCTTGGCGACGACGACGACAGCGCAGGCGACGACGACGATTCTGCCGGGAGCTGACTACTTATGAGTAAAGAGGTAATTATTTTGAAAGAGAAATGGAATCCGGGAGCCCATGAGGTTCCGACGGCTAGAGCACTAGAGATGGTACAGGTATCGCAGGATGAATATCGGGAGGCGCCGTTCCCCCTATCTTTGGATGCACAAAAAAGATTATTAGAATTAATCTATAACCGAAAGTCAGGTATAATTACTAGACAGGAGTTAATAAATGTTCTCTTTAATCAAGAAGCTATTGAGCCGGGCACGATCATTCGACGCCGTTTATGATCGCCTAAGCGCCATTGAAACCAAACTAGAGCGGTATGAGAAGTTAGCAGACGAGAATGAGTCGTTGTGGCAATATCTCGACGAACAAAAGGAAATGGATGCCGTCTTTGTCGGCAACGCGGAGGAATTTGAGGAAGAGTTTAGCGATATTATGATTCGCAACATGAAACCTCATGGAGAGGCTTGATGTCAGAAACTGTTTTCATTTTCGATGTGGACGGTACCCTCACTCCCCCTCTCACACAAGTGGACGAGTATTTCGCCGATGTTTTTTTAACCTGGGCTGACGATCCCCGTCGTCGTGTGTACCTTGCGACGGGCTCGGACATCACAAAAACCAGGCGTCAGTTGTTTTCGTCATTTATCGATCAGTGTGAAGGTATCTTTACATGTTCGGGCAACGTATACTATTCGGACGGTAAAAAGATTTATGAAAATGAGTTGGTGTTGCCTCCTACGTTTATCGAGGACTTGGAGTTGTATTTAGAACAGGGGACCATGTGGCGTAAAAAAACGGGCTCCCACATTGAGCTTCGCCCGGGCATGGTAAATTTTAGCACCCTAGGGCGTAACGCTAGTCCCAATCTCCGTGCAGCCTACCATAGATGGGACCGGGCAACGCTAGAGCGAGAGGATATAGTTGCATACATAACTAACCTGTATCCTCAATTTGAGGTGGCAATCGGGGGGCAAATTTCGGTGGATATCTACCCGGAGGGGAAGAATAAAGCCCAGGTCCTCGATGTCCTGCTTGATAAATACGGGGACGACGTGCCTCTCGTGTTTGTGGGGGATCGCAACGTCCCCGGGGGGAACGATTGGCCTTTAGCGCAGCGCATCGAGGAGATGCATATGGCCGGCACCTGGTTTCAAGTAGACTCTTATAAGGAAACACAAGCATTAATAGAACATAACAAACTATTTAGTTAGATGAAGAACTATTTGCGATCGTTTGACGCCTTCTTGCAGGAAGCCCTAGACCCCACTTATTATCAGGATACGTTTTATTTTAATGTGCTCCTCTCGATGCTAAAGGATCGGGGCGGCAGCCGCGACGAGACTAAAAATGATATCCGCGCTCTTCCCGAGGTACTCACTGTTAGCCTAATCGAGGCTGAAAAGGGAGGAATTCAGCGAGACATCGGTAGTAAATATTTGACCTCTCTAAAGCTTCACGTACGCCTACCTAAAGGGGTAAACAAAAGACGCATGATGAAAATGATCGTCAATAAAGTTGGAGGACTCACAGGAGTTAGTGTTATTCGCTATCAGGAACGAAAGCCGCGGCCGCGTAGAACGCCCTTTTATGGGAAGCTGAGTATCACTGAGGGGGAATACTATCAATCCCCACAACATGCTCGGGATGTGATGGACGATGCTGCCGAATTAACAGGGCACGGACCCCAGAAGAAAGGGGGAGCACCCTTTGATCGTAAAGGAAAAAAGAAAAAGTGGAAGTCCGCACCCCCCGGCGCCCCGGGCGGAGGGCCCCCGCCGATTGCAGGCCTCGAAGAAGAAATTAAAATTCGTCTGAAGCCACACTTGAGCAAAATGCTTGCATTTGATATTCAGCCTGAACTAAATCAAGAGATTTGGGAGGGCGACGAACGTTTACACTCTGATGTGCGCGAGGCTCTCCTAGATATTGCGCAACAGTTTATTGATGAGACCGAACTGGAAGAAGACATTAAGGATATTACTTTTACAGGCTCTCTAGCTAACTATAACTGGTCGAACTTTTCAGATATTGACTTACATTTGATGGTGGATTTCTCAGATATTAGTGATAATACTTCGTTGGTGAGAAAATTTTTTGATGCAGTGAAGTCGAACTGGAATAAGCTCCACGACATAACCGTGAAAAGCCATGAAGTGGAAATATACGTTCAGAACGAAGGCGAGCCTCATATTTCTACGGGGGTATATTCTATCTTAAAGAACCAGTGGATAGTAAAACCCAAACGGGTGGAACCTTCTATAGACAAAGCGACTGCTTATAAAAAAGCTCGCGAGCTGCAAAGAGAGATTGACAAAATCGCTGCGTTGTATAATAATAAACAGTATAAGGAGGTGATGGAACGCTCGTATTTCTTAAAAGATAAGATCAAGCGCATGCGCCGCGCAGGACTAGCCCGCAGTGGGCTCTTTGCTCCAGAAAACTTAGCATTTAAAATGCTTAGACGGTCGGGCCACATCGAAACACTATTTAATGCATTTACTGGTGCCTATGATTCCTCTCTCAGTTTAGATGAAGAGAGAGATGATGCGAATCAAGATTAGGAGGAGTCCCGTGATACAAGGAGCAATTATACTTGTGGTTAATGGCGATGGCCAGATGCTTCTTCTCCAGCGCCATGCGAGTGCTAAGTTCGCGCCACGCCAATGGGGGTTCCCCGGTGGCAAAATAGAGGAGGGCGAAACGGCGCTAGAAGCGGCCCTCCGAGAGACGGAAGAAGAAACGACACTAATAGTTAAAGATCCGCAGCCATTGGGTCAATTTAGTGCGGTAGAGGCTTATCTGGGGGAAGAGTACACGGGAACAGTTGAAATTGACTTTGAACATACCGATTGGGTATGGGTCGCTCCCGAGAACCTAACTAAATATGATTTAGCGCCGAATGTAATGGATATTTATGAAAAGGCTATGAAAAATGGATAAAGCAGAAGAAAACACAGAAGAGGAACAGGAACAAAAGGCGCAGACTTTAAAGCCTAAGAAACCTCCCCGTCTGGCGCCAGAAGGTATTCGTACCTTCACCGTCGCACGTCAGTATGATGAAACGGGCGTCTCCGGCGAAGGCGTGGTGATCGAGGGCGTAACCCTCGCCACGGGTCAATGTGTAGCTCACTGGTTGTTCCCCCCTCCGCGAGGATCTATTGCTGTGTTTGATTCGATGAGCGATTTTATTACTGTCCACATCCGCCCCCATCCGGGCAACCGAACAATTATCACTTATGATGATGGCGAACAAGAGCGCTTTGGACTATTTAGTGAAGAGGAGTCCCCTGAAAATGAAAAAGAAAAAGATTCTAACTGAGCGACGGCTTTGTGCACTGGCGGGTGTTAAAATTGTTGAAGCGGACACACGTGATCTATATGCTACCCGAAAGGCGGCAAAGAAAAGGGGCCGACACTCGGCTGAAAAGGAATTTTTTGGAAGCGACAAAGATCCCCTGGTGACTACGGATGTTCCCGACTCGCGACTCGCCAGCCCCCCTGCGGCAGATCCTGCTGCGACACAGCCCCTGAGCGCAGACCAGCTTCTTCAAATACAGAAGGATGTTCCCGACGAGAACCGACGACCGATCGCTATGGAACTTTATAAAGAACTGATCGCGCCGTTCTATTCAGAAAGACAACTTAAGCACATCGTCGACGTAGCTGATCTAGGAAGTGAGCGAAATAGAGATCGAGCCGACGCTCTCGGCCAGCTTATTGGATGGTTCCATCCTGCTTTTGAGGATGCGCGCGGGAGGGCCACGTACGATAACCCGAGCCGATTAGGTATACAGGTAGCTCAAGAATTTAAAGACGAAGACTTAGACATAGTAGATGATGCCGGCGAGTTTGTGCGGCGCCTTGAAAAGTATCTGTACGACGAAACGAAATCTGAGTTTGCGAAGGCCATGGCTCACCGGGAGGCACAGCCCCGTCACCCTGATTATGACCGGCCGAAGACAAGAACGCAAACCCCTGGCACCCCCGAGCACGCGGCGTTCCAGCGGATAATGAAACAGGCCGGAGATGTGAGTGATCGTGGCGCGGGCCCAACCTTGGGTAGAGTTAAGAAATAATCCTTGACGTTGGGCGCGGTTGCTGGTATTATAAAGAAAGAGTAGGAGAGAAGATGGTGTTTCATGGCGACTACGAGGTGGAGTTTGAAATTTACGAAAAAAGAGAAAGTGATTGGGGTCCTAAGCTTCTTGGCCATATGGTTGGAATCAATTCTGAAGATGCGAAGGCACGGTGGATGGAAGCACACCAAATCTCCCACGAAAGACTCAGCGCGCTAGAAGCAGTTCCCGCAATAGAAGAATGCCGATAGATATAGGGGACCTCGTCCGCGTACGTGGTAACGATTGGATAGGGAAGCCCTTAGGCATCGTAACCGAAGTCCGCGATTTGATCCATGATCAATCGGGGACCGAGTACACCGCGGTCACGGCCTTAATCGCCGGCAAATATTTTACGTTTGCCGAAGACAGCTTTGACTTAGTCAACTCAGCAGAAAGAAAGAAGAATTGAAAAGTATTATTTTTATTGGCGCCCTCGCATTGTCGGGCTGCGCCCACATGAGCCTCCCAAGCCTAAACGGGGGGTGTCCGGCAGAATATCCGGTGAAAGGAAATGCAAGCTCGCGTCTCTACCACACCCCCCAAAGCCCCTACTACACTAAAACGTTAGCAGAGTTCTGCTTCGATAGCGCGTCCGCGGCCCGAAGAAATGGTTTTATTGCCCCCAAACGTTAAATTTCGCTTGACATATCCTTGACAGACTGCTACACTAAGAGAGTAGGAGGCTATATTATGGATAGTCACAAGACGAATGAGCTTTATGAAAAGTTTCCTCACCTATATCGCGAGAGGCTGGTGCCACTGGCGAATTCAAAGATGGGGTGGGGATTCCAGTGCGAAGATGGGTGGTATAAAATAATTTATGAAATGTCTAAAAAGATTGACAAGATTTCCAAGGAGGGAGAATTTGCTGCCGCCATTACGGAGGTTTCTAAGAACAAAGACGGGACACTATATGTTGAGGCGCGTAATCTTACGCCCCCCGTTGCAAATATTATTACGACCGCGCGAGAACAGTCGCGCTTGACTTGCGAATTGTGCGCTTATACTCCGGCATTTTTGCGGGGAGTAGCAAATTCTTTGGAGGGCCACATCGCCTGTGGGCGCTGTGTAGCCAAAGCAGGGGGCAGACCAAAGCCCAAGGCGCGAAAGTCCACCAAAAGGCCGCGTAGAGCGCCTGACACCATTGTAGTGAAAAGGTAATGGACACACTTGAGGTGGGCGACTTAGTGCGCGACAAGCTTAATTCCGGGGAGGGTACTTACGGTCTCGGGGTTGTCGTCGCAACGGATAGCACTGGTTTGCTAGAGGAAGAGGTACAGGTCCTCGGGAATGAGCAGCCCTACGCAGATCAGGATATTCCCGGCAAACGCTACGACGTTTACTTTAATAAATTTGAGAGAACAATAACATTTCACGGGGATTACCTTGAAAAAGTTTGATATGGATACCTATACTAGACGCAGAATGAAAGAACTACGAGGCGAGAAGGTTTACAGCGAGGAGCCGTGCGACTCGGTCGAACGGTATATAAAACGTCGTATGCGGGAGATGAGAGAAACCACCGAAGCCCAAAGAGACCTTGACAACAGCCGCTTGGGGTGCTACACTGTAGGTACGATGGGAGATCGCGATGGCGAGACGTAAGTATATAACGGGCGCTCTAGTAGAGGCTCGAAACTCAAAATATGGAAAGGGGTTCGGTATTATTGTTAGCGGACCTAACATGGATACAAAGGCGGCATCGATGTACACCGACCTGGTTAATCCACAAGAATGGTTTAAGGTTCATTGGTTTGAAAAGCCCGGCAATGTAGATTCGTATTATTTGCGCCGCGGCAATGGTCAAGTGGACATGACAAAGAACCAGATTAAGATTGTGAGAAAGCGATGACGAAACTTTATGAAGATTCGATCGACGACAACCCTTACCCAGACCGGAAGGCGCTTCGGAACTTTACGTGGACCACTGAGGCTCTCGGTGAGTGGGAAGATATTTGGCACGAGCTATGGCACCTAGGTTACAAGTGGGAATGGCAGAATTCCGATCGATACGCGCGCCGTTTTGGCGAGAGGTTTAACCTGTACTCTTGTCATAATGATGCGGTGCGCCTCGATATGGCGACTCCTCTGCCCGGTCTGGTCGTAATCTATGAAATTCGTGAGAGCTTGCTCGACGACCCCGGCGATGACCAAAGGCTGGACCATGTAGTTGGCGCTATCGACGCGTGGCTTAAAAAGCATTATACTCCAGCGTGAGTACAACAAAGGATGAGTTATGTATGAGAGAATGAGGGGGTTTTTGCACCACTGTATTAATGTGGTAATTACTATAATATTAGCAGTTGCGCTGGGGGTATACCTGATAATCAACAGTGTTATCATGACGCGAGTCATTAATGACCTTCAGCTCGATACCTATGTAAGTGTGGACACCGGCTTTGGCGTCGTAATGCTCATCTTGCTATTGGGATGGGGACCCGTCTGGTTGACTCGCAGTTTGGAAAGAAGGCGTTGACAAGGCCTCCCGCGTGTGGTATGCTATAAGCACGATGGAGGGTGCCCGGGCCGTTAGCTCAACAGGCAGAGCAAAAGACTTTTAATCTTTAGGTTCAGGGTTCGAGTCCCTGACGGCTCACCAACAATTATGATAAGCTTTATAGAAATTATTGGACTGGGATTATGTGCCTTGGGCCTCGCCGCGTGGCTCTTTTACGAAATTCAGCGTGGCATTAACACGTACGAGGACGAGGATTAGGGCGCGGTGGTGGAATCGGTATACACAGCAGACTTAAAATCTGCCGCCCATGGGGCTTGCGAGTTCGAGTCTCGCCCGCGCTACCAAACTAGGAAAGAAAATGAACACAAATAACCTTGAAAATATGACCAAACTAGGAAAGAAAATGAACACAAATAACCTTGAAAATATGATTCGCGATAAGCTGACTGATGATGATCTGATTTCAGGCCTTATTGAACAGGATGATGTCTTTGAACATCTAATAGATTTGATTGGCGAGACCATTGATGAATGGGACCAGACGGAGAGAAAATGAGTGTAATGGGGCCAGACGGAAAAATCCATCAAGCCGATGGAAGTTGGTGGTCGCCTTATGGTAACACCGATGAAGAAATTCAAGAAAATCTTAAGACGGGAAACATGCCGAACGCGCCTGACGCAATGCGCGTAGGCCCGTCTCGATATTTCACAGGAACCAAAGAAGGTGATGAAAACTTGTCAGATTTTCTTGGCGACATTGGTGCGCTTGGAGGACAAGCAAAAGAATCTTATGAGAAAAGAAAATTAAAGGTTGACAACAAATTAAAAAAGGACTAAAATAAAAAAGATGAAAGATATGACATTTGCAGAGGCTCGCGATATTGCGGAGGGAATTATTGAATATGATGACCATCGGATTATTCGTGCAGCTTGGCAGTTTCTAATCGATCGACACCACATTCGACACATGGATGACTGGTTCCAATCGACGGCGACTGAGTTGATCGAATTGAAGATTTGTTGGCCCCCAGCCACTCGCGCCTACCGGCCGAGTTCTCGGAACAAGAGTTAGACGGCGCTTACGAACCTAGGAGAATACTCACAATGACTTACACACCCGCGAAGGGCAATAACTCAGTAGGTCAGAGTAGCGTTCTTATAAAGCGCCGGTCCCGGGTTCAAGTCCCGGTTGCCCTACCAATTTTTAAGGAATGAAAATGCATAAGAGAAACAAGTCAGTTGTTTGTGCTGACGGCTTTAGGATGTCTGTGCAGGCCCACGATGGAGCTTATTGCGAGCCCCGCGCCGACGCACAGAGAAAGTATACCCTCGTAGAGATTGGCTTTCCCTCGGCGGAAGAGCCTCTGATTATGCCGTGGTGCGAGGATAACAGCAAGCCCACCGATACAGTGTACGGTTATGTTCCTGTTGCTGTGGTTACAAATGTTATTGTAAAGCACGGTGGAATGGTGGAAGGTGAAGTTCCGCCTGGAGTTATTGCTGTACCGGAGGTATACTAATGTATAGGGGTTTATGTTTGCTCGCGGCCGCAACGTTATCGGGGTGCTTTTGGTACATGGAACCTGATGACAGCCGTCGTTCACACTCTGATGATCCCTTCCAGAGCGAGGACACCGAGGTGTGGGTTGATTATGCGGCGGTGGACTGTGATTATGATTATTGGGGGGAGTCCATCTGGTACCTCGATGCTGACATTGGCGCTTCTTATGTTTATTTTGAGGACGAAGTCGAAGTTGGAGTCTACGTCGACGGCTGGGAATACTATCCCCTTTACTCAGTAGGCTATGGAATGTGGACGGTCACTCTAGAAACTTATTATTATGACTGCAACGATGCTAATGTTTTTGATTTTGTTGTTTCTGATGTGTATGGAAATTATGATGAGGTGACAATTTGGTGGTGAGCGCTCTCTCGCATCGAAGGGCCAACTATATAGTACATGGGCCTCACTCCTGGAGATCTAGTGCAATACAGAAATGACCCAGGAAGATTGGCGATCATTATAAATGTTGACACCACCAGCACCGGAGCAGAAGTTTGCGAACTCGTTATTGTCTATGACAAAGAGTTTCCCGATACGGTAGGTGAAAAACGATATACCAATCAGGATTATTGGATAAAGATTCCCCAAAAACCTATTTAGTATGTGGAAGAGGGTAGAGAATTAACCGACGAAGAACTAGAAAATGTAATCGGCGGTGCAAGTCGAGAGGCCTTTTTAGATTGGGCAGCGGAATTTTATAATCTCCACAGAAAGGAACAATATGATAAACAAATCAATGAAGAGCCAGCGCGGACAAGGCATGACTGAATATGTTATTATTCTTGTATCTATTGCAGTTGTATGTATTGCGATCGCTGTACAGTTCGGCGGACAAATTAAAGCTCTATTCGAAACAGCAGACGCAGAGATCGACACAGTTGACGCAAATTTGTAGGCCGAAGAATTGGTGTTTGCTCTTTCTCTGCTTGGCCTCGGTCTTATGTGTGTATATATCCTCGTCACTAGCGGGCGAAAACCACCAAACTAGATGCCTAGAATATTTCACCGAGATAATAGAAGTTCAGAAGTTTAGAGAAATGCTCAGGATCGGTGCAGACATATTAATAGAAAGATACGAGCGCGGAGAACTGGAGAAAAAAGAGCTTGACGCCACGCTAGCGGTGTGGTATATTACAGAGAGTGAGCTAAGACAGAAGGTCACCAAGATTTACGATGTTGCGTACGCCGCAAAGTGCTTCGACTCTGTAGTTCCAAAGGAAGAAAAATGAAGAAAATTTTAATGGGAATAGCTGCAGCGGCGATGTGTTCGTCGCTAAGCGGGTGTGTTTTATTTGGCATTTATCCGGTGCCTACGTATAATTCTCCTCGGGTTATTTATACGTCTCGGTGCCCGTCTGGGACCGTAGAATATAATGTGTGGAATGGTGCCTATACAGAAACGAGATGTCGTTCGGTACGACGACCTGTACACCACCGCCCCACTACCCATCGACATTCCTCTTCACACAACCGGCACCGACATTATTACTCTGGCTCGCGCAGCAATCGGCATCGACATACTCGCCACTGCCGGCACCGCAGCCATCACCGACACACTCGCCACTGCCGACACCGGAGGTAGGATGAAAGTAAGCGAACTGAAAGAAGGGATGCTCCTTAGATTTAAGGAGCCGCGCCTTTACAAATTTATGTACGATAGCGTGGGTGGTCATTGGTTCGATTGCGGGCCGTTTGATGAACAGATGCGAGTGCAGGGAACGATCGGACAGCCTTTGATGGTTTATTTGGGCCAAGAAAAGATGAAAGCTCCCAGCCATTACGGTGGTTTCTGGAATGTAAGAAAAGTATCGGTTGAAGGACGCGTGGCTTGGGTGTTCCCTGACGCTTGGAAAAGCATGGAGGCGCTATGAACAACTTTAAGTTTCAATTAGGAGAGATCGTTGTTCCGACACAAAACGCAGAGCAAGAAAATTTGCCTGCGCAGCCCAGCAAAGTGGTGGCGATTCAGCTAAGGGGCTATATACGAGTGCAACCAATGGGCACAAGCCACCGCCTGCTGGTTCACAGCAATGATTATGAAAGACATAAAGAACAAGATCTCTAATTTAATTACTAAGATACTCAGACATCTGCCGGGAGGGGAGCTTAAGCGTTGCCAAAACATCAGCCCCATGAACACAGATTGTATCGAACACCTGGGTCACCGAGGAAAGTGTGAAGATGCGTGGTTCAAAAAGTGGGACCCTAAAGACAGCATCTAAGCTGCGATATTTAAACAGTTCTTGACACAGAGCCTCTCCCGTGGTATGCTATAGGCATGATGAAGGTAGGCGATCTAGCGCGCTTCGATGCGCCCGATGATAGGTTCCATGGCTCAAAGGGCATAATTGTCCGGTGCGTGGAAAGTAATATATACCAGCAAGGTCGCCATTATGAACTCCAAACGCTAGACGGGCACGTTATTATCGCTCTAGACTTTGAACTAGAACGACTTGAAAATGATATTGAATGAGACTGGGTGCGAGAATTGTCACAAAAGAGCAAAACGACGCTTCAAAATTATTGAACCAGGCGTTACTTACAAAATAAACAGCTCCGATGAGCGTGAGAATATCAATGGAACTTTCTGTACCGTGGCGTGCGCCAAAGCCTATGGGGCTTGGATGCTTGGCCCCGGCTTGGCAAAGATGCCCAAGGGCTGGAAAGTTGAGGAAATCAAAGAGTGAAAATCGGTGACTTGGTAAGATATTACAAGGACTACGCGCCGTCGCTCAACCCGAGAGACGAGTTGGGAATTGTTACAAAGACTGGCACCCATGAAAACGGGCAGCCCGAGTGTCATGTTGTATGGTTTACCTGCAACAACGAGGGTTGGTGGGACAGCAAGAACCTGGAGGTTCTAAGTGAAAATCGGTGACTTGGTAACATTCTGCCCCGAAGCGTGGGGAACTCCTTTGGAGGATCGTCCTCTTGGGGTTGTTATGAACGTGGAGGACTATCGCGACGGCATCGAGCCCGCGACGTTCCTGATGGTAACTGCGATATTCCCCGGCGACGATATTCCCTACTCAAGTAACATCAAAGACTTTGAGGTTGTAAATGAAAACTGGTGATTTGGTAGTGGCGACCCGCAAGGAGAATTACAATAAAGACGACTATCCGAATCGTTATATGGGAATCTTCATCAAGGAGAATCACGACGACAAGTATATCGAGTGTTTTACCGGAGACAGGACGGGACGATTTAGCCCCGATTTCTGGGATGTTGAGGTTGTAAGTGAAAATCGGTGACTTGGTGATGAAAGTCTTGGGGAGCCGCGCGCGGGACGAAGCGGGCTTGGGATTGGTGATTGACGTCACATATAAGTCCGGTGCATGGAGGACCTCGCTGCCGCAGACTATGGAGCATAGTCGAGGATATAAAGTTCAGTGGTCCAATGATTACGGCACCTTTTGGGCAAGCGAAGATAAGTTGGAGAGAGTAAGTGAAAATCGGTGACTTGGTAAAGTTCAAGGCGCACTGTCGTCCGGGGTGGGATCATCACCACCGCGTATTTTTGGTTGATCGCGAAGACGCCTTCGCCATCGGCCTCCATGGGCCGCCAACCGGGATATTCGCAAAAGAAAACTTCATTCTTGTGAGAAAAGCAAATGAAAATCGGTGACTTGGTGACATATAAGCAGCGCGAAGACCTGCAACAGTTTCCGTGTCCGTGGCATCGGATGGGAATTGTTCTTGGCATCGCGCCGGGAAGCACGACCTCGGTGGAGTTTGAGGTTTATTGGTATAGCGCCGGAAACATAGTTTCGTGGGCCGAAGAAGATTTGGAGATAGCACAATGAAAATCGGTGATGTTGTAAGAATGAATACACCCCTGACGCCCGAGCGGTATGGGCTGGGACTCATTCAGAAGATTGTTCGGGCTCGACAAAAAAGCTATCGGCTTGTTTATCATATTCTTTGGCCCGATAGCACAATCAGTTGTCAGTATGATAATGAGATTGTATTGGTGGGGAGAGTAGAATGAATGTTGGAGACTTGGTTCATATCGACGGGGCAGTGGGACTCATTGCAAAGGTCGAGCCTCGCACAGGCGGGGCAGCTTCGATGGGGGAGCAAGTTTACCGCATTTTTTGGCTTGACGAGGACGAGCCAGCGTGGTACTATGAACATGAAGTGGAGAGTGTAGATGCACCCAGGTGACTTGATATTGTACGGAACCAAACCTCACTGGGAACTGCCCGGCGTTCTCGGCATCTTACTGCGAAAACTACAGTACGACACAGACGACGATGAAGCGCAAAACTGGGACGGCAAACCTGCTTGGTGGATTCAGTTCATAAATGACGAAGGTCCGATGTGGACCTACGAAACAGACCTATTTCTAGTGTCGAGAGGAAACTAAATGTGTGAATATCATTTGTATCCCGGCGATATGTTTAGGACCAAAGCGGGCCTGGGACTAATCGTAGAGAAAAGTGGGGGCTATTTTCACTACTCGAATGTAGGGGACGACCAGAGGAAGGGCTACCCGAAAATTGAAACAAAGCGGTTCTATGGTTATTGTGACGATATGAGCCACGGACAAATACTGGAAGTGATACTCCTTCCAAACCGGAAATACCGGAGAAAGAGAAAATAATGGATATTGGCGATAAAGTACAACACTTTGGAACAGGTTCGATTGGAACTGTGATTGATAGTAGCTATGAAGTGGAGACACCATTTCAGCAGTTGTGTGTAGTGTGGGAAGACGACTTGGCCCCGCACAAGGATTCATGGGAAAGGCGCGAAGCCCTCTCCATCATTCCGCATGCGCCCTACGACTTCACGATTACCGATTAGGTCTTGACAGCAGCCGCGTTCCGTGGTATGCTGTAAGCACAATGGAGGTGTGTCATGGGCTATCGCTCAGAAGTTGTTCTCGCAATCAGTAAGCATCTTACGCCGTTTTTGACGCTAGCGGTAACTCAAAATAAGGCAGCTGAAACACTGGTGTTCAGCGACGCCGACACATTTGACCGCGATTACGGTGGCGACAAATCGTGGCTTATGGTCTGGGATGGCATCAAGTGGTATGACTCCTATGAGTGTATTCAGACACTTGAGAAGTTCATTCAAGAGGCTACCTCTGACGAGTATGAGTTTGAGGTCGACGGGAAGAAGCAATCGTCCGCAGAGCACATCAAGTTTGTGAGAGTTGGCGAAGAGTCGGGCGACATCGAGACCTCCGGCGACGGCTTTTGGGATATTTACACTAACACTAGCATTTGCTACTAGGAGAACATGATGCCGCAAAAAGGCGATTTGGTCCAAATCAAAGTCGGACCCACCATTCTTTCTAAGATTGGGCTTGTAATAAAGCTCGACGATTGTGGCGCTTATGTGTGGGTCAAGTGGCCCGACAAGTCCCAATGGGAAAACCCTAACTTTTTGAAAGTGATAGAGCTATGAAAACTCGCGGAATGCCAATGATCGGTGCGCTGGTTCGCAGCAATAATGGAATCATGAAGATTGTTACAGGATACAAGTGCGATGCGTCGTGTGAGTTCGTTCACTTTGCTGGCGATGGCGCAACTACATGGTATCCGCTGTATGAGTACGAAATCCTTTCCATAGAAGACTGATGAAACTCGGTGACTTGGTAAGGTATCGGCAGAGTGGCGACCACAATGCGTGGCTCGGACTAATCGTGCGGGAGATCCCCGGTACTGATGAAATCAAAGTCATAGAATGGACTCACAAGAATACGGGCAGAGATCGCGGTTCGTACCGTGCGAGAGATTTGGTATTGATAAATGAACTTTCAAGTAGGTGATTTGATTACACTAAAACACTATGGAAGCGGCACCGAGCCTGCGCCTATTGCGATGGTCGTAAGTCTTTCGGCTACTGTATTCGATAGAATAATGATTCAATTTTTTGATACGAGTCGCGCCGAAATGGCTGCGCCCGAACACTGGAAAGTTGTGAGTAGAAATGAAAATCGGTGACTTGGTGAAGGACTATGCACTTGGCATGAATGGACTTGTCGTTGGAGGCCCATGGGTGGAGTCCAAAGAACAGAACCCAGGAGCTTCCACAGATCACTCATGGGAATGGCTCGTGCTTTATGAGGATGGTGATAAGATCGGCGCGGATACAAATGATTTGAAGGTTATAAGTGAAACGCGGTGATCTCGTAAAACATCCCAAAGGAATGGTGAATGTTTGCGATGATATGTACTCGATGGGGATTGTTCTCGGTGTCCACCACCCACAGAATCCGGCGGGAGAGGCACAAGTGGAGGTTTTGTGGCGCGGACTGGAGAGTCGCCTTGTTTACCACAGCTCCCAACTAGAGGTAATCAGTGAAAATCGGTGACTTGGTAACATTGCGCTGGGGCGAAGGAAAACGCTCTGCCGGAATGGTAGTGGATGTTCACTACAGCGGAAATGAATGGATCGACGAAGTATACGTCGAATGGCTCTCGGAATGGAACAGCAGCAGTTGGGTCCGCGCAGCGGACCTGGAGATTGTAAATGCAAGTCGGTGATCTGGTGAGCCTCACAAGTGAAAATACATGGCGTTATCCTGATCGAAACTGGCACCAGGAAGTGATGACAGTGATTCGCGAATCTGAAAGCTGTATCGCTTTTGCGGGCTGGCCCATTACGTGGGTTCCCAAAAAGTATTTTGAGGTGGTAAGTGCAGCCCGGTGATTTGATTGTGGACCGCGACGGACAACTAGGAGTTATTCTAACGGAGCCCCGGCTTTCGGAGGACTGCACTGAATATGGTGAGGTGTGGGAAGAAGAATACTATCTTATTGATATTCAGTTTCCGACGTGGATAGAAAGCGTAGCAACAGACGAAGTAGAAATTATAAGTTATGCACAACGAAGATAAAGTAAATTACAATGTTGGGGACTTGGTGAGCGTCAAGTATTGTCATGTTGAGA
>Ga0209128_1001589_pt1 | contig 15428 bp, 17 predicted proteins | sample ETNvirnome_6_100_FD_184072 | JGI IMG/M metagenome (GOLD analysis project Ga0209128, IMG submission 184072) | Marine viral communities from the Pacific Ocean - ETNP_6_100 (SPAdes) (version 2) | ecosystem: Environmental > Aquatic > Marine > Oceanic | place: Pacific Ocean | collected 2013-06-19 | reverse complement strand
ACGCAGCCCTGGCAGTTCATACCCGGCACGGTGCGTATCAGCATCACGGTTTGCTCGGTGTCGCGCTGCATGGTGCCTCCTCGGGAAAACTTTCGATTAAGCGGCACAGGCTATGGCCATCAGGGGTGCCGTCAGGCATGTCGCGCCAGCTCTCCAGTGCCTGCTCCATACGCTCGGCAAGTGCCTCTAGCTCGGCAATCCGCGCGCGTATTTGCGGCAGCCGGTGGGCAAGCAGATCGCGCACTAGCGGGCAAGGGGAGTCGCCTTGGTCGGCATGGGCCAAAATGTCGCGGATTTCCGCCACGCTAAACCCCAGCTTGCGCGCCCGCTGAATAAAGTGCAGCCGCTCAAGGTCGGTAGCTGAAAAAAGTTGGTAGCCATTATCAGGGTGGCGTGTGGGCGAGAGCAGTCCTTCGCGCGTGTAATGGCGAACGGTCTCAGCGGTCACGTTGCCACGTTTGGCAAGTTCGCCCACTTTTAAGTCGTTCAGCACTGTTTTTCTCCCAGGTCGCCATCTAATGTTATTTAAAATAGTGTAAAACCTATGGGTAACCCATAGGTCAAGCGTGCGCGTCAGCATCAGTCAAAATAACTAAAACACTGATTTAAAACGGTCGTGCGACTAATGTATAAGCAAAAAACAAAATAAAACGCTCGTTTGCACTTGAACCGAACCCGTCATTGGGCGAAAACTGAGGTGTAATAACGACGCAGGTGGATGGCTGAGTCCGCCGGATCATAGGAAGAGAGGCCCACAATGCATAATAACTTCAAGAAAGTAACCCTAGCGGCCGCGGTTGCAGCAGTTACCTTTGCAAGCCAAGCTAACGCAGGCGGATATCAGATTAACGAGCAGAGCGTCAGTGGGCAGGGGTATGGCCATGCGGGACGTAGCTCAAACGTCAACGACGCCACCATCGTGTTCGGTAACCCTGCGGGTATGTCGTTCCTTGACCGTGCCCAAATTACGGCAGGCGGGACGTACCTAAATGTAAATAGCTCTATCTCTAATGCACAGGCATCGCAAAGTAGCCCTGCTATTGCGCAAGCAACCGGGGGTATGACAGATACACTTCCTGTCTCAGGTACCAACGATGGTGATATGGTGCCAGGAACGCTAATTCCGTTCGCTTTTTATGCACATCCTGTTAATGAACAGCTGGCGTTTGGTTTTGGTGTTTACGCTCCTTTTGGTTCGAAAACCGACTATGAAGATGGCTTTATGGGGCGTAACCAAGGCAACTACACCGAGGTGCGAGTCATTAGTGCTCAACCTACTGTTTCCTACCGTTTTAATGAGCAGTGGGGCGTGGGCGTTGGTATTACTTATAACCGTGTGAATGGCGAACTGCACCGCCAAGTGCCGACAGTAACGCCGCTTGGCCTGACCGAAGTGGATTCGCGGGTGGAGGGTGATGATGAAGCCTGGGGCTATAACCTGGGGGTGATTTATCAGCCTGTGCCGGAAACAACCTTTGGTTTAACTTACCGTTCAAAGGTTGACTACACGCTCGAAGGTGACTTTACCGCAAGCTCTCCTGTACTTGATGAGTTAGGTATAGGCACCATTACAGATGATGCCTCTTTAGATCTAACCACACCTGAAACGGTCAACTTCTCGCTCACCCAGCAAATGAGTGACGACCTTAAGCTTATGTTCGGTGCTTCCTGGGCGCGCTGGAGCCGGTTTGATCAGATTCTCGTGAGTGGCGTAGAGCGTGATGTGATTACTAACGAGCAGCAGAACTACTCAAACGCTTGGGCCTTTTCAACGGGTGGTGAGTATCAGCTAACGCCTGCACTGGCACTGCGTGCTGGTGTAACGCTGGACTTCACGCCAACCCAGGATGCCACCCGTAGCGTGCGTATTCCTTCAGACGACCGCCGTATCTTCTCAATTGGCGCAGGCTGGAGCCCAACACCTGATCTTACATTAGACTTTGCGTACTCTTATCTGACAGAGCGTGGCACATCTGTTGATCAGTCCAAAACAGATCCGCTTGTAGAGCAACAGGGCATACCTAGTGTTACCTCTAACTACTCTGGTGACTACAAAAACGAAGCCCATGGTTTCGGTGCCCAGCTGACCTATCGGTTCTGATCCGCGGTTCGCGCTTACTGTTCGATTTTCGTGACCTACTGACCCGGCCTCGGCCGGGTTTTTTACGTGGCGAACGCCGCCTAGGGTGGGTGCGGTGGGCGCTGGGTTTCGTTACAATGCTTGCCAGAATTTCGCCGCTGGGATAGCTCGGGGAGGTGTTTAGCACCAAACCATGAGCTGCCCCAGCGGCGCCTGTCTCTTTTAAGCTGCGTTTTAACGCGCGTGAGACCCCGCTATTTACTGACCAAGGCTAGAGTGATCCATGTTGGAAACCAACCCGATTCATAACCAGATCAAGGACCTGTCTGAGCGGACAGACGTTCTTAGGGGGTATCTTTGACTATGCCGAGCGTAAAGATCGGCTAGAAGAAGTGTCCCGCGAACTTGAAGATCCCAATGTTTGGAACGACCCAGACTACGCCCAGAAGCTGGGTAAAGAGCGCGCCTCCCTTGAAGCGATTGTGGCGACCATCGACGAGCTAGACCAGGGCCTCGCGGATAGCCGCGACCTGTTAGAACTCGCCGAAATGGAAGAGGATGAAGCCACCGTTGAGGAAGTGCGTAAAGAGCTGGGTGGCCTGCAGGGCGCTCTGGAAAAGCTTGAGTTTCGCCGTATGTTCTCGGGAGAAATGGACGAGAACAACGCCTACCTGGATATTCAATCGGGGTCCGGTGGCACCGAAGCCCAGGACTGGGCCAATATTTTGCTGCGTATGTACCTGCGCTGGGCAGAGAGCCACGGCTTCAAAACCGAGATCATCGAAATTTCCCCAGGCGAAGTGGCGGGCATCAAATCGGCGTCGCTGCATATCCAGGGCGACCACGCCTTTGGCTGGCTACGCACGGAAACCGGCGTTCACCGCTTAGTGCGCAAAAGCCCGTTCGACTCCGGTGGCCGCCGTCACACCTCGTTTGCGTCGGTGTTCTTGTCTCCTGAAATCGACGATAGCTTCGAGGTTGAGATTAACCCATCCGACCTGCGTGTCGATACCTACCGCTCCAGCGGCGCTGGTGGTCAGCACGTTAACACCACCGACTCGGCGGTACGGATTACCCACGAACCCACCGGAATTGTGGTGGCATGCCAGAATCAGCGTAGCCAGCACGCCAACCGCGATTTCGCCATGAAGCAGTTGAAGGCGAAGCTGTGGGAACACGAGATGCAAAAGCGCAATGCGGCCAAGCAGGAGGCGGAAGACTCCAAAGCCGATATCGGTTGGGGCAGCCAAATTCGCTCTTACGTACTGGATGATCAGCGCATTAAAGACCTGCGTACCGGCGTTCAGTCCAGCAACTGCGACAAGGTGCTCGACGGGGATTTAGATCAGTTTATCGTCGCCAGCCTGAAGCAGGGTTTGTAATCTTTTTAGCGTTTGAACAGAAATAGGGTGCCCGATGGCTAACCAAGACGCGTCTTCTCTCGATAACGAAAATCACCTGATCGCCGAGCGCCGTGCCAAGCTGGCGGCCCGCCGTGAGCGGGCGGCCGCGCAAGGAAAAAGCGCTTTCCCGAACGATTTCCGCCGCGACAGCCTCACCGTTGAGCTGCACAACCTGCTGGGCGAGAAAGACAAAGCCGAGCTGGAAGCGCTGGATCATCAGGCGTCGGTGGCCGGTCGCGTGATGCGCAAACGCGGTCCTTTCATCGTGATTCAGGACGTGGCGGGCCAGATCCAGCTCTACGTGGATAAAAAGGGGCTGCCGGAAGACGTGCTGGAAGACATCAAAGGCTGGGATATCGGCGATATCGTCGCCGCCCGTGGCCCGGTGCATAAGTCGGGTAAAGGCGACTTGTACGTGATGATGGTCGAGGCGCAGCTGCTGACCAAGAGCTTGCGCCCGCTGCCGGATAAGTTCCACGGCCTGACCGATCAAGAAGCGCGCTACCGCCAGCGCTACGTCGATCTGATCATGAACCCGCAGTCGCGTAAGGTGTTCGAAACCCGTGCGGCGGTGATCAGCTCCATGCGCCGTTTCTTCGAAGCCCGTGGCTTCATGGAAGTGGAAACGCCGATGCTGCAGCCGATCCCCGGCGGCGCGGCGGCGCGTCCGTTTATTACTCACCACAATGCGCTGGATATCGATATGTACCTGCGTATTGCGCCGGAGCTTTACCTGAAGCGTCTGGTGGTGGGTGGTTTCGAGAAAGTGTTCGAGATCAACCGCAATTTCCGTAACGAAGGGCTGTCCACTCGGCACAACCCTGAGTTCACCATGATGGAGTTCTACTGGGCCTACGCGGATTACCGCGACCTGCTGGACATGACCGAAGCCATGCTGCGCACGGCGGCTCAGGAAGTGCTGGGCACCACCACGATTACTTACCAGGGGGCCAGCTACGATTTCGGCCAGCCCTTCAAGCGTCTCACCCTGCGCCAAGCGATTCTGGATCACGGCGACGGCATCACCGATGCCGACCTAGATACCCTAGATGCTGCCCGCGCTGCGGCGGAAAAACTGGGCATCAAGGTCAAAGAGAGCTGGGGCCTGGGTAAAGTTCAAACCGAGATCTTTGAAGAAGTGGCGGAACACAAACTGGACCAGCCCACGTTCATCACTGAATACCCGGCAGAAGTTAGCCCGCTGGCGCGTCGTAACGATGCCAACCCCTTCGTGACCGACCGCTTTGAGTTCTTCGTCGGTGGACGCGAGATCGCCAATGGCTTCTCGGAGCTGAACGACGCCGAAGACCAGGCAGAGCGTTTCCGTGAACAGGCCGCCGAGAAAGACGCCGGTGATCTGGAAGCCATGTACTATGACGCCGACTACGTGCGCGCGCTGGAGTACGGCCTGCCGCCCACGGCGGGCGAGGGCATTGGCATTGACCGCTTGGTGATGCTGTTCACCGACAGCCCCTCCATTCGGGATGTGCTGCTATTCCCGGCCATGCGCCCCGAGGTGGATTAACGCTCAATCAGGCGGTAGCGGACGAAAAGTTGGTAAGGGCGCGATTTAGCGCCCATAATGGTCAACGTTTCGACGGCGAGGAGAATCCCATGAAACTGCTTAACCGCTCCGCACTGAGCGTCAGGCCGACCCAGACCTTCGTGGACTGGATCAATGCGCTCGAACCCACCATGGGAGACGACGACCTGACCCTGGACGACGTCGAACGTGAAAGTACGGTATACCTGATCCCCGAGATGGATACCCCTGAGGCGTTAGAGACGTTTGTCCGCGAGCGTCACGTAGAAATCCTGGAGACCGAGCTACGCGCCTGGGAAGAGGATGAGCGCCAGTGGCCAGAAAAATTAGATTGGTCGCTGTTTCAGGAATTCCTGCGCGTTGAGCACAGCTACTTAGCCATTGACCTGGACGACGAAACCGCCCTGGAAATCTCGGATGTTGACGACGCGCTGCTGCTCGACAACGAACAAGATTAGCGTGCTACTATTTTAGCGTAAGCGCACAGTGAAACCGGCTTCGGCCGGTTTCGCCGTTTGTAAGGGGTCTGTTTAGGAATTCATTACCATGCGACTGTTTGAAACTCTCCCTGGCGACGATGGGCTGCCGGGGCCTGAGCGCCTGCTCGCCGTGCTGGCGCTGGTCACCGGTACGTTGATGGCGGTGGTCGATACCACCATGATCAACCTGGCCCTGCCCACCATTGCTGCCGATCTGAATGTGCCGGCCTCCAGGGCAGTATGGATTACTAACCTGTTCCAGGTCGTGTGTGCTGCGTTCTTACTGGTATTTGCGGGCATCAGCGAGCTCATTACTCGCAGGCGGCTCTACTTGTTTGGCCTTGGGACGTTTGTGGTAGCAGCACTAGGGGCGGCACTGTCGCGTAATTTAGAAACATTGCTAGTGTTTCGCGCCTTCCAAGGCCTTGGGGCAGCTGCGACCCTTTCTATTGGGCCGTCCCTCTATCGGGCTATTTTTCCATCCCGCTTGTTAGGCAGCGCGCTCGGTCTAAGTGCTCTAGTGGTAGCGGGTGGTTATGCCGCAGGCCCCACGCTCAGCGGGGTTATTCTCTCGTTTGTGGATTGGCCGTGGTTGTTTGCGCTCAACGTGCCCCTCGGGGTGTGCTCGCTCTGGCTAGCCAGCCGGGCGTTGCCGCGGGATACGCCTCGTCAGGGTAGTTTTGATACGCTGGGGGCACTCTACTCGATGTTGATGCTGGCGAGCTTCTTTGTCGCTATGGACGCCGTTGGTCACGCTGCACCACTCTGGCAAAGCGGCGGCTGGGCACTGTTAGCGGTAGGGGCCTGCGCGCTGTTTATTCATCGCCAGCGCCGCGCGCCTTACCCGCTGCTGCCGCTGAGTGTGTTTGCCGAGAAGCGCTTTACGCTGGCGGTCTCGGCATCTGGCCTGGCTTTTATCGGCCAGGGACTCACTTTTGTGGCGCTATCGTTTTTCTACCAGGAGCAGATGGGCTTTTCGCCGCTGGAAACCGCTTGGCTATTCACGCCGTGGCCCCTGGCGATCATGCTAGTGGGGCCGTTGGCGGGGCGGTTGGCGGATCGAGTTAATCCCAGCCTGCTATCTAGTACCGGGCTGATGCTACTGATTATTGGCCTAGTCGCGCTGGCGCTGGTGGATGAGAGCACCGGCGTGGCGGGCAGCCTGTGGCGCACGGCGCTGTGTGGTATTGGGTTTGGACTTTTCCAGCCGCCGAATAACCGCGAAATGATGGGCAGCCTACCGCCGGAGCGCAGTGCCAACGTGTCTGGGGTGATGAGTACCACACGCACGGTGGGGCAGTCGTTTGGTGTCGCACTGGTAGGAGCGGCGCTGGCACTGGGCTCGCCAATTCAGGTCACGCTCTGGCTAGGTGCGGGCACTACCGTGCTGGCACTGCTGGCGAGCCTGTCGCGGGTATCGCTCGCCCAGCGGGCGCTGGTTGAGCGGCGGGCATCGTCTGTTGGAAAGTAAGGGCGTACAATAAGCCAGTTGCTGACTGAAGGAGAGTCCCATGGCGATACAGACACAAATTGAGCAGAAGTTGGCGGCCTTAACCCCTGACGTGCTGCAGGTCGAAAACGAAAGCCATATGCATAACGTGCCGGCCAACTCTGAAACTCACTTTAAAGTGACGCTGGTAAGCGATAGCTTCGATGGCATGATGCCGGTCAAGCGCCACCAACAAATTTATGCCCTGTTGGCGGATGAGCTCTCTGGCCCGGTGCACGCCCTGGCGCTGCACCTCTACACACCCAAAGAGTGGCAGGCACGGGGCAGCGAGCGCCCGAACTCCCCCAACTGCCGTGGCGGCGGCCAGTGACCCCGGAGGTTGTTCGTCGGCACTACCTGGATGCTATGGGTATTACCGCCTGGGCATGCCGCTACCAGCTGCCCAACGCTCGCCCGACGGAAGCCTGCGAGTGGGAAGAAACACCGACCAAAAAACCACCACGGGAGCGGTTGCATGCGCTGCTGGATGATGCACCAGCACCGCGAACACGTAGCCAGCCTGCCGCTGCCGAGCAAGGCAACACTTCCCCAGTGGCATCGCCCTCGGCGGTCAAGGCGCTCTTAGGCCATTCGCCTGCCGCGGCACCCACCCCGGAGGCGAGCCCGGTACCAGAACCCAGAGTGCCGCCTGCGCAATCCGCCAAGCCGCTGAACTTTAGTCTCTCCTGTGCTTGTGTGGGAGGACGCTGGCTTAGCGTATGTGAGGGGGAAATGTCCCCGGTTGAACAGCAGTTGCTTGCCAATATGCTGCGGGCGGCTGGTGTGTTGCGCGGCGAACTGCCAACAGTGACCCACTTCAAATGGCCGCCCGTGGCCACAGCCTTTGCGCCGGAAGAGCCGCTTGAGGAAGCTCAGGAGGGTGTGGCAGCGTTTGTTGCTGGGGCCGCGAGCCGACAAGGCTGGCAGTTAGAGCAAGTGCTCTGGTGGGGCGCAGAGGAGACGGCTACTGACCTTGCTCGAGTCATGGCGCTTACCGACGGGCAGAGCCAAACGCTCGCACTTCCTGTGTGGCAAGGCCCGTCGCTGGCCGCGCTCACTCAGCAGGCCAGTGCTAAACGCGCGCTATGGCCGCGCTTGGTAGCCTTAGGGCAGCAGTGGAGTGCTGAGTGATCTGCCGGTTAAACGCTGCGCATCGAGTGCCGCTACATACCTTAGAAGCCGCCGCGCACAGCGGGGCAAGCCCCCAGCAGTTAGATGAAGCGCTGGCTGATGAGCAGGCCTGGGTAGTGGGCTATTGGCAGGACGACGTGCTAATGGGGTATGCGTTGTTGGCGAAGTTACCGTTTGACGCTGAGCTACAGGCGATTGGTGTACTGCCCGCTTGCCAAGGGCAAGGCATAGGCCAGCGGCTGCTTAACAAAGTGGTCGCGGTGGCGAAGCAGTGGCAAGCTGAGCGGCTGCTGCTGGAAGTGCGTGCTGGAAACCAGCGAGCGATTGCGCTGTATCAGCAGGCGGGGTTTGGCGAAGATGGTCGTCGGAAGGAGTACTACCCGGCCGTGAAAGGCACGACCGGGCGGGAGGATGCGCTGTTAATGTCGCTGCCGTTGGCTTAGGAGGCGTTGCTATCACTCATGCCATCGAATTTGCTAAGCACACCCTGCAAACGGCGCTCCCACTCTTCGCGCTCTTGTTTTAACTGCGCATTTTCGTTACGCAGCTCTTCGTTTTCCAGCTTCATCATCTCCAACGCCTCAACAGTGTCGGTGATTTTCTGTTCTAACTGATTAAAAAGCTCAAGGCTCATGCCTACCTCCAGTAACGGACGACAGGCGGCTGCCTATCGTCATGAAATAAAATGGGCTATCAATGTGTGACTCAATTGAGCGAGCGTAACGCTGCTGTCAGTTGGCGGCAAGCGCTTTACGAGGGCAAGCGTTGATAGAGTCTGGCAATACTCTCACCTGCCTGAGTTTCACGGTGTAAATTCCAATTAGCCGGTACCGCTGGCGTTAGGCTCTGTTCGGTTTCCAGGTAGATCATCGCATCGCTTGCCAGCCATCCGCCCGCTTCCAGCGCGGCACAGCAAGACGCGGCTAACCCTTGGTAGAACGGCGGGTCGAGAAACACCAGATCAGCAGGTTGGCTAGGCTTTTCAAGAAACGCCTGGGCATCAGCAGTCACTACCTGCCCCTGCGTTGCACCGAGGGTGGCAAGATTGTCGCGAATCAGCGCGGCAACGTGTGTATCACGCTCGACAAAGGTGACCTGCGCAGCCCTCCGAGAGAGCGACTCGATGCCAAGCGCGCCGGTACCGGCAAACAGGTCCAGCACCTGCTTGCCATGCAGCGCTTGGCCCAGCCAGTTAAACAGCGTTTCACGTACGCGATCCGGCGTAGGGCGCAGGCCCGGATGGTCGAGCACAGGCAGCATGCGGCGGCGAAAATCGCCGCCGATAATGCGCAGTTTACCCGGCGGTTTGGCAGTTCCGCGACGGGGAGTCGACATGCGAGATGATGAGCGAGAGGAGCGTTGTCGTTTCATAACGCGGATTGTAGCGGGCTACTTATCCAAAGTCTTGGTCTGCGGTGGTAGGATAATCGCAATGTTCACCTATTTAGTCGGATGACACCTATGTTCGGTTTTTTCAAACGTAAGAAAAAGCACGACTCCCCGCAGGAGCCTCAAGACGCCCAAGAGCAGCCAGCGCTGCTAGACGAGCCCGAAGGCGCGCCTGATAAGGAGCCTGCTGCTGATGTATCAGCACCTTCCGAATCGCTGGCAGAAGAGCCGCCCAAGCCCGCGCCGGAGCGCGAAAACGAACCCACTGAGGTGCTCGCTCAGGAGCAGTCGCCTGAGCCGGTGAGCAAAGAGGACGTTCAGCCAACGGGCGTTGACGAGGAAGTCACCCCCGCGCCAATCATGGACACTGTGCCAGAGCCAGAGCCAGAGCCAGAGCCAGAGCCAGAGCCAGAGCCAGAGCCAGAGCCAGAGCCAGCCGCGAAGCCTGCGCTTCAAGAGAAGCCGGTATCCGAAAAAGGCGAGAAGAAAGGTTGGTTTGCGCGCATCAAATCTGGCCTGGGAAAAACCCGCGCCAATCTTACTGACGGCTTGGCCGACCTGTTCCTTGGCAAAAAGCATATCGATGACGAGCTGCTGGAGGATCTGGAAACTCAGCTGCTCATGGCCGATGTGGGCATCGAAGCGACGAGCGAAATCATCGAGCGCCTTGAGGCACGGGTTTCCCGCAAAGAGCTGAATAATCCCGAAGCGCTCTATCGCGGCCTACAGGAGGAGCTGGCCGCGCTGCTGGCACCCGTGTCTGCGCCGCTCAGCTTCGAGAAAGAGAGCGACGGCCCCTTCGTTATTCTGGTGGTGGGGGTCAACGGCGTGGGTAAAACCACCACCATCGGCAAGCTCACCCAGCGTTTCCAGCGCGAAGGCAAGAGCGTCATGCTGGCAGCCGGGGATACCTTCCGTGCGGCGGCGGTGGAACAGCTTAAAGTGTGGGGCGAACGCAACAGTGTACCGGTGATTGCTCAGCACACCGGGGCTGACAGCGCCTCGGTGATTTACGACGCAGTGGCGGCCGCCAAGTCTCGCGGCGTAGATGTGCTGATCGCCGATACCGCCGGGCGGCTGCACAACAAGAGCCACCTGATGGAAGAGCTGAAAAAGGTGCACCGTGTGATGCAGAAGCTCGATGACACGGCGCCCCATGAGGTCATGCTCGTGCTGGATGCAGGCACGGGGCAGAACGCAATTTCCCAGGCCACTACTTTTAATGAGGCGGTGCCGATTAGCGGCATTACTTTAACCAAGCTGGATGGCACCGCCAAAGGCGGGATTATCTTTGCCCTGGCGAAACAGCTAGAAACGCCGATTCGCTTTATCGGGGTGGGTGAGGGCCTGGACGACTTGCGCCCCTTCAACGCTAACGACTTCGTCAACGCGCTGTTTGACCGTCAAGGGGATGATGGTCGCGCATGATTGCTTTTGAGCATGTGGGGAAGCGCTATGGAGGGCGCTTTGACGCGCTGGCGCATCTGAACTTTCGCGTGGCGAGAGGCGAAATGGTGTTTCTGACTGGCCACTCCGGGGCGGGAAAAAGCTCGCTACTGCGGCTGATTATGCGCCTAGAAAAGCCCAGCCGTGGGCGAGTAGTGGTAGCCGGGCATGACATTGCTCAGCTCCACGCCAGCCAGGTGCCGTTTTATCGTCGCCAGATTGGCGTGGTATTTCAGGACCACCAGCTGCTATTTGATCGCAGCGTGTTCCATAACGTTTCGCTGCCGCTAGAAATTCAGGGTGTAGAGCCCCGAGAGGCGGCGAGGCGGGTGCGGGCAGCACTGGATAAAGTCGGCCTGTTGCACCGTGAAAAAGCCCTGCCCATCGAGCTTTCCGGCGGTGAGCAGCAGCGGGTGGGCATTGCCCGCGCCGTGGTTAATAAGCCCGCGCTGCTGCTTGCCGATGAGCCCACCGGTAACCTAGACCCCCAGCTCTCCGCCGACATCATGGGGCTGTTCGAGGACTTCAACCGCATCGGCACTACGGTCATGATCGCTAGCCACGATTTGGCGCTGATTGCGCGCTTGCGTCATCGGATTCTGCGTCTGCAGGACGGTCGTTTAGTCGCCGATGAGGGGGCTGCATGAAGCGCTCAGCCAATGCTCGCCAAAGCGGCGCCGCCCCTCGGGGTAAGCGCCAAACACCCAAGCCCGCCGCACCTGCCTCGGAAACAGCCCCTCGCAGTGGGGCGCGCGCTCAGCAAACACGTTTTAGCAGTCGCCTGCGTGCCTGGGGGCGTCACCACCGGGCCATGGCGCTGGATAGCCTTTTTCGACTGGTGCGCTACCCGTTGGGAAACCTGCTGACCATGCTGGCCATTGCCATTGCCTTGGTACTTCCCGCTGCTCTATGGCTGACGTTGGACAGCGCCAAGCTGCTGGATGCCGAGCTGGATGAAAGCGCGTCGCTCACCGTTTATCTCGATATGGGGATTGATGCAGCGCAGGCGGCTCGGATCGAAGAGGCGGTGAGTGCTGACGGCGGCGTGGCGCAGACGCGTATGATCAGCCCAGAGCAGGGCATGGCGGATTTCCAGCAGTCGTTGGGCATCGACGATACCCTGGCAGGGCTTGACGATAATCCGCTCCCCACGAGTATCGTCATTTCCCCTCAAGATGTAGAGCCCGCTGCGATGGCTGAACTAGCCGAGCGGCTCGAGGGGGTAACTGGCATCGATGAAGTACGCGTCGATTTGGCCTGGGTCGAGCGGCTGCGCCATCTGGCGGCGTTGGGGCGCCGCGTGGCGCTGGCGCTGGGGGTGCTGTTTGGTTTCGGTGTACTGCTAGTCGTTGGTAATACCATTCGCTTGGCGGTGGAGAGTCGACGCCGTGAAATCGAAGTGGTCATGCTGATTGGTGCCACTCACGCCTTCGTGCGTCGCCCGTTCTTGTACAGTGGAGCCTGGTATGGCGCTGGCGGCGGGCTTTTGGCGCTGGGTCTGTTGGCCTTGGGTAATCACTGGCTCTCACTGCCGGTAGCGGCGCTGGCGGCCAGCTACGGTGCCAGCTTCACCTTGCCGCAGCTAGATGTGACAGGCTCTACAATTCTGCTATCCTGCAGTATACTACTTGGCTGGCTGGGCGCTTGGCTTGCCGTCACGCGCCATCTTTCCAGCATACGCCCGCGCTGAGCATGCGTCTGTCGCGTTGTCATCTTCACGTTATAGGCAGTACATAGACTTCGCGATATTGTCCATGCGGGCAGTCACGGGAATTTCTACCCCCGTGGCGTGATCGATGCCAACTGTGCGTCGATCGTTTGAACCTCTGGGTTCGCCTAAGGTCTTAAGGTTAACGCAAGACGTTTGGCTGCGCACATTCACGCGACGCCAGCACGTCAACCACGATAGGTTTTAAGGGAGGCCATCTGCATATGAGCACTAGTCTTCTACCGGTGGGACAGTTTTCACCAGGCAATGACCTGGGTGGCTACATTCAAGCGGTGAATGGCATCGCGGTGCTGAGCGTCGAAGAGGAGCGCGAGCTGGCGTTCCGCCTTTACGATGAGGGCGATCTTGAGGCGGCACGTCGACTGGTGCTATCGCACCTTCGTTTCGTGGTGCATATTGCTCGCAGCTACTCCGGTTACGGTCTGCCGCAAGCGGACTTGATTCAGGAAGGCAACGTCGGTTTGATGAAAGCCGTCAAGCGCTTCGATCCCAATCAAGGGGTACGCTTGGTATCGTTTGCCGTGCATTGGATCAAGGCAGAGATTCACGAGTTTGTGCTGCGTAACTGGCGCATCGTTAAAATCGCTACCACCAAAGCTCAGCGCAAGCTGTTCTTCAACCTGCGTAGCGCGAAAAAGCGTTTGGCATGGCTGAACAACGATGAAGTCGATGCCATCGCTAAAGACCTTGATGTGAAGCCCGAAGTCGTGCGCGATATGGAAGGTCGCCTCTCGGCGTTTGATGCAGGTTATGATGCCTCGCCCAGCGACGATGAGGAGAGTGCTTACCAAGCGCCTGCCTACTTCCTTGACGATGCCTCCGCCGATCCGGCGGCCCAGCTAGAGGATAGCGACTTTGAAGAGGACTCCACTCGCCGCTTGCAGCTGGCGCTGAAAGAGCTGGATGAGCGCTCCCGGGACATTCTGCAGCGTCGTTGGCTCACCGATGATAAAGCCACGCTGCACGACTTGGCCGATGTATACGGCGTTAGTGCCGAGCGTATCCGCCAGCTTGAGAAGAACGCCATGAAGAAGCTGCGCCAAAAAATGGGCGACGCCGCCATCGCGGCATAATTCGCTTGGCTAGGCCAGCGCAGTTAAACGCCCCGAAGGTGCTACCTTCGGGGCGTTTTCGCTTTCCTCTATTAAGCTGGCTGTGCAGTGGTTCTTAACAGCTGGCCAGAGAGTAGCGTCCACTGGTCGTCCCAATATTCGGTGGGCAAGCGTTTGAAGTCGCTACGTACATATTGAGAAATACGCCCCTCGGCTTGGGCGATCAGTAGGTTGGCTGCGGCCGAGGCGGAAATGTTGGTGCGTAGCCCTTCGCGCAGCTCGGCTTCCCGCAGCACCTGCTTGAGCTGGGTTTCCAGGCGCTCGAAGAGCTGGTGTACCCGCTGGCGCAGCCGTGCGGTTTCACCGGTGAGCACATCGCCCCCTAGCACCCTGGCAAGCCCGGGGTTCTTCTCGGCAAATCCGAGCAGGAGCGAGAGAATTGTCCCGCAGCGGGTCGTGGCGTCGGGGATGTCATCCAGAATGCGGGTAATGCGTGCGAAAATGCTCTCTTCGATGAAGTCGATCAGTCCCTCGAACATGCGCGCCTTGCTGGGGAAGTGGCGATACAGCGCCGCTTCGGAAACGCCCACTTGGCGCGCCAGTGCGGCCGTGGTGATCCGCTTGCCACTGTCCTCTTCCAGCATGATGGCTAACGCCTGCAGAATTTGCTCGCGGCGGCGAGGTTTGCGATCGTCACTCATGACTCTTGCCCTCCGTCGCGATTAACCTGCGTCAGTGATCAGGGTGCCTACCCCGGCGTTGGTAAAGATTTCCAGTAGCACCGCATGAGGAACGCGGCCATCAATAATATGGGCGCTGTTCACACCGCCTTTCACGGCATCCAGCGCGCAGCGGATTTTGGGTAGCATCCCGCCGTAGATGGTGCCGTCGGCAATCAGGCCGTCTACCTGGGCGGTGGTGAGCCCTGTTAGTACCTTGCCTTCGCTGTTCATCAAGCCCGCCACGTTGGTCAGCAGCATCAGCTTCTCGGCGTTCAGCGCTTCGGCCAGCTTGCCTGCTACCAGATCGGCATTGATGTTGTAGCTGTTACCTTTGTCATCCACGCCGATGGGAGCGATGACCGGAATAAAGTCCCGGGCGGCCAGCATCTCGATCAGGTCAGTGGAGATCGACTCCACTTCGCCGACATGGCCGATATCGATGATTTCCGGCGCGGTCATCTCCGGGCTCTGGTGCTCCACCTTCAGCTGCCGGGCGCGAATCTGGGCGCCATCTTTGCCAGTCAGGCCAATCGCCTTGCCGCCGCTTTGATTGATCAGGTTGACGATGCTCTTGTTCACCAAGCCGCCCAGTACCATCTCCACGACATCCATGGTTTGCGAGTCAGTGACTCGCATGCCATTCACGAAGCGGGATTCGATATTGAGCTTCTCCAGCTGGCTGCCAATTTGCGGGCCGCCGCCGTGAACCACCACCGGATTAATGCCAACTTCCTTCATCAGCACGATGTTGCGAGCAAATGAGTCGATCAGCGTATCTTCGGTCATGGCGTTGCCACCGTATTTGACGACGACGGTTTTGCCGGAGAATTGCTGAATGTAGGGAAGCGCTTCTGACAGCACCTCCACAACGACCTGGGGGTCGCGGCTAGCTGAACTCATGACGTTGTCCCTTTGCTCTTTTTAATGTCTGTTGCGTTGCTAGGCGCTTACGCGCCTGGATGACA
>Ga0209128_1001588_pt1 | contig 15434 bp, 20 predicted proteins | sample ETNvirnome_6_100_FD_184072 | JGI IMG/M metagenome (GOLD analysis project Ga0209128, IMG submission 184072) | Marine viral communities from the Pacific Ocean - ETNP_6_100 (SPAdes) (version 2) | ecosystem: Environmental > Aquatic > Marine > Oceanic | place: Pacific Ocean | collected 2013-06-19 | reverse complement strand
GAAAGTGAAAAAAATGGTCGAGATAAAGAATAAAGATGGTGAAGTTTTGATGGTCGTTGCCCCAGGTTTTATGTCCGAGAAACGTGCCCACCGTCGAGGGGCACGAGAGCCTGCGGGGGTGACGGATCTCGTTGTTAGTGTCGATCTGCGCGGTGTCGATCTGCGTGGTGCCGATCTGCGTGGTGCCGATCTGTGTGGTGCCAATCTGTTGGGTGCCAATCTGCGTGGTGCCGATCTGTGTGGTGCCGATCTGTATGGTGCCAATCTGTTGGGTGCCGATCTGTATGGTGCCGATCTGCGTAGTGCCAATCTGCGTAGTGCCGATCTGCGTAGTGCCAATCTGCGTAGTGCCTATCTGCGTGGTGCCGATCTGTATGGTGCCGATCTGTATGGTGCCGATCTGCGGTGCTTACGTGAATGATTGCTAAATGTAATACGTGTCGTCTGGTTTATACAGGCTCGCTTGTTGATTCGTTTGGATCTATGGGCGAGTCTGTTTCTGCTTGTAAGCAGGACTTCTTTTGCTGTGTCTGTGGTAAAAAGTTGTCGGTGCGGCGTTTGTATCTGGAAGGGGCTAATAGTTCTAAGGGAAGTCGGATTAAAAGTAGGGGGAATAGGACTAAAGGTAGGGGGAATAGGACTAAAAATATACCGAATTCGGTAAAACAAATCGCCCCGGCCCGTTTTAAATGCACGAGTACCTCGAAAGAGGGGCGCTCCTGTGGGCCGGGTGAAGTGGCCGGGAGTGGCGGGTCCGTACCTCGATGCCAGTTGTGTGGTAGGGCGGCTCTTGGTGAGATGGTGGCGTTGCGTGTGGGACGGGGGCTGATCGTCGCTTGTGGGGCGTGTCAGGAGGTCGTAACTGTGGTGCGGCGGGTGCATTGGACGGTTCTCGGAGAGGGTGAGAAGGGGTGAGGATGCGACGGTAAGGTGGCACGCTTTGCGTAAGTCGTTTGATAGTAGTAGGATATGCCGGGTGCTGGGGGCTTGGTGGTGCCAATCACGGGTGAATTCTCCTTGGTCCTGCCTGGGCGTGGTAGGATGCCCACGATTTTCGCCAGGAGGACGGCTATAGGGGGACTAAAACCGGGAATATAGAATATAGTAATATAGAATATAGATATCTATATTACTATATTCTATATTGGTTGTTCTGAGACGGTAGTTACTGTTCTGGGTCAACTTTTAGGGAATTCACACTCTTATGGGGGAAGTGAGGCTGAACGAAGGTAGATTTACTGGCAGATTGGAGGGGTGTTAAAATAGGTAGCTAGACAGTTGGTATTTGGAGGAAAAACCCCCTGGATGAGTGATTTTAGGGCTTAAAAGAATGGGAAATCGGCTAAAAGATATGGGGGGTGTGCTAAAAGAATGCGAGTTGGCGGCTATAGAAACAAAGTTGTTAAAAACATAAGAAAATGCGTTATGGGGGTGTAAGGGCGTAAGGGTAAAACGCCGCTATAGCAGAAAGTTTGATGTTATTTAATGTTTATACATATATTGAGGTATATTCTTAGACAAATGTACCTATTTACTTGTAAATACAAGTATTTTCTAGAATCTGTATCTAATTACCTTTAAGCAATGCAAATACAAGTATTTTCTAGAATCGTAGAATCTAGATTATCTTGTCTAGAAGTCTATTCCGCCGAATGGTGTAAAGTGGTCTTGACGAATGCTGCGAAAACTGAATAATTGAGGCAATGAGTCTAAGTCTCTGTTTCGATGTTACTTTTATGGAAGGCAGAATGATGAAGTTTTTGCGAATCTCTACAGTCGGTGTTGCTGAAGTGGAGTCTTTCACAGTTCTCGGTGCTAGTTCCTCCCGGCAAGATAAAGAGTCTATTGGTCAGTTCGGATCAGGTGCTAAGCACGCTATCCTCTGTGCCTTGCGATCTGCGACGGGACTGATTATCTACTGCGGGAGAACGAAAATTGTCCCACAGACCCAGCCACAAACGATTCATGGGGTTCTGCAAGAGAGACTCCAATTTCGCATCGACAATCGAACCGAGATTTCAAGTATGGTTCTGGATTTTGGAAGTATCGATTGGACGGAACCTGTCCCCATGATGCTACGCGAGCTCTTGTCAAACGCCTTAGATTCTGTGAATGGCGATTGGGCGAAAATCGCAATCGATTACTGCGAAAAACCGAGAGCCAAAAAGGACTCGACGCAAGTTTTCGTTGAGTTGACGGCTGAAGTCAGAGAATATATGCATAACGTGCATCACTATTTTTTGCATGTGAATGGCGAAGAGAATGAAACGTGCTTGGCTCAAAATCCGATGCCTTGCAGATTCTACCGCAAAGGCGTTTTTGTTCACGAGTGTGAAGGTACAAAGTCACTGTACAGTTATAACTGTGGAGATGAACTCCCTATTGATGAAAGTAGGAAACTCGATACTTACCGAGTAAAGAATTTGGCCGCGAAAGTCCTCTCCGACAATCCTAAAGCTTTAAAACACGTCGTTTCCACTCTGTGTAGAAGCGGCGATTCTGTATATTATGAGCATGATTTCAGTGATTGGTATCTTCTTTCTGCGAGAGTCGCGGAAGCTTTTAAGCTGGAATACGGTTCTGACGTTTGTATCACTGACAATGCGAGTACCTACAGTCGAGCGACGACAAAAGGCTTGAATGTCCGGTTGATTAAACAACATGGCTGGTTCAAAGCAGCAAAATCGGGTGGAATTCCTGATGCGGTAACCCTGATGACGAGGGCCGATAATGACGGATTGATTCTAACGCCCGCAGGCTATGAACTAAAGTCTAACGTGTTCGCAATCTATGAGGAGATGCAAGCGCTGGCGATGATTGGCGATGATGTTATGGATGGTGTGAAACTCTGTGAATTTGAGAAGCCCATCAGCGGTGGAATTGCGATCAATGGATTTTACTGCCCGCAGACTCGCACGCTGGCGATCCACCGTGATCATGTCGGAGACTGGAAAGTAATCATCGAAGAATTGTCGCATGTCGTCACTGGGGCAAACGATGAGACGCGAGATTTTCAAGATTATGCGTTTCGATTGTCAGCTTTACTAATGAAAAAACTCATTGCAGAAAGAAGAGACTCATGACCCGGAAACATTTTGAAGCGATGGCAAAAGGCTTGTCGCTTTGCAAGCCTGATAAGAACGGCGTTGCACTGCGACAATGGGAAATGAGCGTTTGCCAAATGGCGAGCGTCTGCGCACAGTTCAACAGGAATTTCAACCGTTCACGTTTTTACGTTGCTTGTGGATTCTCAGACAAATAGAGGGACTTTAGATGAGCACTTACAAGATTGTGCGAATGTATTTCAATCGTCCGGGTCACCGCCGAACCATTGTTCGGGGATTGACGCTAGAAGAGGCACAGCAACATTGTAGTGACCCCGAAACATCGTCACCTACTTGTACTGGCGCTACTGCAAAACGCCGCACGCGGACTTCTGGGCCTTGGTTCGATGGATACGAGGAAGAGTAGGCAACTCCCCAATTTTAAAGGAACAAAATAATGAAGACAATCTTGCGAAAATCACTACCGTCCCACGTTGCAAAGATACTTGGACGGAAACGTAGCGTCTTCGTTTCTGTGACGGCATCGCCGGTTGCTTGTACTGGCACAATGTGGCAAGGTGGAAGCCGTAGCTCGTGGCATGAATTACCCTTGGCGGGAGGATTTCTATCGACGCCCACATATGTTGGCGAAGGTACTCCGCTTCCATTTGGCAACGTGCAACGGAACGCACAACCGCGCGTCGGCGTGGCTATCGTTGAAATGGGTACATTCTGTGGCAAGCCTGCCACCCCACATATCTATTTGCATCCTGAAGATGCCGCATTGCTGGGGGTGTAAGGATGCGAGGGTAAAACGCCGCTATAGAAGTGAGTGGACTAAAAACATAAGAAAATGTGTTATGGGGGTGTAAGGATGCGAGGGTAAAACGCCGCTATAGTGAAAATTTGATTGTTTATAGTGATGTTTATACATATTATTAGACAAATCTAGAAGCTTATTCTTTTAATTACTTCTAATAGAAGCTTATTCTTTTAATTACTTCTAAACTGTCGTCAATTTGATATGTTACTTAGTTTATCGGAATTATAGCCTTTGGTTCGAGGTGTCGTCAAAATGGTGTGGGAAAGTCTATCCCGCCGATTGGAGATAAGGATGCCGGTTTTTGTAAAGGTATATAGAGTGCTTGACGCCTGGATTGATTTTTGCTAGATTTTCGGACGCCGGAGTTTAGTTACTTTACTTGGAGGGTTGAATAGATGAACGCTTACATTGTTGAATGTGCCAAACGATTTGCAGTGCCTAAGTTATTTGATTGGCCGATTGGGGTTTGTCAACAGGTTTCTAGTTTCACTGATCTGCAAGGCGATGAACTACCGTTGGAGGGGAGAAAACAAATAAGGGAATGCCTATCAGATAATCATGGATTTTGGCTGCGGCTAGACGACTTCGGCAAAGACTCTTCATGGGAATACATCGTTTCTAAGCACCCATCTTTCTGCGGCTCGCTGGTGAAACGGCTGCGAAAATGGTGTAGGCTTCATTCTGAATGTTATGAGTACGGAGGAGGCCAGATCACTTCTGATACGTGGGGAGAAGTCGGTTCGATAATTGGCGAGTACCAAAATAAGAAAGTCTGGTACTCGTTCACCGACTCTCTTGACTGGGACGCCGGTGATTTTGGTGATGGAGACTCCTGTTTTTTTGAATCCGAAGGTTGTCGTGCTTTCATGCCGGAACAACTAACAGACAATGATTGCCACGCGATTCTTTTTTACAAAGACAAAGACATGACGCGAGGAATTGGTCGTGCGTTGATTGTCCCATATAAAGACGATGCGGTCGTGATCAACGCTTATGGATTCACAAGGCTGAAAGTCGCTCGGATCTTGTCCACGGTTTGCGGCTTGGAGTATCGCCAAGTTAAACCACTGAATAAAGGCATGTGGCAAGGTGCATTCTGGATTAATGAAAATGACGGCTATGTTATCTCCGATAATGTCGAGAAGTACGATTCTGGTGGACGTGATAACGTCGATTTTGATTTTGAGATTGAATCCCGTCAATGCCACGAGTGTGGCGAAGGTATCAATGAAAATGAGGGCCATTCAATCGACGGGTATCACTACTGTAGTGATTGCGTTACTCTCTGTGAGCTGTGCGAATCTAATTTTGTTGGCGATGGAGAACTAGGTCATGATAATCACGGCAATGAGGTTATCGTATGTAATTACTGCTATAATAATTTAACCCGCTGCCCTTGTTGCGATGAGAGGTATCAAGCATGAACATTCAATCTGCGATTCTGAAGCACTGCGAGCGTAAGACACGGAAGCCTAAGTCATATCGAAAATATGGCGATCGGATCGAGAATCCAGTGGGCGAACTAATCTTTCAAGACAATGGCGGAAGGATCCTATTCGTCGGCCACTTAGATACTGTCCAATGGAAAAAACCGAAGGTAACGCGATCTAAGATCGCAGGATGCCCCCAATTGGACGACCGGCTCGGTGTGGCGATTGGATTAGAACTACTTGGTTCTATTGTTAGTGAACCATTTGACGTATTGTTGACTGATAAGGAGGAGATCGGTCAATCAACCGCCAGTCGTTTCGACGCACCACACGATTACCGATGGGTGGTAGAGTTCGATAGGGCGGGATCGGATTGTGTACTCTATGATTATGAGGGGGGTACGTTGGAGGATTCCCTAATCGAGTGTGGCATTGAAACCGGCTACGGTTCGTTTTCCGATGTCTCGGTATTGGACGGCCTTGGTGTGCAGTGCATGAACTTCGGTTGCGGGTATCACGGTCAGCATACGCCAACATGCTACTGTTACCTTGCAGAAGTTGAAACGCAATTGGCAAAATTCGCAGTCTGGTACGAGCATCATGGGCGGGCTGAGTATCCCTGGGATGGAATTATCCGCGTTCCACCCTATCAATCTAGACACTCTAATACTTGGACTAGAGTGTCGCCAGCACAGCCCGTTGATAGAGTCTGGACCCCTTCCCAACATGTCGCGACGGGGAATCATCGTGAATGCTTCGAGTGTGGATGCGTGGAGAATCTTTGGCTAGTTGACGATTATTGCGTTGAGTGTGGAGAGTGTCTTGACAATTATTCACTGCGTAAAGAGGGCTGATCAATGGTAAGGACTAAGAAGCAACCGCCCGCCACGACACGCCCCACGCTGGCCGACGTGGCGGCCTATCGGCAAGCACTGGGTTGTCTGACCGAATTGGGACAAGCGACTGACACGCTCGAAACTAGGTCAGCCTGCCACCGTATCCTGCACGAAGTAGTCAATCTCGGCGTCGTGCTCGCCAAATGTGATTTGATGAGTCGGTTTCCCATCACTAGCGAATTAGAGGAATAAATAGCTATTGGGGGCTATTGGGGGCTATTGCCCCTTAACGGCTATTGACGGCTATTAGAAACTAATACATTGCTTACAAGCAAGTACAATCAAATAAAAAGCTTGCTTGTAAGTAGTGTTCATTTGTTCTAGTGTACGTATGTCAGAAAGTCGAAGGGAATCCTTTAGAATCATTGAGTTAAGATTGACTGGCCGACCGATAGGTATACAATGGGGGTAGTGAAGTCACCAACAAGGTTTGTTAGGAGAGGTTGAGACATGGGCATCGACGACAAAGCAATCAACGAGTATCTGCATACTGGCGTGCGACCGATCAAGGACGGTACAGACAAGGACGGCCAGACGTTTGTGAGACGCACATCTACCGGGGCCATCATCCTCGCAAGCAAACCGCACACCAGGATGCGGCTGAGGAGTCATGTGCTGTGCTTGTGGGGAACCGAGTACGTTATCTGGACGATGCGACGAAGCGATGCGACTTGTGAGAATGGCCATTACTTCATGGGGGATTTCGACGCGGCGGCGAAAGCGTTTGCCAGGATGTAACACAGTCACCACACATAGGGAATGAGACGATGAACACCTTAGAAGCTTGCGACATACTGCAACGGATCGTGGATGAGGCTTCGGATTACCTTAAAGACTTGAACGCACAGTTTAAGTTGTTGGACACAGACGAAGAGGTAGAGGCGGATACAATCACGCAGGAGGAGGCATCAACTATGGCTGAAAACCTCCTCGCTTCAGTACAAGAGTTGGAGGACATAGCGGATCTGTGTGTCCTCCAGCTCTAATTACTTCTAATTGCGGGGTACTTACAAGTATCTGCATTAAGTGCTTGTAAGTACCCCAGGGGGGTGGTTGACGACCGCTCGTTTGCCTCGTATAGTGGTTGGGTGCAACCCACATTCCCCGGACCAAAAATTGGGAAAACCAAAATTTCATTTTAACCAATATAGAATACACATCATACTTCTTTAGAGTGTCGGACCAAAAATTGGGAAAACCAAAAAATGAAACTTGTTAATATAGAAAATAGAAACATACATTCTATTTAACTAACATTCCCCGGACCAAAAATTGGGAAACGAGATTTTTGATTTTAGTTAAAATAGAAAGTTGATTTAGGAGTAACACTTTCTATTATTCTAGTTTGGATAGTAGTTACTGCAATTGTTGCAGGAATACTAATATTCCTCATAGCTACGTTTGTACAATAGCATTTTAGGAGCATACCTTGACCCCAGAACAACTGATTAAAGATTGTGAAGAACTAGCACTCTTTCAAGAGTTTACTAATTCTACTCTAGACGGAATAACCACTGAAATAGGGTTTCAGTTAGGACATTTAGGTATATATACTTCTGGCGCACTAAGAGTATTAGCCGATGAAATTGATAGACGCAACAGTATTGATCCTCCTGATACTATTAATCCTGAGCAGCAGCCAGACTCAGGTGAGAGCGGATAACCTACCAGCTTGGTTCTACCTCCCACAGAAAACACGAACGCAGTACCGCGAGAGGGAGTCGCAACGCAGACTCTGGCTTAAAGAGCAGAAGTTCCAGTTAGCACGTAAGAAGTCTCAGGCACGAAAAGATCGTATTGCAGCCGCCGCACATTTAACTCCAGCACAGCAGCACTATGGAAATAGGACTGCGTATAACTACTACCACAGTTATTATAGGTATGTTCCGAGAAACTATTATCCGAGGATAAGTTACAGACATTAGTTTTACCGAAGCATGACCCTAAAACTAGGAAACATACGAAACGTCTCTCTAATCATAGAGAAGATACTGTCACACATGAATGAGATTCCACCGCCGAACATCATCGCAGTCTTCACACTGTATGGGACGAGTACGCCGTTACACTCACCACAGTGTATAGCATCAGCAATCTCAGAGTCCCTACCTACGACATTCTGTTCAACAGTCGAAATACACCCGATCCAAAACTCTGAGATCCTGTTAAAGAGCTTTCATGCACGAGGAACAAAAACCTACGCGGTGGTTTATGATCCTAATGTATTTAGGTACATATCGCCAGAACAGTTTCTGACGACACATTATGAGTGGCTGTGGAAAGAAGTTAGAAGACTCTATGATAAAGAGCCACAGTTACATAGGTTCTTCTCAGAAGAAGATGCGTTTCAAGAGTGTTACTTCTATTTAGACAGGATACTAAGTAAGTTTATAAATCCTGATGTACATAATTGTAATCTGCGTACATTTATCTCTAATAGACTACGTAGGTACTTCAGTCGTATTGTTGAAAAACAGTTGCAGTTACGCCTTGCTGATTTGAAGGGTCGGGTTAAACTATTGGAAAGGTAATACTCAGGATTAGTGTACACTGAATACTATAGAGATACTATACGCCTACAGACTGCGCCTACAGACTGCGCCTACAGACTGCGCCTACAGACTGCGCCTACAGACTGCACACAGTAATTCAGTATTCAGGAGAAAATCATGGCTAATGTTGCTTATGTTGCCGCAGGGGTAAGAACTGTTTCTGCGACAAGTTCACAGCTTACTACCGGAGTGTTGGGAGAGGCAGTTACAAGAGGTCAACCGCTTTATCAAAGTTCAACAGATAGTAAGTATTATCTCGCAGACGGTAATACCGTTGACCCAGCACCAGCGGCATTTGCTGCATACGCGCTAGATACAGGTGTAGAAAACGACACTATTAGTATCCAGACTGGAGGGATAATCTACTTAGGTGTCGATGTGACTCAAGGGATGGTCTACTTTGTTTCTGATGAAGTCGGTGAAACAGAGTCAGGAGATACCGCACTGGCGTCTGGATTGAACCCAACAGTTATTGGTTACGGTAACGCTGATAATGAATTGGTTATTGATGTTACCGTTGTGGGACTGGCGATTTATCCATAGGTAAAAAGAACTAAATGGTTACAGCAAACTTCTACAAAGATTGTCTCTCGGAAGAGTTACAGTCTCGTGTTTCTGCCCAGCTTAAACTACTGACTTCCGAACAATTAAGTTTGAACGAGGAAGTAGCAGTACATCGCACCCGTTGTGCAGATACTGTCAAAGCATGGAGTAAGGCACGAGAGGCAGTTAAGAGTGTAGAAGAAAAGTTATCAAAATCCCCAGAGGCGCACCATGATCAGAAACTTCAGGATCTTCATAGAGTAGCTAATGCACACTTACGAGCAGTAGGTGAGCAAATGGCAGATGCTATGAAGATGCAGAAGGATATGATTATGTCTGCCGTTGTGGCAGATAAGCAGACTCGTGAGACACTTACTGAAAATACATTGATGCTGCTGATGAATGCTGTTATTGACTTAGTGCATAACTATTTCAACGAAGGTACAGCAGATTCAATACAAACAATGGCACGATTTGAAGATGAGTTAAGAAGTAGAGTCGTGTTCCAGGAAGCAGATGAACAGGCACTGGCTATTGAGTACGAATTCGGTGCTATGTTAGATACTGTTCCTGGAGCACCAGAGTTAGAAACACAGTCTGAACTGGAAAATCAGCAACAGTTACTTGAGAATAGTTAGAAGGATAGTTAATTTTCACTGGAGGAAGTTATGGGGAAGATGCTAGTAGTGTTAGTTGTTATGATGTTAGGTTTGTCTCTTTGTTCGGATGTTTCCGCTAGAGGAAGATGGAGACGATCAAGATACCGTTCTCGATCTGTTTCAATTGGTTCTGCACCAGCAGAATACTATAATTGTAGTGATCAGAGGAAATGTGAACTTGAAGCAAAATATATGTTTGATCACGGAATTCGTGGCCATGTGTTCGGATGGATTGGGCACTATGAAGGTGTTGGCTTTGCTGGTCCAGGTTGTGCAACTTGTGTGCCTAAGAAACGTATGACGTTATCCGGTGATGCTGTTTATGGTTGGGCCAGAGTTCGGAGTTGGAGATAACATCCTGAGATGCCTCCTAAAAAGAAATTTGTCTCACTCCCCTCACGATGGGAGCCTCTGAGATATCACCCGCAGCAGCATGAAGCATTTCACTCTAATACAAGGTTTATAAACCTCTTCTGTGGAAGACGAAGTGGTAAAACGGAAGTAGCAAAACGAAAGATTGTTAATGCACTTCCAATAAGGAAACCTTGGAAAAAGCCTCTGTATTTCTATGCACTGCCCACCTACAGCCAAGCTAAACGAAATGTTTGGCGAGATATCATTGATCTGATTCCTAAACATTGGATCGATCCTAAAAATGGTGGTGTGGCTAATGTAATGGATATGTATATCCGTACAATCTTTGGCAGTGAACTCTATGTTCTCGGTATGGATCAGCCGCAGCGTATTGAAGGTATGGGTTATGACGGTGGCATAGTTGATGAAGCATGTGACCATAAACCTGGATCTTTTGATCTTTCTATTCGTCCCGCTTTATCAGATAGAACAGGGTGGTGTTGGAGAATAGGTGTTCCTAAGAGAACAGGTATTTGTTCGCAAGAGTGTAAAGAACTTTTTGAAAGAGGATTTAGCGACGAGTATCCTGACACTAAGTCGTATTCATGGCCAGCTTCAGATATATTACCGCCTGAAGAGATTATGGCAGCTAAGCGTTCTATGGATTCTAAGGACTTTAATGAGCAATATAATGCATCGTGGGAGCAGGCAGGTGGTTTGATCTTCTATACGTTCAAAGAAAAGAAGCACGTTAATGATGAGATATGTCAGTACCGTCCACACTTGCCTCTATATATCGGTATGGACTTTAATGTAGACCCTATGTGTTGGGTCGTGGGTCAAATAGTCGAGAACCACGTTTGGTGTCCCGGTGAGAAGATACTCACTATCTTGGATGAGATAGTTATTCGGAATACTAATACTCCTGAATCTTTGAATATGCTTTATAAGAGGTATGCTCATCATCAGGAGCGAGTATACTTCTGCGGAGATGCAGCGTCGCGGCAAAGAAGGACTTCTGCGTCAGCTAGTGACTATTTGCATATAGTAAATTTTAGTGTACCGCAGAATTCTTGGGGTGATAAAAAAGTCATTATACCACAAAAGAATCCTAGAATCGCGGATAGATTCTCAGTTTGTAACTCTGTAATTCAGAATGCAGATGAACAGGTTAGATTTTACTGTCATTCTAGATGTAAGAGTCTAATTGCTGATTTGAACTATCGAGCATACAAAGAAGGAACCTCTGACCCTAATGATACAGGCGACGTAGGACACATTACTGACGCACTAGGTTACTTGATGTACTCACAGTATCCAATGCGTATGGGTCGAGTATCAACACCGAGTATCGCTATTCAGGCATTTTGAATTAAGTAAAGGAGGTTAGTGTACACTGTTAGGTAGGTGGAAGATCCAACGCTGCCTCTTTACTTATTAATAAGTGTAGCACTATGCCTCAAAGCAATAATCCTACTACAAGTGATGTTAAGAAACTCATTGATGGTAGGAACGGGCGGCCTAAGACTAAGGATAGGACCGCTCCGCAAGTAGCTACGGCTACTTTTGGCTTAACACAACCCGAACTACAAACCAGTTACCCGACAACAGACTGGTTTTCTAAAGTTCGGACGATGCGTAAAGATCCGACTATTTCTTTAGTTCGGGATCTTGTTGTAGGACCAATAGTTACTTCTGAATGGTCTATTGGTCATACCGATGAAGCACCTAAAGGTGCTCCCGAATTTATTGGTAAGAACATCAATAATTTACGTAGTTATCTCGTTACACATTCACTTACAGGTTGGATGGATTTTGGTTGGCAGGTCTTTGAGAAGGTTTGGGCGATTGATGAAAATGGAATGACCGTTATTGATAAGGTCAAACCTCTTCTTCAAGATATTACGAGAATATTAGTAAACACAGATACAGGTGAGTATCTTGGAACTCTTCAGCTTCCTATTCATGGTAAGAAGTTTGAATCAAGAATTATCGGAGATGATTTAGCTTTTGGTTCAGGTTTCTTAAAGACTAGAGAAACGATTCTAACCAATATTAACGTAGAAGGGACATATTGGTACGGTCGAGCTATAATGGCAAATGTACTGGTGCCTTACAACGGTTGGGTTACAGTTAATTGTTCGGCAGACCGTTATGATCAAAAGATTGCAGGTTCTCATTGGGTGATACATTATCCTCTTGGAAACACTATAATTGACGATGTAGAGACTGATAACTTTACAATTGCTCAGAATCTTCTTCAGAATCTAGAAAGCTCAGGAGCGATTGCGGTTCCTCGACAAGTAGACCAAATGATTGCTTTCTTCAATGAGACAGGTAAAGCACCACCTGATGCATGGAAGATTGAAATTCTCTCAGATCAGACTAACCAACAGTCTAACTTCATCGATAGACTGAAGTATTACGATATATTGAAAGTGCGAGCGTTAGGTTTTCCTGAAAGGTCAGTTCTTGAAGGACAATTTGGAACTAAGGCCGAAGCTGAAGTACATTCTGATTTAGCTGTAGTTATTGCGGAGTATCGTCATACGAGATTGACTGAACATATCAGTTATCAGTTAGTTAATGACTTACTTAGATATAACTACGGTAAAGAAGCTATTGGAACTGTGTTTCTGAAACCGGCACCAATCGCTGATGATATTAAGTTATTTCTACGACAAGTATTTCAAACTTTGATGCAGCATGACCCGGAGACTGCTTTGAAGAAGATAAATGCTGATGAAGTGAAAGAACGTCTAGGTCTACCGATGAATACTAAGGACGATGATGACAGTGGATTCATTTTCCCTGAAAAAGTAGATCTTGCAGCTAACAACACAACGAACGTAATATCTAAAGCTGGAACAGGGCTAAACCCGGTTGAAGGCGAAGTAACTAAAACCGTTAAAGATTAGGAGACAGAGGGGGCGTGATGACTGTAAGACAAAAATGGACGATAGCGACAATAGGCACAATATTTGGAATTGTTTGTACAATTGCGACAGTTATAGGAGTAGCCGCTATTGCACAGCATCAGATAAATCAAGACGGTGAGAGAATAGACAAAGTTGAAAAGAGACAAAATAGTGATCATGATGTTCTTACGGGAATGGTCAAAGACGTTGAGTATGTTCGTGAGGATGTAAAATGGATACGAGGTACTATAGAAGGTAAGGATTAAGATGAATAATCCACTACATCCGATCTGGTCCCTGATCAGATTATCCTTAGTGCTTCTATTTCTATGGGGAGTGTTGTACGCCAATGCTTCAACATTTGATGAGACAGAATTGAAAGTTCTTCTCTACACTGGTGCTGCTTTAGTGCTAGGAGAGATAGGACAGAAGCAGGTTGTAAAAGTAATTGACCAACTAAAGAACCGAGACTAACTAGTATTTTTATGAGTGAAACCTTCTCTATAATCGTAGCTCAGTGGATTGGTTCAGTCCCACTTCGAGCACCGACCGCTGACGGTTCGCCCAATCAGGTTCTCCAGACTGACGGCTCTGGGAACTTGTCATTCGTGACAATTACTTCAGGCATCACGATTGACTCGACTGCGATCACGAGCGGTGCGGCAACTCGCATTCTGTTTGAGAACGCGAGTAATCAGGTTTCATCGTCAGCGAACTTCACATACCAGAACTCCCTGGATGACGCAACTGGAAACGAAGTTGCCCACACGATCAACTACACAACCAATAAAGCAACAAGTGGCGATGACACTGGACTCCTTGTAAACAAGACAGATACGGCTAGTCCTGGGACAAGTTGGCTTCAGGAATGGCAAGTCGGCGGCTCACCCCTGGTTCAAATACACGACAGCGGGATCATCAAGTCGTCAGTTCCTTCTGGCAACATTACATCCCGCAGTGTTGCTTCGTCAGCTTCTGCTCGTCACTATGTGGGGAACAATGGCGTAGGATTATTTATTGGGATCGAAGACTCTTCTGGAGGAGCTGTCTTCTCTGGAACAACGGCATATTCGGGAGTTGTTGGAACAGCAGAGCCAAATAGATCATTTCATGTCTGCACTCACAATACTGTTGCGGTAACGGTTGATTCATCCCAAAACGTCGCCGTCCCCGCAGGCACCCTTGCAATCAGCGGAGCCGGTGCGGCGGAAATTCCTCTATCGGTAGAACTAGCCGCAGCCCAAAGTGCCAACGCTTTTGAAATCAATTCTAATGGTGGTAGTGGCGGAGATGATCTTGTCGTTGAGAGTGGCGGATATCTTGGCGTCAATGTCGATCCTTCATCTATAGCGAATCCCGGAACTATTTCAGTAAAGAACATTGCCAATTATGCGTTCAATTGCGATGGGAACATACTGCATAAGAGTGACGGTACGAATTATGTCTACATGGGCAAGGCATCTACTTGGAGTGGTTCTCTTAGCACTGATTACATGATTGCGTCTTATCGTCCAAAGTTGCATTTAGCAGCAAATGGGGCGGGTACGCCGAGCATGACGTTTACTGCTACAGGTACAGGCATCGGCACTACGTCACCGGCAGAAATGCTTCAGGTTGATGATGCAATCGCAATCAGTTCGGATGCAGAAGGTTCAACAGCTCGTCTCACTCGCCGAACTGCTCACGAAACACACACACTCGCAGCAGCGGGAACATCCGACACGACGACCATCAGCATTCCGTCAGGTGCTCGCCTACTTGGCGTTAGTTTCAACGTCAACACCGCAGTATCAGATGATGGCGGCGACGATACTTGGTCTGCTGCATTCGTAACAGGATCAACGACGACTCTTGCAACAGCAGCAGCAGCAGCACAGAACACCAAAGTTAACCTGATGCTACCGGATGAAATCAGCACAGGGGTTTGTCAGATTCGCTTCACGGCAAACGGTGGCAGCTTTGATGCCGGGGTTATTGAAATTGTCGCGTATTACGAAGAACTAACTAGCCTTGCCAACGTCTAATAAACCCAGGAAAGAGAAACATGGTTACGCATATTGACAGAGCTAAGACGATCATTGCAAATATCAAAAACAAAGATGCAGTGGTGCCGAACAATAAATTTTTGCTGAAATTGGCTCACGCTTTCATGCGAGCGTATCCGAGCCAATGGCTGGCGAATCTCGGCAGGCAACCAACTCCGCTCGTCATCAAT
>Ga0209128_1001587_pt1 | contig 15452 bp, 13 predicted proteins | sample ETNvirnome_6_100_FD_184072 | JGI IMG/M metagenome (GOLD analysis project Ga0209128, IMG submission 184072) | Marine viral communities from the Pacific Ocean - ETNP_6_100 (SPAdes) (version 2) | ecosystem: Environmental > Aquatic > Marine > Oceanic | place: Pacific Ocean | collected 2013-06-19 | reverse complement strand
GAAATCAAATTTCAATAGGGCCAATGGTAGGTATTCTATATAATACTGATACTGGATTAACAACACCAACTATAGGATTGGGAGTAACTTATAATATGATTAAAATATGGGATTGGAAATGAAAATAGAAACAATTTTAAATACTATTGAATATTTATTACATATGGCTGCAGGAAGTATTTTACTGTATATTATGTATGGCTTTGTAAGATTTATGGATGTCTGGAGTAAATTATGATTAAACTAAAAAATTTAATAAAAAATGATAAGGGGTTAGGAGATACTGTGTTTCGAGCCATAAAAACCGTTACAGTAGGTAAAATTAAAGAATGTAATGGGTGTGAGCTTAGAAAAGATTATTTAAACAAAGTAGTACCATATAATATGGAGAAATAAAATGGCATTTAAGGACATTTTCAAAGATGAGAATGAATTTAACGAAAAAACAATAATAGGTTTTATGTCATTTGCTGTGATGACTCTGTATAGTATTACAGATTTAATAACAGGCTATATGGGTATGGATTTACCCATTAATGATTTTGTATATAATAGTTTTCTATATATTACATTAGGATGTTTCGGAATAGCTGGAGTGGAAAAAGTAATGGGTGGTAAACCAGAAGAGAAATTAGAAGAGAAAGTTGAAGAAGAATAATGCCAAACAGAAAAGCAAAAGACAGAAAACGTAAAAGAGCACTTTTAAATAAAAAGTGGTCAACTGAAGGTAGAACTGCTAAACAACATAAGAACTGGTTAGCAAAACAAAAAGATTCAGGTACTCAAATACCAGTATGGGGTCAGGGAAGAAGATAATGATTAAATTAAAAGACTTAATAACAGAAGTAAAACCAGGAGATGCTTATCCATCTATAGGTAAAGAGATAGATGTTGTCGTTGATAAATTTATGGGAAATAAATGGAAATTTGTTTCTTTCAATATGGTAAGAAAGTATGTTAGTGGAGTTGGAGTATCACCTGAAAATATTTTAGGAAAGAAAACAATAAAATTAAGTTCTTCACAAAAGAATATAATGAAAAAGATTTTAAAGAATCCTCAAGATATAGATTATATCGAAAATGATGCTGCTAATATTAAAGTTAGAGATATATTGCGGGTGTTAAAATGATTAAATTAAAAGAATTAATAGAATTAAAATCTATGGTTTATACCGAAGAAGTAAAACCTAAACATCAAAAAAGAATGGATAGAACTACTGAGGTGTTTTGGAATACTTTATCGTTACCTTTTATTAAACCACCAGAAAATGATCATTCAATTACTTTAGGTGAAGTGAAATATTTAAAGTCAATAAAACCCAATAAAGATTTTGTAAAAGAGGGTGATGATATTAGAGAAGTATTTAAACCTTTGATTGAAAAATATGATGTAAATATTTCTGAAAAGTATATAGATAAAATTTTAAAAGAAAGTAATAAATTTATTTATCAGTTAAAGTATCTTTATAATCGTCCAAGGCCCCATCAAATTGCAGAATTTTATGATATTAAGTTAAATGGTGTTGAGTTAGATAGTATGAATACACCAAGTTATCCAAGTGGACATGCCACACAAGGTTATTTAGTTGGTGAAATTTTATCAAGATTCGATCCACAAAATGCAGTTACATATCGTCAGAAGGCAGAGGATATAGCACATTCAAGAATAGTTGCAAAAGCCCACTACCCTTCAGATAAAAGATATGGTAAAAAAATTAGTAAAGTATTATTCACAGGAATAAGAAAATGGTCAGTTTAACGGAAGTCTATCAAATAAATGAAAGAGCCGATTTTCAATACATAGCATCTGAATTAGTTAGTAAATATAAATTAAGATCAAAAATAAAATTCGGAGTTACTGGTTCTAATAGAGCAGATTATAATTGGATGACTGACACTATAAATTTACGAAGAAGTTACTCAACTGTCAAGGAATTTATTATAACGGTATTACATGAAATAAAACACGCTCTTGATACTAAAAAAGTGGGTAGAAGGAAATTTGAACAAGAATATACGATGGCAGGTGAGTTAGCCATACAAAAGGGTGGTGATTTTCACGATGATAATAAATTTGAAAAAGAAGCTGAAGATTGGGGAAAATCGGAATATCGTAAATGGAAAAATAAATTCTAATTTGAGTATTAAAGGTTATATATATTAATATGAAAACGCGTTCCGCCAAGAATAAAGGTAAAAGGTTACAGAACAACGTAAGAGATGTTCTTCTCGAAACATTCAAACACCAATTAGAAGAAGATGATGTAAAATCTACCACAATGGGAGAAAGTGGTGAGGATATTCAATTATCACCTGCCGCTCGTAAACTTATACCATATGCATTCGAATGTAAAAATCAAGAAAAACTAAATATATGGAGTGCTTTAGAACAAGCAGAATCAAATGGAGAAAAAGGTACACCAGTATTAGTATTTAAAAGAAATCGTAGTAAAACCTATGCTGTTATAGAATTTAAGGAGTTTATAGATTTAATTAAATGAGTCATTTAGTAATACCATTATTAGATAAAGTATTAAATTCGAAAGGTCGGCGCCTTCGTAAACAAAATGAGTATATGTGGTGGAGTCCCTTTGTTCAACATCATAAACCAAAATTACAAATCAATATAGAAACTGGTAAATGGCATTGTTGGGTAAGTAATCAAGGTGGACATAATCTATTTCAATTATTAAAACAAGTAGGTGCCGATAGATCCTCATTTAAAGAATTAGGTGAAATCGTTGGTAGTACATTTTATTCTTCAGAGAAAAAGAAAGAAGAAATTAAAGTAATGTTACCTAAAGAGATGAAATATTTTGATGAAGGTAATTCAGTATTTAAACAACATGCATTAAAATTTTTATATAGTAGAGGTATAACCGATAGTGATATAATTAGATATTCTATGGGATATTGTACAGAGGGAATATATCAGAATAGAATTATTATACCGAGTTATGATTCTGATGGACAATTGAACTATTTCGTAGGACGAGATTTTTATAAAGGTGGGATGAAATACAAAAATCCACCCATATCAAAAGATATAATCGGTTTTGATCTATATGTTAATTGGAGTGAACCGATAATTCTTTGTGAGGGTGTGTTTGATGCCATTGCTATTAAAAATAACTCGATTCCTTTATTTGGTAAAACTATACTTCCTAAACTTTATAAGAAAATTATCGAAAAACGAGTTCGTTATATAGTTATATCTTTAGACGATGACGCGTTTAAAGATTCTTTAAAAATGACTCATAATTTTATGGATATGGGTATTGATGTTCGTTTCGTAACACTTAAAGGTAAAGATCCAAGTGAAATTGGGTACGAAAATATGGTTTTTGAACTATTTAATTCTCAGAGAGTTGATTTTAAAGAACTTATGAGGATGAAGTTGTATGGGAATAAATAAAAAAAATATATGGGAATTCGGTGATGGATATTATAAAGTACATATTACCAATATCGATGCATATGAAAAAATAAAAGACTTTTTGGGAATAGACCAAGATAGTTATTATAAGAAAAATGGAGAGATTTTTGCCTGGGATGTTACGGTTGAAGAGAAAAAACTACCCAAAGTGAAAAAGATTCTTAAGGAGTTTGTTTGATACAATCTAAAATAAAAGTTCCTTTTCGTAAACTTAAGCACATTCACCACATATCGGATATTCAAATCCGAAACCTTAAACGACATAAAGAATACGAAGAAGTATTCAATGGATTATACGAAAAGGTCAAAGAAAATCCAGAGAATGCGGTAGCATATATTGGTGGTGATATTGCACATAGTAAGACAGAAATGTCACCAGAGTTGATTGATCAGTTATCAAGGTTATTTAAAAACTTATCTGATATTGTACCTACAATTATTATTGCTGGAAACCACGATTGTAATCTAAATAATCTAAATAGAATGGATTGTTTATCACCAATCGTAGAAAATCTAAATCATCCTAATTTACACTATCTAAAACGAACAGGAATATATACTTGTGCCGATACTGATTTCATAGTATGGGATGTGTGGGATAGTGAAAAAGATTATATTAAAGCAAAAGATGTTCCAGGTGATAGAAATAAAGTTGTATTGTTTCATGGAACAGTCGATAGAAGTGAAACTGATTTAGGTTTCAAATTACCAAGTAAAGTAAAGATGAGTATGTTCAAAGGATATGATTTAGGATTACTTGGTGATATTCATAAAAGACAACATTTGAATAAAGAAGAAACCATTTCTTATTGTGGTTCATTAGTTCAACAGAATCATGGTGAAGATATAGGTAAAGGTTATTTGTTATGGGATGTTCCAAATAGAAAATCTGAATACATAGAAATACATAATGACTTTGGTTATTATACTATTGATATAGATAATGGTAAATTGCCCGATTTATCTGATTTACCAAACAAACCACGAGTTCGTATTAGAGTGAGTAATACGAAACCCGCACAGTTAAAACGATTGTTAGCTAAAATACATAAAATGACTAAGATTCAAGAATCAGTTGTTACGAGAGTGGATGGATTATCGACAGAAAAGATTCGTGATAAGAAAGTTAATATTGGAGATGTGAATAGTATAGATTACCAATATAAGTTAATTAGTGAGTATTTGAGTAATAATTATATTGTAGATGATGATACTATGATTAAGATTAAAGATGTGTTGGAAGATTTAAATGCAGTTATACCAGAGGCAGATATTCAACGAAATGTACATTGGAAATTAAAGAAATTTGAGTTTTCTAATATGTTTAGTTATGGTGAAAATAATGTAGTAGATTTCACACAATTGAATGGAATAATTGGATTGTTTGCACCAAATGCGGCGGGCAAATCAGCTTTATTAGATGCTTTAAGTTTTTGTTTATTTGATACGTGTTCACGAGCATATAAGGCAGATAGTATTATTAATAATGCAAAAACTACAATGGATTGTAAAGTTAATTTTGAGATTGATGGACTTGATTATTTTATAGAAAGACGTGGTAAGAAAAATCTAAGAACTGGACACGTAAAGGTAGATGTGGAGTTTTGGGTAATGGATGATAGTGGAGACAAAATATCATTGAATGGTGATCAACGAAGAACTACTCAAGTTAATATTAGAAAAATTATTGGTAGTTATGAAGATTTTATTTTAACTTCTATGAGCTCTCAAAATAATTCTACGGTATTTATTGATAAAACACAAAAGGAAAGAAAAGAACTATTATCTCAATTTATGGGATTGAAAATCTTTGATACTTTATACATCCAAGCTTCAGAAGATATTAAAGAAGTGGATACTTTATTAAAAGATTTTAAGAAATCAGATTACGATAGTGAATTGGCACAGATAACAAATGATTTAATTTTACTTGAAGGTAAACAAAAAGATTTTAAAAAGGATGATAAAGATTTAAAAAAACAAGTTAAACAAATATTAACTGATATTAAGAATCAAACTAAAAGATTAAAACCAGTAGATATTAATATTCGTGATGATGAAGTTCTTCAAGATGAAAAGAAAAAGTTGAATGGCATATTATATAAAGTAGATGATGAGTATGGTGCAACAAAAACTACAGTTCAAGGATTTGCTCTACAACGAACCGAATTACAAACTAAGATAACTTCATATGAAAAAGAAAATGTAAGTGAAAAATATATTAAGTTAGAAAAACTTGAAGAAGAACGAGACTTATTTCAGATTGAGTTAGATAAATTAAAAATAGAAGTTCGTAGTAAATTAGATAAGATTGATAAACTTGGTAATTTAACTTATGATGAAGATTGTGATGATTGTATGAGTAATCCATTTACATTGGATGCAATTGAAACTAAAACGAATCTTGATAAAGATAAATTACTTGCACAACAATACGTTACAAAGAAACAGCGAATGGAAGATAGAATCAAAAAAATGTTTAAAGTTCGTGCATATAAAAATGATTTGGATGGTTTATTAGAAGAGATGAATTCTTTAAATGTTCAAGAATCACATAGTTCAACACAACTTAGTTTATTGAAAGAGAAGAAAACCAATGTATTACATCAACTAACTTCTGTCAATAAAGAAATTACACAATGTAAATCACAGGAACAAAATGTAATATTTAATTCTCAAATTGACCTTAATCTTGATAATTTACAACGTAATAATGAAGATTTAGATTATCAAATAGATATGGTTAGTAAGAAATTAACTACACTTCATGGTGAGATTCAAGTATTAAAAACCAAAGAAAAACAAATTAATGATAATATTAATAAAGTAGAAGAACTTGAAGACTCACACCAAGCATATCAATACTTATTAGAAGCAATTAAACGAGATGGTGTACCATATGATTTAATAAGTAAATCATTACCTACAGTTGAAGGGGCAGTAAATGATATTTTAGCACAGATTGTAGATTTTAGTATCTTGTTTAATATGGATGGAAAAGTGATTGATACTCATATCGTATATGATGATGACAGAGTATGGCCACTTGAGATGAGTAGTGGTATGGAACGATTTATAAGTTCATTAGCAATTCGTGTAGGATTGATGAATGTAAGTAATTTACCACGAAGTAATTTTTTAGCAATAGATGAAGGTTGGGGAACAATGGATTCTGATAATTTAAATTCTGTTAATACATTATTTCAATATTTGAAAACACAATTTCAATTTACTTTTATAGTATCACATATAGAAACTATGAGAGATTTTGTTGATACCCTATTAGAAATTAAAAAAGTATCTGGTAGTAGTTCAGTTAAATTCAGTAGAAATTGATGTAATTACATTTCTTGGTTTTTTATTATTTTCCGTATATAACTTATATAAGTGTTGATTAAGAACAGCAGAACATTTAGTTCTGTTTTTCTTTGCATACAACTTAAACCAATCCATTAAATCTTCATCTAAAGTGAAATTATATCTTTTTTTCATTTTACACCCTTTATACTTATTTTATATATATAATTATCAAATATTTATATTTTAGATATTTATACTTGATAAGCATATTATATTTGGAGTGGTTAATGCCAATAATAAAACGATTTAATGAATTACAGGGTTTAGCGGATGTAGATGTTCTGTTTGAAGAAGAAGGTTTAAATTCTAACTTTTTCAATATTACAGAATTCCCAGATCCTTTACAAGTAGGTAAAAATTCATTTTTAATTGCCGGATCAGAAAAACTTTTAGATTTTACAGAATTAAAAATAGATATTCTTGATTCTGAAGGTAATTCTATATATCATGAGCCTGTTAGAGATTATCTTGAAGGAAATATGAGAAGAATCTCAGTTGAGGTGTATGATTCGAATGCCCCTGGCAGTGGATTTCTACATATTGTGGGTGAGGCTCATCCCGAAAGACTTGAAGTTCCACCTATTTGGCAAGGTGTTTATAATGTAAGATATACAAGACCAATATCTATAAACACTACTCAACAGAATACTCAACCTATTTTCTTTTATAAACAACCACGTATTCGTGGTAGAGAAATTACAAAGGCATTTATAGAAGAGTTACCAGCATCAGCTTCTTATTCTTTGAGTGGTAGTGTTACTATAACTGCTACAGTTCCTGGAAGTGAAACTTCTTTTGAAGGGATAAATGAGGGTGAAGAGCATAATCCTGCAGTTGTAACTGCTGGTGCAGATCAAGTTGGTAAATTTTTAAGAACTTATAAAAATAAGAGAGAAAACAAACGGTCAGTAGGTGCACAACCAACAGTTTTAGCATTAGGTAGTATACAAAGAAGAGCTTCTCCTGAACCAGTCTCTCATACAATTACAATAAATAATTTAGAATCATCTCCTGAAAATGACGATAGTAAAGCGACAAGTGCATTTGTTGGTGGTAAAATAACAATACGATCAGCTAAGGTTGATGAAAGTACATTTCCTATTGGTGGTAATCAATTTATTAAGACCGAAAGTATATATAGTTCAAGAATACAAGAATTTGTAAATTCTACTACATTAATTCCTGAAGACCCATTTACACTTGAGGTACATCCATCACAACAAACTGGAGAAAAAGAAGGATTTCTTGATCCTGATTTTGATTCATATAGAGTTTGGGCAAATGTAACTTCTCAAGGTAAAGTATTAGATGAATTTTTACCCCGTCATGCAGACCCAAAACAACCCGATACCCCGCATACAGATGAGACAGGGGCGGTTTGGATTTGGTCTACCACTACAGATCCAAGTAGAATACCGAGAGAAGAAGATGCGGGTGGAAATGCAACGATAGATTATTATGGATGGAGTGCATCAGGTAGTCTCAGTCAAGATCAATTAGATAACGCGGTTACTAAATATAATGTTAGTATGTTACCAAATTCTAATGTTACAATGTCAATATTACCAACACCAGGTAAATCATTAACAGGTATGTATCTTAGAAGTTATGTAGACTTTTCAGTTACGAATATGAGAACTTTTAGTGGTGATATTTTTAGAATGAAAGTTTATGGTAAAATACGAGGTGCTTTAACTGATTTTGAATTATTATATGATTCACCTACAGAAGCACCTCAAGTCTTAATAGACCCGTTTAGTGTTGATGGATTTACTAATGTTGGATATTTTTATTCACAGTCAATTGTGGATAATTATTGGGCTTCATCTTCAAATAGTACAGTAACTCAAAATGATGATTATTTGGGTGATGGAGTTTTGATTAGTGGTTCTAACGCTGGACTTGGAGAAACTTGTGAATTTTTCACTACTTCCTCATATGATTTAGAAAGAAATGTACGGTATTCACTTGCGTTTGATTCTTATTATCTAAAACAAGACAAAGTTGTTACTACTGGTGGTGGTGACCCTGTTACACAAAAGCTGGCTGAATTAAAAGTTTATTTAAGTGGTTCTAAATCAAAAGATGGTACTGGAGATTTAGGTGAGGATATATATCTTGGTTCTGTTAAAGTACCATCTGGGCCCGAAACTCTTGAAGGTAAACAAGTGGGGGTGTTTCAAACATTTACAAGTGCAGCAAAACATTTTCCAGACGCACGGCCGAAATTTGTTGCAACTTCTGGACAATGGGTAGTGAAAGATGTTGAGTTAAAACCATCTGAAGAAACTAATTTTAGTCCTGATTATTTTAGAACAATTATTCCTTTACCATTCCTACATAAACGACCAGCCTCAATGGATTTTTTGGTTGAGTTTTATGATTTAAATAATAATATTGCAGATTCATTTGCATTTCTTGAAAATTTTAGAATTATAGGTGCACCTCAAGTTATTCAAGGTGATAAAAATGTATTGACTGGTTCAATGTATCTTGGAAATTTACAAGGACAAGGAATTGAACTACACGGGGGTTCTGCTTATTTACGTTCAATAGGATATGAGGGATTTCAAGCTACTATTTCAAGTGGTAGTGGTGGATTTATGATGTGGAGTGGTTCTTTAGATGAAGGTACACGAGCAGATGGTAGTGGATTATTACAAACAACTGAAAGTTATGACGGAGTTGGTTTAGAGATTGTAGATGCTCATGGAGCAACTGATAGATATCTACAATTTAGAACTAATCCAAGTACATTTAAAGTTCAGACTGATGAGTTCTTCTTGGGTAGTAATACACAATTTGTTAGTGGTAGTAATAGTAAAATAGAAATTAGTTCAAGTAATTTCCATTTAACTCCAGAGGGTAATGTTACTATGAGTGGTACAATTGCTGCAACTGCAGGTGAGATTGGTGACTTTGATATTATCGATGGAAAAATTAGTGGTAGTAATATCACAATGGATGCTACAAATTCCACAATATATAAAACCGATCAAGGTCCTGGTACAGATAGTGGAGCCGCATTTGATCAATTAAGAGATGAATACTATTTAGATTTTACTCCTGAAGAAGAAAGTCCTGACAATTATTATATTAAGATGGGCCCAAATTTTATGGTGGACAAAGATGGTATATTGATTGCGAGTGGTGCTAAGTTTGAGGGTAGTATTACTGCAAGTGCTGGTTTAATTGGTGGATTTCATATTGGTTCGGCATCATTATTTGCAGGTTCAAGTGAACACGTACCAAATTTCTTTATAAGTGGCTCTGCTACTGGTAATGCTGGTGGAGTTGGTGGTAGACCTTCTATGTTTATTTCCGCATCAAAATTTCAATTAACTGCAGAAGGTGATATAACAGGTTCAAATGTATTATTTACTGGTGGTAAAATTGGTGGGTTTACAATATCTTCTACGGAAATAAGTGCTAGTGGATTGTTATTAAAATCAAGTGGTCAAATAACTGCTTCAAAAGCACTATTAAGAGGTGGACTTATTGATGCATCACCATACTGGAAAATCGATAGAGCCACAGATACATCCGCGGATGGATTTATATCTTCGAGTAGATTTAAAGTAAGTGCTGGTGGTGTTGTAACTGGTTCCGAAGTATTATTTACAGGTGGTAAAATTGCAGGTTGGGTAGTAGATGATAATACTGTTTACAATCTTACTTCAGCAAAATACTCTGGACTTTCTTCAACTGGTACTGTGCGAATCTTTGCTGGAGCAGATAATCTTATTGCAGGAACAGGTAGTGCTGTATTTAATGTGAAGTCCGATGGAGTAGTTACGGCAAGTGCTGGTTTAATTGGTGGTTGGGCAATAAATCCATCTCCAGAAGAAATAAGAAGTCCAAGTCAGAGGTTAATTTTAAGTGGAAGAGCTAGTCATGAAAGAATAACAGTAAAAGATTCTTCAGATGCACTTGTACTTAAAATTGGAGAAATTAGTTCTGATACGAGTGACAAATATGGTATAAAAGTGTGGGATTCGGAAAATATGACAAGTGGTTCTCAAATTGATGATAATACTGGTACTGGTTGTACGGTTATGTTGGGAGATTTGGGTAATAAAATTGGCGGATGGCAAATAACCGATACACAAATAAGAACTATTCCGAGTGGTGGATTTGGTGCACAATATGATTTTGCTGCTGGAGAAGAAGGATTAATTTTACAAACTAACTTTACAGAATCCAGAATAGAAACTGCGGGATTTGTTAGTGGATTAAAAGGTTTTAGAATGTCATCACTTGGAAATGGTAGTGCAGAGTTTGAGAATATGAGAATTCGTGGAACTCTTCGCACAACTGTATTTGAGAAAGAGAGTGTTAATGTAGTTGGTGGACAACTTATGGTTGCAAATTCAACTACAATACAGGCGTTAAAAAGTGGTAGTGTAATTCTTGCAGGATCTTCAAGTGTATCGGCAACTGATGTTACTATGAGTGTAGCAAACGCATCTGGATTTTCAAGAGGTGAAATTTTAAAAGTTAAAGCCGTAGATGATATTGGATTTTCAGTAGAATATTTATATGTAACAGGATCAAAACGTTATAGTGAAGATCCAACCCTCGCGTATTTAACAGCATCATTACATCCCTCTGGCTCAGTTACATCTTCAGTTGATGGACCACCAATTGACCCTGATGGAATAGCTGGTGAATTATATGTCGGTCGTGCTTATGGTAGTATCGGGCCTTCTCTAATAACAAGTTCTATATCTTATACGAGTGGATCAATTGGATTGGCTAGTGTAGGAGATGTTCCAACACTCGGAGCCACCGATACAATTTACATAAATGATACGGGATCTTTGTCTATTCAAGATATTATTAAAATAGATGAAGAAAAAATGAAAATAACAAAGATTTCTGATGGAGTTCCAGTTGCTGGGGCCGCTGGTGCAAAAGCTTCTGCTTCTTTAAGTGTTATTCGAGATTTTCATGATACTATTCAGGCAGTGCATAAACATAATTCCGCAGTTACTAAAATAGATCCTGATATGGAATTCTTAGCAGGTCTTGTTTCTACGGCGAGACCATACCAGGAAGGTCAAGTATTAGTATCTACTGGTAAATATGCTCAAGGAACTAATTGGAATGGAAGATTTGATTATCAAAATAATGTAACAGATGTAAATGCGGCAGGTAAATATCAACTTGTTAGTGGTAGTGTCCGTTTACATACAGCGAATAAAAAGGATGCAACTTCATTACAAATACATGAATCAGGGTCAGATGGGACTGGTCATGATGCATTATATAGTTTGTTTGATAAAGGTAGTTATATAGTTTTATTAGTAGAAAGTCCATATAGTTCTACGAGTGAATGGTATAGATATAGGGTAAATGGCAATCCATCATTTACAGGCGATGAAGGTAGTAAAATTCATACATTTCCAATAACATTAAACCAAGATTTTTATGTTTCAGGTAGTGATCCTAAGAATACTACAGATGAAGCGGTAGAATTTTGGTTTATGAGTAATATTCAAGATGTATCTTCTGGTTATATAATGATGAATGCAAATCCAAATGATCCATACAGCCCATATATGGATTTTGTTGAAAGAACTGGTCCTGATGTTTATGATTTACAATTAAGAACACGACTTGGAGATTTGAGTGGTTTAAGTAGTGCATATCTATATGGTGATGAAGAACCAGGATTCGGATTATATACAGAAAATGGATTTTTTAGAGGAGCAATCCATGCAATGACAGGAAGTATTCATGGAATATTGAATGTCGCTACAACACGGGGTGGTATTGAAACAAATCAAAAAATTACTATCGGTAGAGAAGTAGATGGAACACACGATGGTTTTAGAATTAATAATAATAACTATTGGTTTACAACTGGAGAATTTAGATTAGGTGATGGTAGTAATTATTTATGGATAAGTGGCTCAGAAGCTAGTCCATCAGATACATTTAAAATAAAAACTGAGGATCTCAGTATAAATACTACACAGTTTATAGTTTCATCATCATTAAATAATGGAACTATTAAGATGGGGGGAGTATCGTCTACTTGGGCATCAGGTGTAACCTCAACAACTAATACTGGTGTTTATATGGATGGTACTGGTAAATTTAGAGTTGGCGAATCTGTTAGTACTGGTGATAACTTTATTTACTATGATGGTAGTACCATACAGATGAAGTCTACTAACTTTAATCTAAATGCAGGTAGTGGTAAACTTATACTTGAAAGTTCAACTCCAAGTTTAACATTAAATGATAATGATTCAGTTGCTTTTTTACGAGTTGGTGGGTTAACGAGTACTTTAGCAGGTCAAACCGCAAAAGGATTTTATATGGAAGGTGATGGTGACTTCTTACTTAAATCCAGTACAACAGCAAACGAAAATTATATTCAAGGTAGCGGGTCAAATATTGTAATAAAATCAGGTGATATTGATATCACATCTACTACCTTTAATTTATTAACTTCAGCTCAACGCATTTCATCATCAAATGGTGGTGTAATTGCAATGGGTTCAACCATACCAACAGAATTAGATGATACTGGTATATTTCTAAGTGGTAGTGGTGAGTTTAATTTACAAAAAGATAGTAGTAATTATATACGACAAGTTGGTAGTACATTTCAAATTAAATCTTCTGATTTAGATATAAATGCGAGTGGAGTATTAAGAATTAGCGGTAGTTCTGCTGGGGCGGCAATACGAATGGGTGAAAGCGGCGGCCCAACAGGAGCGACTGATACCAGTAATTCTGGTGTATTCTTGGATCATAATGGGAAGTGGGCATTTGTAAGTTCATCCAAAGGATATATTAGATATGATAGTGCACTTGAGATTAAAACTCCAACATTAGACTTAGATACTTCAAATATAGAAATATCATCTACTCAAGCATCTATGTCATTAGGTGACGGAAAAATAGTATTACAAGGAGCTTCTACATCTTCAATAACAGTTGGTGCAGCAAATTCAATAAAATTATCTGATGATGGAACTGATAGATATATGGCTGTTGGTAAAGACGATTTTAGTGAATTTGACCAATCAACTGCAGGTATAATTTTCGGTACTAATGATGGTACTACAAAATTTGAAGTTGTTGGTGATAGTAGTAACTACATATCATTAAATGGTACTGCTTTTGATATAAAATCAGATGATTTTGATTTAGATGCTACAACATTAAGACTCAAATCTGCAGATAGTGGTCAAATTATGGTTGGTACTGCGGGTGGTCAGAGAATAGTTATATCAGGTTCAAGTGGTGAGTTAGCATTCTATAATAGTGATGGTGATCAGAGAATGCGATTACTTACTCGAACTGAACAAACTTCATACATCCGAGCAAATGGTTCAGCAGTATTAGGATCAGAAAACGCGGCTATACAAGATATGACTGCGGGTAAACTGCAAATTAATGGCGCTATACAAGCACAATGGGATGATACTTATACAACATCCTCTCTTGAGGGTGGTAAATTATATATGAATGCTAAAATGGACGATTCTCTTGGATATGGTGCTTCAAGTATCGTATTAGCAGATTTCCATGTATCGGCTAGTGTATATACAGGTTCTTTTTCTTCTCAAGACGCACAAGTAACAGCAGTGTCGGCATCAAGTATTAATGCAACTTTAGGAACGGCGGTTGGACTTGATATAGGTGAAGTAAAATCTAAATGGCAACCAGCTGGTATACAAATTAGGAGGGTACATAATACAGCTACATATGGTGCAGTAGGATTAAAAATACCTGCTGGAGCTTTGATGCAGGGCACCAACAACATCGGAGGCCTCCTTCGTGGTGTATATTCAGAGTATCCAATAGTAGCGTCTGGATCATCCATGTTTCCAGCGTTTCATTTTTCAAATGACATGCAAAGCGGATTTTTCTCACCATCGGCCAGAAATATAGGAGTATCATGCTACGGAATAGAAGAATTTAGATTTGCAGAGGGTGGTCACTTTCACGCAGCAGATGATATTACTGCGTTTTCATCAACCATCTCATCAGATATAAGACTAAAAGAAAATATAAAAGCATTAGAAAATAATTTAGATAAAGTATTAGAATTAAAACCATCTTCATTTACTTGGAAAATACGAGATAAACAAGATGATGTGGGTTTGATTGCACAAGAAGTTGAACCAATTATACCGATGATAGTGCAAGATACAATATCTATAGGTGGTACAAAAGAATTTTTAGATGGTGATACTCATAAAGTTGTAGATTATGCTAAACTTACAACATATCTAATTGGCGCAATTCAAGAACAACAAAAACAGATTGATGAATTAAAGCAAAAACTTGAGGAGTTATAATGGCTGCTTTACCAAGCTCAGGTCAAATTCATTTTAGTGATGTTGCTACCAATCATGGAATTGCTTCATCAAATGTATCATTAAAAACTGAATCAGAAGCACTTGCCTCGGGTTCAGTAGTTGATGGTTCAGAATCACAAACTACCGCTCGATATAATTTAATAGCAGCTCCTTACTCTATATCTGAATTGTTTGATGCAGATTTTCCAAATTCACAGTTTGATACTGTGGTTGCAAAATATGGAACTACTGAAGAATTAGAGGGTTTTAGAGAAGGTGAAACTGCAAGAATTTATGTAGATGTAAATCAACAAATTAATAATACAATACGAGGT
>Ga0209128_1001585_pt1 | contig 15454 bp, 13 predicted proteins | sample ETNvirnome_6_100_FD_184072 | JGI IMG/M metagenome (GOLD analysis project Ga0209128, IMG submission 184072) | Marine viral communities from the Pacific Ocean - ETNP_6_100 (SPAdes) (version 2) | ecosystem: Environmental > Aquatic > Marine > Oceanic | place: Pacific Ocean | collected 2013-06-19 | reverse complement strand
GTGTTGAATTTAACGCCGATTTCGTTCTGACCCGCGTTGGCAACTTCGTGGTGGTGAACTTCCACGGTCTGGCCAATCGCTTCCAGGGTGTTACACATCGCGCCACGGATATCGTGGAAGCTATCGACCGGAGGAACCGGGAAGTAGCCGCCTTTCACGCGCGGACGGTGACCCAGGTTGCCGCCTTCTACTTTGTTGTCAGTTGCCCAAGCGCCTTCATCAGACGTGATTTTGTACATAGAGCCCTGGATATCGGACTTCCAGTGCACTTCGTCAAAGATGAAGAATTCCGGCTCTGGGCCGAAGAAGGCGGTGTCGCCCAGACCGGTAGACTGCAGGTAAGCTTCTGCACGCTTAGCGATAGAGCGCGGGTCGCGATCATAGCCCTGCATGGTAGCAGGCTCGATGATGTCGCAACGCAGGATCAGGGTAGCGTCTTCGGTGAAGGGGTCCAGGAAGCCAGTGCCGTCTTCCGGACGCAGGATCATGTCGGATTCATTAATGCCTTTCCAGCCTTCAATAGAAGAGCCGTCAAACATTTGGCCGTTTTCAAAAAACTCTTCATTCACGTCGCGTGCCGGTACGGTGACGTGCTGCTCTTTACCGCGCGTGTCGGTGAAACGCAGATCTACCCACTTAACATCATGTTCTTCGATTAGCGCGAGAGTCTTGGCTGACATAGTGTCCTCCGGTATGAGCGTGGCTTAAAGCTTGTAACTGTAAGCTATCGATAAAAGTGTTATTCAACAAATCGTTCAACACGCAGCTGCATGTGGCGCGTTTGTCTTTTTTGTTCGCTTAACGTTTGCCTGACGATGGATAACAAAACGCCCAGCGATCATTTCAGACCGGCTATCGTTGTAGCATGCCGAGAGGCTTCTGCATACGATCTAATAGCTGGTGACAAAACCATCTACAATGTATAAGCACAGAGCATGCCAACCCTGCACCATTATGGCATCAAAAATTTATAATGCTTTGTTTTTAAAATACAAAAACCTATGGAGAGATGCCTCTTCATGTAGCAAAGGCCTTTTGGTTGCGCACAAAAGCGCCTTTATTTTTTATTGGCGCACCATAAAAGCTCATAAAAGGTATCAGTGCACCAGGTTGGTTCAAAAAACCCAGCGCCTAGCGAGCTACCGTCAGAAAACTTTATCTCGATACGAAAATAAACCAACATCTACAATAAATTACATTTAGGCATGCTTAATAACAAAGTAAGCCGCTTACATGAGTACGGTTTGCTTTATCGTTGACCCAGTGCAATCAGATAGATGAGCGGCTATCGTCCATTGAGCAGCGCTACCATGTACACTGCTTAATCACGCCCTCGCAAACGCTAGGCGCACGGATCAACCGGGCAGCCTATGTGAGCCAAGCGGAATGGGTGATGATTGCGCTGGATAAACAGCCCCTGGCAGCACAGCTGTGCTACCTACTCTACCCCCAGCTACACACCCTAGCGCTAGACGCGCTCTTGATTAGATTGGCCGAGTTCTGCCAACGCACACTACACTTAACGAGCCTTCTTATTTTTATTCACCCATAGTAAGGACGCTCACCATGCACAAGCACATTGAATGGGACGAGCCCGGCAGCGCCAGCGTAGCAGCCCTCTTCAAGGACGACCCCGAACACACGCCCCCCTACCCAGGTGCCGTGCTTTCCGCCCGTTACCAAGGCCGCATTGTGCGGGTCAAAGTAGAAGCCTACCGCGAAGAAGATGCCGTGAGCATTGGCAGCGTGGCCGCCATTCTCGACCAACGCGGCCACCGCTTTCAGTCACACCAAAATCTCAACGTGGGCGATATGGTGCGACTCCCCGACGACAAACGCGCCATCGAACGCTGGGAAGAGGATGAGGAGAAGGAGTAGTTGCGGAATTTCTGATGCGCGGCCACGCACCCAACGGTGCGCGACACAATGAAGAGAAAAGCCCATTCACTCTTGGATATTTCAATTTCTGAGCTGCCTGGGCGGCAGCTAACTTGACGACGATAGGCTTTAGCGTTGCCTGGTATTTCTGAGCTGCCTGGGCGGCAGCTAACAACGCGCTTGGGCGGCTGCGCATACTGGTCACTTTCTGAGCTGCCTGGGCGGCAGCTAACGCCATGCCGCCATTGCTGGGTCAGAGTGATGTTTTCTGAGCTGCCTGGGCGGCAGCTAACTTTTCGCGGATGGTCTCGGCTTTCATTCGCCCTTTCTGAGCTGCCTGGGCGGCAGCTAACAGGAAAGCAGCGTAGCCACGCTGATTGAGCGCTTTCTGAGCTGCCTGGGCGGCAGCTAACTTCGGCCTCGATCATGCCGCTTGTCTTGGGCATTTCTGAGCTGCCTGGGCGGCAGCTAACAATATGGCAGAAGAAGATCGCGGCACCGTGCTTTTCTGAGCTGCCTGGGCGGCAGCTAACACATCATGACAATTGGTGTTGGTGGATACGTTTTTCTGAGCTGCCTGGGCGGCAGCTAACTTTCTGGTGCCTTTTGAGCCAATATCTTTAGCTTTCTGAGCTGCCTGGGCGGCAGCTAACTGCGAATCCGGCGGATACGTGGCGGGCTTGTCTTTCTGAGCTGCCTGGGCGGCAGCTAACTCTGCGCAGCTTCGAGCTGCACGTTTTCCCCATTTCTGAGCTGCCTGGGCGGCAGCTAACCTTGCCGCAGGCTGGGAAGGCAGCGGCGACAATTTCTGAGCTGCCTGGGCGGCAGCTAACCGACAGCTAGCCGCAGACGCCCGCATCTATCTTTTCTGAGCTGCCTGGGCGGCAGCTAACAAGGCGCAGCCGCTGCGATACCGACGCCGATATTTCTGAGCTGCCTGGGCGGCAGCTAACCTGTCGCACAGCAATGAGCTATTGTTTAGCGCTTTCTGAGCTGCCTGGGCGGCAGCTAACTTAAACTGGTTTTGCTATATGGGTGCCGACCATTTCTGAGCTGCCTGGGCGGCAGCTAACTGACCGTGGATGAAGTTGTCAGAATCGTTGACTTTCTGAGCTGCCTGGGCGGCAGCTAACTTTCGCTTTCGTAGCACGCAAGCAACTAGAACTTTCTGAGCTGCCTGGGCGGCAGCTAACGGTATGAGCGCTACTGCGAGCCTAACAAAGTATTTCTGAGCTGCCTGGGCGGCAGCTAACCCCGCGTGGAAGTGGATTACCTGCGCACTACTTTTCTGAGCTGCCTGGGCGGCAGCTAACGCGCGCTATAAAGCGCATTGTTTTCTTTAGCTTTTCTGAGCTGCCTGGGCGGCAGCTAACTTGCTGCCGCTGCCAGCATTGCCACCATGTGATTTCTGAGCTGCCTGGGCGGCAGCTAACTGGGTGTAATGGCAGACAACTCAGCGAATGATTTTCTGAGCTGCCTGGGCGGCAGCTAACTTCTGCCTCAACGCTATCTGCGTTTCCTCGGCTTTCTGAGCTGCCTGGGCGGCAGCTAACGTCAAGGATGGTGTCGAGACCGCCGCCAGGAATTTCTGAGCTGCCTGGGCGGCAGCTAACAAACAGCTTTGCAAATTCTTCGGCGTTCTTAATTTTCTGAGCTGCCTGGGCGGCAGCTAACTCGCATTGGCCGTGCGTTTGTTGCTAATGCCTTTTCTGAGCTGCCTGGGCGGCAGCTAACTGGCGGGCTTGTCGGTAACCTCCGAAAAAGTATTTCTGAGCTGCCTGGGCGGCAGCTAACATCGCGTGGATCTGCGAAAACCCTTCCTCTTGTTTCTGAGCTGCCTGGGCGGCAGCTAACGTGATATTCCAGAAACTATTAGATGACATTGCTTTCTGAGCTGCCTGGGCGGCAGCTAACTTCACCGAAGGCGCCGGGTTCTACGCCGATCATTTCTGAGCTGCCTGGGCGGCAGCTAACAGCAAGGGCAGGCCCATGCGAGCGGCGGCGGCTTTCTGAGCTGCCTGGGCGGCAGCTAACGCTTGCTGCGGTGGTGTATGCCATGACTATCATTTCTGAGCTGCCTGGGCGGCAGCTAACATTATAGATTTCTCGATGCTCTATACGCAGGCTTTCTGAGCTGCCTGGGCGGCAGCTAACGACTTCCGTGAGGTGTTTGGCGACGCCGCATATTTCTGAGCTGCCTGGGCGGCAGCTAACGCCGGTTGGCCCAACTAATCCACCGCCTACATTTTCTGAGCTGCCTGGGCGGCAGCTAACTCACCGTATAGCTGCACCGATTGAGGGTGCAGTTTCTGAGCTGCCTGGGCGGCAGCTAACAAGGTCGCACGCTTGATGAGCCGTGGAAGATTTTTCTGAGCTGCCTGGGCGGCAGCTAACGAGCTGGGCCGCGAGTTCCACGACCTGCTGCCTTTCTGAGCTGCCTGGGCGGCAGCTAACATTGTGCCGCGCCTCGATGACAAGTTGATTCATTTCTGAGCTGCCTGGGCGGCAGCTAACGTGACCGATCCCCGGATTAAGCAACTGCTGCTTTTCTGAGCTGCCTGGGCGGCAGCTAACAAATCTGCGCTTTTCGCTCTTTCCCAAAAATGTTTCTGAGCTGCCTGGGCGGCAGCTAATGCTGAAAGTTGCCCAGTTATCGCCCACCTGGAGTTTCTGAGCTGCCTGGGCGGCAGCTAACCACAGCGCGACCAGTGCAACGCTTCACAGCGTTTTCTGAGCTGCCTGGGCGGCAGCTAACGCTAATGCTAGGGCATGTACTGCCTGGGGTGTTTTCTGAGCTGCCTGGGCGGCAGCTAACCAGTGCTGCATCGGGTACCCTAACTGCTTTTCTTTCTGAGCTGCCTGGGCGGCAGCTAACTGATCGAACCGGCAATGGCCAGCACCACGACTTTTCTGAGCTGCCTGGGCGGCAGCTAACAGCATCGTGGTAAACGCCCCGGTCACTGTGCATTTCTGAGCTGCCTGGGCGGCAGCTAACTGTCCAGAAATGGCTTTGGCGTTGTTGCCGAGTTTCTGAGCTGCCTGGGCGGCAGCTAACTAGAGCATATCAAATATAGCGTGCTGATTGTTAAAGAGCTTTAGGTGAAAAAAACGGCACCACCCTTTTCAAAGTGATACCGCTAAGTGATTGATTATTCGTTGCCAATTACTTCAATGAAAAAAAGGGTCAAAACCACGGCACCGTCGCTTGGGGGCTTAACCCATAATGGTTGAATGTTCCTCCAACCTCGCTATCTGCAGGCTTGCTGTGCTCAATAAACAAGCTGAAGCGCTGCTGAGTAGAGCGGCTATTGATCGTCACAAAGGGCAGCTCAATGCGTTTGTCTGCCACTTTGGCGTATAGCTGTTTGGCTTCCGCTTCCGTGATGTTGTGACGCTTGGCATAGCGTTTGGCACGGCTGGGGCTGCCCGTATTAAACTGCCGCCTCGACACGTTAATTTGCTTAGCATGGTCGGGTGCCGCCAGCACTTCGCTTACGCTAACGTGGTCTCGCATCCCCGTTAGCCATGCGTCACTCATTAGCTGTTTTAGACGCGCTTGAGTGCCGTGCAATCGCAATTGATCGCCCAAGCTGCGCGCGCGAACGCCGTGTTTATGCAGGGGAAAACTTACGCCGATATCGTCGCTTTCCAGGTCAAACAGCGCCCGGTGCAGTTTGTTATACAGCGCGCCCATTAGCATCGCTGGAGCAAAGTCAGGATCAGGTCGCAGCCGAATATCAATATAGTGATCCATGGCTTACCCCGCTTCGCCGAACACACCGCCTCGGATCAGCGTTGCCATCACAAAGTGCTGATTTTCCTTGGAGGGCACTTGGTCTTTAATCATCCAGTTATCTAGCAATGAGTAAAAGTCGGCCTTCTGCTTGGGCTGGCGATACGCTTTGCCCTGGGTCGTCACCGAGCCATAAGGCTCGACAGCAATAGGCCCAAGATCCTCATCGTTTTCATTGGGGTACCAAGTGTCGATGGTACGGATGGCGTTACCCAGTTTCTGAGAGTGAATACCGGCAATATCGCTGACGTGATACAGCGTCTTGCTCTTGTCGCCACGGCCCCGGTCAAGAATCAGCTCTTGAGAGGGGAACACCTCTTGTCCGCTACCCATGCGGACATAGGCCACCACTTCTAGCAGTAAGTGCTGCTCACCCGCCAACGCGGAAGCGATGACACCCGCAAGCTCTTTCAGCTCGGTCGTATCCTCGAAGGCACGCAACGAAAGTGACAGTGCATCAAACGTCCACTCTTTGGTGACTTTGCCTTGCGCTAACTGGCGAATGCTGACTTCTACTTGCTCTGCACCCATGCGGTTGCGCCACAAAAAACGGCCATTGGCGAGGTTATTAGCGTAACGATGCGCCAGTTCGCCGAAGCCTTGTGCTTGTTTATATTCGGCAACGGCCTGTTCTAGCTTGGCTTGGTACTCAGCGTTATTACAGGCTGACGGTGTTCCAGCACCAGCCAGTACGCGCAGAGTGAAGCGGGTAACTAGGGTATCTGCATCATGGGGCAGTGTGGCTACATCGACGGTTTGTAGGTTGGGGTTTTCAATCGCAGCATCTAGTTTCGCGGGGTCTTGGTCTTTGGCTTTCAAGCGGTTGGAAATGGTACCGCGCACCGATTTTTCGCGCACCTCAACCGGCTGCCACTGCTGTTCATCTTGCCGCTTATCCCAGTTGCTGGCGTATAGCAGTGCATCGGAAGGGTCGAGCTTGCGCTCAAACGCGAGGACGGAAGCGGTTTTGAGGGTATCGTTTTTAGCCATGATAAAGCTCCTTGTTTACTGTGCTGAGGCGCGAAGGTGATAGTCGTTATTGAGACGGTAGAGGCCCGCTTCTTCGTCGTTATCAACGTACCAAAGCAGGTCTTCAGGTTGCTTCATGCGGTGCGGGCTAACCCATTCACCCATGGAATAGAGGCTTTCGACAAAGCGGAACGGGGTCTTGGTATCGCGGGCGTTGGCGACTTCACCTGGTTGGAAAAGATCTGAAATAGCGCCATAACCCACTGGAATGGGCACCAGCCAGCCACGATAGGGCCGCTGCGCCTGCCAAACGGGCTTCTCGTTGGGTTCGCCTTCATTTTCTAACGTGCACACATGGTTAAGACGAGAGAGGTCTAACCATGCATCCAGTAAACTGGCGTCTGGATGTTGCTGTTGCAGTGTTTGAAGGTGCTCGGTGAGGTAATCATCCCGCAGTGTGAGGGCAAAGCCCGGCAGCCAGCGCCGCTTTAAGCGCGCGAACTGCGTTTGACGCCGCTCTCCATCGTCATCAAGCATGACCCATTGCGGGCGTTGTTTGTGGCTTGGTACCGCACGGTTAGGGATGACACTGCCTCCGGCAATGCGCATGCCCGATACAATCTCACTGATTTGATGGGCGATAACCTCATGCTCGCTTTCTGCAGCGCCGGTATCAATCGAGAAAATCAGCGTGATATCCAGATGGATACGCCCTTCTTCTACAATCGCTGCCGTACCGCCTGTCTTATCCACCGGATTACGCGTCAGGTGAAAGCCACGGATGTAACCACCCTCAGTGGCCTGGGCTTCAAAGTCATGGCAAATAACCCCAACGCGGCCTAACGAAACAGGAAGACTCGCCTCTGCTAACTTCCGCTCTAGAGCATGCATCAAACCTACAAATGCACTCATGGCAGGAAAGCCCCAAGTCATTGGGCTGGAAATCGCGTTGGCGTTTTGTACCCGTAGGCGTGGCAGAACTAGGAGGTTTTTTACTTCACTCATCGTCATCACCTCCTGGCAGGTTGGTTAAGTCTTCCGTTAGGCTTTCCATCCAGCGGCGATCACGATCCTGCAGGCGTTGAGGGGTCGCATCTTTTGCGAGCGCTTTCTTCCAGTGCCGGAACTCCACATCCCCCAAAGGCAGCTTTCCGCCTAACGCGGTATTGAGCCAGCTAGCAAAGCGGTGGCGAATATCGTCGGCCCACTCCACACTGTTTCGCGCTTCACGAAAAGCGATATCCTCTTCGGCGCGACCAGGGTCTAGCCAATACATTTCTTCTACTGATAATTCGCACTTTTCATCGTCGCTCCAGCCCGCAGGCAGGCTATGCATCTGCATGGCAAACAGCGCCAACTCATCCATCAACATGGCGGTGTAGTCATCGCGCAGGTCGCGGGTGTGCATGTCTGACGTAGGGTTGGTTTCAAGAAACTGTTTGAGGTCTTTAACCAGCGAACGTACGTCTGAACGACTGCCAAAGACGCCAGGATGAGAGAAAACCGATGCGACTTTCAGCGGTGGGCGAATATCGCGCACATTCCAACTGGGTGGCATGGAAGCTAACAAATAGTTATTGCCGCCCCGCTCGCTATTCAGCTGCGAGATGTTTTGTGGCTTGGTGCCACCCATTTTCTGTGCAGCCAAGTTGGGATAACTGCGCACCGAGTGCTCAGCGTATTTGCCTTCCCGCTTGGCTTTACGTGCCTCTTTGGCCTCTTCGCTAAAACGGTCATAGTTAATGGTTTGAAAGACACGGTGCGCCAGAGAAGTGGCGTAGAGCGGTGCTATCAGATGGAAGTTCTCAGCGTCATTTTCTACGTCTGCGGCATCATCTCCCACCAGCCAGTAGAGCTGTTTGCCTCGGGTATGCGAGGCATGCTCACCGCGCGGTTCGGTAATCGCTGCAAAGGCGCTGATCCACGCCTGAGCTTGCTCAGGATTATCGCTTAACGCTTTTGCCAGCTCAGTGTCATTTTCCAGCGCCCGCTCAAGCAGCGACTTTCCCTCAAATTGCAGCTTCAAGAACTTATAGACATCCAAGGCGGCAGCGTTCCCTACGACATCGCCCGCAAAATCAGCGGGCAGCGTGTGGCTGCCGACAAGAGAGTGGTTATTTAGCGACTCAGGTGGGGCGTAAAGATTGGAGCCTTTGGCATCGGGATGAATAGGCTTGAGGGAGTGGGTGACGACTTGTAGTTGGCCAACGCGTCTTGCTGCATCGTTGACCCAGGTATCGAATTGAAATTGCTCCACTAGCGCCTGGTATTTGGGATCGTCGGGCTGCAGCTTTTCCGCCTTGGTATCGAAGCGCTCTTTTAAAAATTGCTCAATCGCACTTCGAACACCCTTCTGCTGACTATTTTCCATAGATCATCCTTAAGGGACTCACTTAATTAAAATGAAGCTGCATTCACACTAAGCCAACCCTCATATTTTTGCAAACCAATTATTGCGCAGCATGCAGCATATAGCTCCCTGTGCTATTATTTTATCTCTGTTGGACATACAGCTCAGTAAAATTAATGCGCTGCAATTTTTAGCTGCCGCACAGGCAGTCCCAGCGTGACATCCTTTTAATTCAGTACTACTATTAGTACTACTATTTGAGAGCGCTTATGGCAAAGCTTGATAAGCTTTTGGATAAAGCACGTCGGCAGCCTAAAAGCATGGGCTTCGACGAGTTAGCGTATCTTTGCGATCACTACTTTGGCCCTCCTCGCCAGCAAAAAACCAGCCACAGGGTGTATAAAACACCTTGGCCCGGCGACCCTCGCGTTAATATCCAGCGGGGCAAAAATGGCGAAGCCAAGGCTTATCAGGTACGCCAAGCGCTCGCTGCCATTGATAAATTGTCGTCATCAGCATGACGATTGGAGTTGCACCATGGTGAACCATACCCATTACACCTACCGCATTCGCTGGTCTGAAGAAGACGACCAATTCGTTGGTTTATGCACCGAGTTGCCCAGCCTCTCTTGGCTTGCCGATACTCACCAAGAAGCGCTGGAAGGTATTCTTTCCCTCGTTGCCGATGTAGTGGTCGATATGGAAGCCGAAGGCGAAACACCCCCCACTCCACTTTCTGAACGCCACTACTCTGGTCGTTTTAATGTGCGCATTCCCCCGGAAAAACACCGTGAGCTTGCGATTAAAGCTGCAGAGGAAAATATCAGCCTCAACCGCTTAGTCAGTGACCGGCTCGCGAACGCTTAGCTAGCGGCTGCGCCAAAACCCCAACACCGGGTGATACCCCCACCGCTGGTTTCTAGCCGAGGCAGTGACCGTGCCGAAGGTACGGGCGGCGCGATCCAGGGAGATAGCCAAGTCTTCCGCTAAGTCAGCCAGCGCCGTTAAGTAGTCGCTTGCGCCCCATGGTTGTATCCGCTCGCCCTGTTCTTCTGATAGATCTATCCGCAACAGCAGGCTTTCTTCCACCGGTACGTAGAGCTTTTCGCCTCGCTTTGCGCCATCGTCTACGCGGTGTAGCGTCCAGGTTTCACCGCCCTCATCAGGCAACAACGCTAGCGTTATTTCAGGTTCGAGCTGCTGGCGAAATGGATCACGCTGAATCAATACACCGGTTAAATGTAGCTGCGGCATCACATGCCAACTGTAGGCTCCTAAGGGCGGAGGCTTGGGCGTTTTGCCAATTCGTAGCTCTTTTTTGGTTAACGGCTCGGCAGGCTGCTCGATCATCAGTTGGTGCAGCCGCTCATGTTCCAAATCGACAAGGCTATCTTTGGCGTGCAGTGTTTCCCGCGCCAGCACACGGGGGCGGGCGTCAATCACCTTGTACTCATCTTCCGTTAACAGCTCACTAAGCGAGTGGCTACTTAGCCGCCATTGAAGATCTGTTTCAAAACCAGGTTTGTGAAAAGCAGGCTTTCCAGGCTGCTCCCAATGCTTGAGATTGGTATCGAGCAGCAAAATATTGGGCGACTCACACACCTGCTCGCGATGTCGGCGTACGCGGCCCGCCAACTGAATAATCGAGCGCATGGACGATGGCTCTACAATGGCCCAATCATAGTCGTGGTCGCGGCCCACCTCCGTTACCGGCGAGCCAAGCACGATAAACAAGTGGTCGCTCTCTTCACTGCTATCCAATAGGCGGCGGATATCCGGCTGCTGAAAAACGCGATCAGGCTCCGCCCGTTGCAGTGTTCGATCTAACTGGCGCTCAATGCCAGAGCGCATCACCAACGGGTGGCGGGAGTGGTAAACGCAGAGGTGGATGCGCACACCTTCCGGCGCGCCCTGCTGAAACAGCACCCTGGCGACATCCACTAAGGGATCAATATTAGCCATGCGAACCAAACCAAAGCTGACCCGCTTGCCCGAATGTGGATCAACGGAATGATGCTGCTGGTGAAGCGCTAGCGCATTCTCACGCAGCAGGGTTGCGGTGGCGGGCCTTATCTCTTCAGGGCGTTTGCCCAACGGCGGCAACGCTAATATATCCGCGCGGCGGCGTACCGGGCTTTTGGCGAGGCGTTCTAACCGACGTTTGGCAAAGTCTTGATGCGCGGCCTTGAAGGTCTCGCTACTGGCACAGCTTTCATGCTGGCGGTCGTGCTCGTCGAACCAGGCGCAGCAAATGTCCACCGCCAAGCCCGGTTCGCCCCGGTGGCGCTGAAAGGCTTCACGCCCACTGCGATAGGCTTCATACAAACCCTCCACCAGCGCAGGCGGCAAGGTGGCAGATGACAGCAGCACCCTTGAACCTAGTAGCCCCGCCCAATTGACTAATCGAGTAAGCGCAGGCAGGTCGTTGATATCGAAATCGTCGATTTCATCGAGCACTAAATCGCTGCTCATCAGGCGCAGCATGGGCACGATCTGACGCCCGCCGCGCGTGCTCTCCGTGGCGGGCATTAGATGATCAACGGTACATACCAAAATGGGAGCGGCAATCAGCGCGCGAGTGCCCGGCTCATCGCTTAAACGGCGCAGTACCGGGTGACTATCAAAATTGCCGTCAAACACCACGTGAGCATCTTCTTCAATCAGCACCTGTTTGGAGGCTGAACCACTGGCTTCGGCTTCTTGCTCGTAGTGCTCAAACAGGGCTTTATTAGCGCTGCCACCCACGCGCACGGCGAGCTCGTCTTCACCTAAATGCAAACGATCACGTAAAGCTTGGCCGGTTTGAAGGGTTAGGGTGCGCAGCCCTAGCGCAATGCTAAAACGCGCGCCCTGCTGAGGGTTGGCCAGAGCGTACATAATGCGCCCATTGGCGAGGGTTTTACCGCAACCGGTAGACGCCATGTTAATGCCAAAAAAGCCTTGGCGCTGACTGCGCTCCCTAAGCGATTGGGCCAGGTCGAAAGCTTTATCCTGCCAGCGAAACCGTGGGTGGCTACTGCGCTTACGAAAGCCTTTATGGCGGGCTAAACGGGGTAAGTGGCTATCTACGCTGGGTAGCGCACGGGCGACCGCAGCGGCGTGTTTCTCAACTCCTAAAATATGTTCGTCTAACGGCTGATTAGGCTTGCCGGTTTTGCGCACGGTATTGGCAATTAATGGGTAGTTGGGTTCGCCGCGTACACGGTGCAGAGGGTCTTCCAGGCTTGAGTAGTGGTGGTCGGCCAGCATTAAGCTAAGCCGGGCTAAGTGCATAACGTAGCGGCTTTCCAGCCAGTGGCTACCATTGTGCAGCCGTGCCTGTAACCGCGTGGCAAGCTTTGTGGCACGCTCGCGCCATCGTGACGTACTAACGGGCAACCCTCTTTTAAACTGCCAGTAGGGCGCAATGCGTTTAGGATCTTGGGTCTCAGGAATCTCGTTCCACTCGGCATGAATAGAAGCAAACAACCCGCCTAGCTGCTCCGATTGAAGTGGTGCCTTTCCTCTACCCCAACGCCGCTCAGCCTCGCCATCGCGTTCCGGTGGCTTTAACGGTAGCCGGTGGTGGCTAAGCACTAGCCAACCCAACGCAGCCGCCAGCGGGGGCAAACGGCTAAACACCGCAGAGGTGGGTGTATCTAGCCCGTCGCGCTCTAACCCCACCAGCCAGTCCTGCTCTTGATAGTCACCTTCGGCCAGGCGCGCCAGCCAGGTGGCGTCATCGTCACTCCCCACAAAGGCTTGAAACAGACGCAGCGATATCCACTCATGACGGTATAAGTTGCGCCCATCTACTTTGCCTTTGAGCCGCTGCTGAAAAGCATCACAGGCTTTCCCAAGATCGTGCAGTAACGCGGCCAAGGCAGTGAGCAAGAGAATATCTTCACCGCTGTGCCAGTCATTTTCATCGCGGCGGCGCAGGATATCTCGGGCGGTGGTATTGGTCGGTACGGCTCCATTGAGATTGAACTGGGCAGCATCCCCCACTACCCACATCAGCTCGCTGTGGTCGTGGCCACGAATCCAGTGGCAGGCAACGGCGGTATTCTTACGGGCGGTTTTACGCAACAGCTTACGCAGCGTATCCAGCCCGGCTTGGGTAATCGGCGTTTGCCAAGTGCGGTCGCCCCGGCGCTCGGCAAACTGGTCGAGGATACGGCGCGTTTCTTTCAGGGCATTTTTATTGCACTGGGAAATCAGCAGCACGTTCATTACTCACCACTCCCCAGCCCGTGAGCAACTTCCTTGAGCGTATCAATCATGAAATCGAGGGATTCGGTGCGGGTTAAGCGCTCAATGCACGCTTGGCGGAACTCTTGCTCTTCATCGCCGCGCATGGCGGAAATAAACGCCTGAGGCAGGATGACGGCGTCTTTTACCAAGTCCGCCACATCAAAAACCAAGCCGCCCCGGCGGGTTTTACCGTGCAGTACTGCCAATCCATGAGGAATCCCCAGTACCCAAGTGGCGGTCGCCGCCAACCCGTAAGCGAGATAGTTGCCGTGATCGAGAAAGCGATTGGCGGGATCGGTGCCTGTGCCACGCTTGGCGCGGGTGAAATCGCCGTAATCAACTGTATTCACTGCGAGCTTAAACAGCGTTTTAGTTAATCGCGCTTCTAAGGCGAGCAGGTCGACGGTGCTGGGGGCTTTGCTGATCGCTTCGCGGTGATGGTTGAGCGCGCTGTGCAGGTGATCGGTGGTAATAGTAAAGCCTGCGTCTTTCATCACTCGGCTTGTCCACAGCGCTTCAATACGCGCAAGGCGCGCTTGCTGAAATGCGCGGGCGGCATCCAAGCGTTTGGCATCATCAAACCAAAAACGCACCCAATATTGCAGATACTCCGTGGGCCGGTACTCGCTTTGTGGTGTCAGCCAAGCGACATCCACATCGACTTCATTGGCAGCAAACAGCGGTGTGCCACCGCCTCCACAGAATCCGACTAACACACCCGCTTTGGCGAGTTCACGCATGGCGGCTTGGGTAATGGAGGTACCTGTCCCCAATAAAATCGAGGTGGTATTGGCAATGGGGATATTCCAGTAGCGGGATTTGCTGCCCTCATCGGTCACGTACTCCACTCGCCCACCATTCACCAATACTCGGCAGTGCTGGAGGTAATAAAGGTTTGCACGCTTGGAATGCAGGATGGTTTTAAGGTCAGAAGGCGAAAAGTCATCCATGGCAGCTCTCCCTATATTTTTTACCTATCTAACCATCCTTCGCTTTATAACGCCATTAATCTTCGCCATTCTTAGCCCATCTGATTCACCCCGGCCCTGCGCTATCGTCGTGCTACGCTTAATGCTAATTCACGGCTTTTAGGTGTTCTGTTATGCGCTTACGTCAACTTTCACGGGGTACCTTGGCGGCGGGGGCGGCGCTGCTGCTGTCGCTGCCTGCTCAGGTACAAACCAGTGCCGATTGGGCAGCTTACGATGAGGTGTTTGAAAGTGGGGCGCAGCACGCGCAGTGGTGGGATGCGGGTTGGACGGGCATCTATGCTGCAAGCCTTGCGTTTGATGCTTACCAAGCCAGCGAAGCCAACGACCCGGACGACCGTTTTGATGCCCGCGTAGGAGTCGTAAAATCCGCCTTAGCGCTGGGCGGTATGCTGACGGATCGCCAGCCGCATCAGGCGGCACTGGTAGAGTACGAGCGCCTTAAAGCGCAGGGTGAGTTAAGCGGCGTGCAGGCGTTGGGGCTTTCGCTTGCCCAGGCGGAGCGTGAACGCCGTGGGTTTGAGGCGCGGGTTAGCTCGCTGGTGGTGAACACGGTGGCGGGGGCGGTAATTGCCGCTGACGGTCGCGAGCGGGATGGTGCCATCAACTTCGCTACAGGCATGCTGATTAATGAGCTGCAAATTTGGACGCAGCCTAATCAGGCCTCCAGCGCGATTAACCGCTTTCAGCCTGCCCGCGTGTCTCTTGGCCCCATCACGTTAGAAGGCGAATACGCGCTGATGGTATCGCCCCAGCAGATTGGCGCTACCTGGCGCTATTAGGTCGTTACCTCCTCTCTACGCTCTTTATCTACGCTCCGTGCCTACATTGCCATCGTCGTTTTGTTAGGCACTTTTGGAGTGGGCGGAAGATTAGCGCGCTTACCGTTGTCAGCGCGCCGTGAGCGCGTAAAATATCCGCCACTTTTTTGGTTTCACCAAATGTTATGTTATAACTTATTTATTCGATAGCGAGGACGCTCGATGAGTGAGCACATGCATCGCCATAACAAGGAAGGCCCTTGTCATTTTTCGCTGATGTCGTTGTCTGCCACTAAGCGGTTGGGCTTTGTCGCGCTCCCGTTGCTGGCGCTTTGGGGGCTGGTGGTGTGGGCAGGCGGGTGGCCGTTATGAGTGAACGTTCCTCTTCGCGTTTGCAGCTGCACGACCTGCACTTGGCCCAGGGCCGTCGCACGGTGTTAGAACATGTGGATGGCGATATTAAGCCCGGCGCGATTACCGC
>Ga0209128_1001578_pt1 | contig 15477 bp, 21 predicted proteins | sample ETNvirnome_6_100_FD_184072 | JGI IMG/M metagenome (GOLD analysis project Ga0209128, IMG submission 184072) | Marine viral communities from the Pacific Ocean - ETNP_6_100 (SPAdes) (version 2) | ecosystem: Environmental > Aquatic > Marine > Oceanic | place: Pacific Ocean | collected 2013-06-19 | reverse complement strand
ACCAAAATTCACAACATGCCCTTCCCAACTCTCCAAAATGAACATTTGTAGTATAACTAAAGTCTGCTCCAAAAATACTGAATTTACCTACTTTCTTCCACAGTGCAAAAGCAATGGCATAGGCAATTGTATTATTAAAATAAGCGCAACCCAAATCCTTGATAATTTTTTCCAGTGGATAAAGCTCAATGGCTGGCACCCTCTTATCCAATTCACAGGAATAAACAGGACACTCCAAAGTTGGTAATATTTTACGCATCACCTCAGTCTGTGGTCCTGCATCATCTGTGTCAAAGAATCGGGAAACAGGGTCCATCATAAAAACTCGATCTGTCTTGACCACCGAGCACATGGAATTAATTGCCCAAACCTCATCATATTCAACGCTGTGGGTAATGCTCATGTGATAATCCAATTGGCTCTGACCCATGGCAACTAGAGCAATATGTTTGCCTTCTACTCTTTTGGCAGACTTAGGCTTGCTACTGCCATTGTGTTTCATAATTAACTGGTTGGAATCGTCAACTGTCCTGATCTGTAAGCGTCTTTTCGATCTCTCGCATCACCCATCACCTTGAGCCTTCCCAAAGCGCTTTCATATCTTGCGTTATAAACCGACATCATATCCTGCTCACCCTTCATGTAAACATAGCCCTCGATCAAACAGGCATACAGCAATGCTGCTGGTGCATTTGTTGAAAGCCATGTAGACTCAGAATCCTCTCCTGCGGTAATCGATGCAGGGCGATAAAAATAATGTAATTCTACTGTATATCCAGAATCTGGCGTTGGCGCAACAATAAAGTAATCGTTGCTAAAAATAGCATAATACTCAGGCTCTCCTTCCGTAGAGGCGTTTGGATATACCTCTCTAATCCAGTTTACATCCTTGTTTATCAAAAAGGTCTGATTGCTGCTGCTTGTATAAGAAAGGGAATAAGGTGCTAAAAAATCCGAAGGTATTCCCAAATACTGATTGCCAGAAGTGACAGCCCCACTCTGGTTCTTCCTAAATACAGGCAGTTGAACATTCTCAAGAATACGATCCTCAGCCTGTTTAATCATATCAGGCAAATAGGTTGTAAAAGAACTCTCGGTATTCTGTAAATAGTTTTGGATCAGATTTTTTAACTCAGCATAGGTCATATTTTTCACTATTTTTTAGTGATTCTAGTTTTTTATCAGCCATTTTTTATCCTTTAACTCGTTGTTATTTTAAGCATTCCCACTTGTCCATGCATGGTCAAGCCGACAGTCCTTGATCCCATAGAAGTAACGCCACCTCCTATCGGGTTAAACGCATACAGCCTTCTGCTTGCTGCTTGTGCCTTATCTGGTCTTGGGTTCTCCAAAGTAATCGGATCATCTACTGGAACTCTGCCCAACTGATATTGGGGCTGATCCTCATCCAAACACTCTGGACAAACCAAGAATCCACTTGGAGTCATGTCAACGATTTCGGGCTTCAAATCATGGAGATCGTAACGAAAACCACAACGATCACAGAAACCAAATGCATATTTACCTGCGGCAAACTGGGTCATTAGTTATATCCAGTCCACGGCACAAAATGGAAATTAGCTTTTACCCTGTCTTCTTCGGAAGCCAATCGCCACTGTTCCTCATACTCCTGCTTTAAAATAGGTAACCGTTCTGAAACCTGTGGTTTTTTCATTGCAATATAATAAGCAAGCCCAGAGACCAAAGCAGGAATAAACCGTTTTGGAACATCCATGTTGTTGCTTCCGGGCTCACCGCTGTCATAAATCTGTCGAATACGATAATACGCCACTGTATAGGTCTGGGTGCTATCAGGCACGGGCCAAAGAGTAAACTGGGGGGTTGTAGTCAGTCTCTGAATCCATATCTGTGTAGGCTGACCTGTCAATAATTTGTTTGGGATATCCGAATATTGCGTTGTCGAAATTCTGGTCAGTTGATAATCGGTCTGGGCGGAAACATCCCCCGCATCCAGTCTCATGTGTGCTTCCATAAGGTCAATGGTATCATCTGCCAAAGTATAGGTCGCTGTATCGGCAACACAGGTTTCAGTGCCGCTTTCAATTGTCCACAGGTTAATTCCACGATTCTGCCATTCCAGCATCATCATATCGACACTGCGCCTTGCGGTACGATAATCATAACCGGTGCGAGCCTCTAAACCGGCTCGTTCATAGGCTTCTTCGACAATCTCACCTATATTGAGATTGAAATCATTAGTGGTTGCAATAGCCATTCAATGACTCTCTTAACCGTTTGATCGGAACTTTTGAGGTCTAGCTGCTCCACTGCCACGGGCAATTGTATATTTCCCGTAAGCATCAGTTTTAACTGCACCGCCTTTAGAATATTTTCTTTTCTTGGTTTTCTTGGGGCTGCTTGATGTTGAATCAAAATACTCTGGCATAATTTGCCTCCCTTTGCTTTTACGTTTAGGTTTACCCGCTTTGGAATGAGCTATAGCAATAGCCTGTTTCTGTGGATACCCTTCACGCCTAAGCGTTGAGATGTTCCCAGAAATAGCTTTACTAGAACGCCCACTTTTAAGCGGCATTATTTCTTAGCTTTTTTCTTTGCCGTCTTCTTGGCTGGAGACATCGCTTTCATTGCTGCGGTTGCCTCCTTTTTGGTCATCAGATTGGAATCTACAATGACATCTTCGCCATCGACTGTAGTTGCTACCTGAAAGATTGGTTCGCCACTCGGCACCATTTCGCCATTTTGGACTACTTTATACTTAGCCATATATCCTCCTAGCTTGGATTGGTGTAGTGCTTAATCACTTTCATAACAATAGTATAACTATCGCCACTGCTGTGACCAACTGTTGTAAATTGAACATCGCCAGTTGCACCGCTTCCTGCATTATCAGGAACACCACTAAACTCAGAAAAATCTAGTTCGTCAGTCCAGTCAGCAGGTAGCTGAATGGCTAAAACATCGGAAGTGGCATCAAAATATATTTTGACCCCCATGCCAATATTACTGAACCAGATTTTCTCGATGCTTACCGCATTGCAAGACATCTTGGTTACCGGGTTAGTGGTTAGTCCAGAAACATCAATTTTGGTGACGGCACTTTCTCCAGTACCGTCACTTATATTGGTGAATTTGAATATAGCGTGTTGTCCACCATCTTGAATGGTTTGTGTTGCTACTGCATCAGCCATAATTTACCCCCTATTAAGCGTCAGCAAATGGTGTTACTAAAGTTCCTGAACCAAGCAACTGTGCTGCAACATGGTATTTAGCGCTTGCCATTGCAGTAATAACTACAATGCTTCCTGCTAAACCGCCTTTAGTTGTGCCGTTTTGTGTAAAGGTGTCATTAGATGCACCAGAGATAAAAGTTTTACCTCCTGCACTGTCATCAATACCTGTGTAAGCACCACCAACAAATTTGTCAGTGCCATCGGTTGTGATGTCCATATCTGTTGCTGCCGTTACGACAATAAAAGTGAATTGTGCACCCAAATTACATAATTGATTTGGGTCTGTTTTATCATCAGGCTCTGTTACAACAATGCTAGGTAGAGTAAACACTCCATCTGCATCATTACATAACAGTGCTCTACCAGCATGGCTGGCTACTGTGATAGTTGTGTTAGCTGTTAAACTAACAACGGAATTATAACCTGCGTTTATAAAACCAGCGAGTGATCTTACAGGTCCTGAAAAGGTTGATTTTGCCATAATTTCCTCCATCGGAAATAAGTCCTACCGTCTTGGCTTGTCTGCTAGGTCAGTCTGTAGGACAAGTTATTCCTAGATAAGTAGATGCGGGTTGAGTAAGAAACCCCCGCATCACAGGTTCCATTAAGCTGCGATTAAGCTCCTGAAGAACCGTAAGCACCAAGCGGATCAGATACCCCAAAGGAATATCTTTCTCTTGCTTTATATCTTACGTTTCCAGTGTCAAAATCACCGTCCATGCTCGTTTCCATAGCAGTTCTAACGAAATGCTTGAAACCATTTGGAATATCCGTCATGACAAACCATGCATCAGTATCGGTTAGATAATGATTCACGGCAAATCCATCAGGAATAATACCCATAGACTTGATAGCATTGATGTCGTTGTCAGCAGTTGCAACCCGAAGTTCGGATTTCAATACTCTCTGAGCAACAAACATCAAATTAGGCGGAATAATCAACTTACGAGGTTGGGCTGCAATAAGCAGTCCTCTCTCATCCGTCCACCCAGCAATTGTTATAATACCAGCTTCCAAAGAAGTCTCGTTTAAATCAGCTTGAGTAGAGGGTGTATTTGCATTTGTTCCACCCGAAACAAGGGGGTGAGAGGTGCTGAATAAATCAACGCCATCACCTGAGTTGTAAGACCCACCGCTAAACCCATTATTAAATGGATTAACAGCTTTAACTTGTTTCGTATAAGCCATAGCTCTGGCAAGTGCTTTCGTGTAGCGAGCAGAAAGAGAATCATAAAGATTATCTTCCATAGCTTCTTCAGTAATTGCAAATCCCATCGCAATGGTTTCATGGTTGTAACGAGCGGTAAAAGATTCTTGGGCGTTATCATAACTGATAGCAGACCCTTCGTCTTTCACAGGGGCGGCATTAAAGCCACTGAGTTTGAGATCCTCTTCAAACGATCTGTCTGAAGATTCGGTCTCATACACATCTTCATGCTCATCATCATACTTTGCATACTCTAATCCGAACAACGCATTCAGTCCGGGTAAGAGTTCTTTTAGCAACTGCGCTCTTGAAATAGCCATTAGCTAATCTCCCTATAATCCGGTTGTGTTGTCATAAAGGTGCCCAGCATTAAATTTACAGATAACATCCGTATAGCTATCTCCAACCGCAGAGTTCGGACCATCGACAAAATCGATGATACGAAGTGGTAGCGTATTGGTGGTAGCCGAAGTCGAGATATCAACTGCATTTTTACTGGTACCAATTGAAGTAGAGCCTGCTGTCTGGACAACCGCACAATTGCTTCCCAAAATGGTCTGTGCGGCAGAGCCATCACATTGCATTTGGAAAAGAACATTAGGGTCATCTATGACGTATGCTGCAGCGTCTGATGCCGCGGTTGATGCAACCCATTGCTGGTTGAATGTCAACTGGTTGGTATTTGGGTCGGTGTATTTACATCCGACAAAAAGACCTACAGGGGTCATTGAAGTAGTGCCTTCGTCTTTTTCAACGGTACCGGCAGCCACTAATTTGACAAAATCACCATAAAAGATAGCAGTACCATAAGCACTTGCTATTTTAATATGACGAACTTTTCCTGTAAAAGAACCATTTACACTCAAACCTGCTTGAGGCATCGCACCGTACGGCGTTGCACTTGAAGGCATAAGTAGTCTCCTTACATCACAAAGTTAAAATTAAGCAACTTCTTGAAATATAAAACTATTTCTTGATGTTGCCACCGAAAGAGACCCTTGATTGCCTTTCTGTTTCCATTTTAGGCATTCTTGGATCATTCTCTCTTAGGTAATTATGGTCAATCCCGTCCATCTGTTGATCAGACATTTGCTGGTAATATTCCCGGCGCTGTTTGACAACTTCTGACGGTGCTTTGCACAATAATAACCCTCCAACCTCAATTGCTCCTTCCTCTGCCCAGCGTGAGTCCTGATCTGAAAGTATCTTCAGTTCAGGATGATTCTCAGCCTTGACGGGTTCCCACCCCTCTCGAAACCGACTGGATACGTTGGTGTTATCTGGTTGTCCTACCATACTGGTACGAATCCATCTAAACTCCCAACCATCCACTGGTTCAGGGTCAGGAAGAACATTCGGTGGAGACCACGATTTCTTACGCTCTGTGGTTTCACGTTTATACTCCTCTCTCGGAGCGCGCTCTTCAGACATACATATATCCTATTATTTTTCCAGCATCATATCCTTAACCATCTGGTTAGCATACTGTTCTGGAGTTACCCCAAGTTTCTTTGCGAGAGCCACTTGAGTTGCTGTAAGCTGCACTTTGCGCGGTTTAGCACTGTTGTTGCGTGTAGCAGGTGCGACCACGGAACTCTGGGAAGTTGCGCCTACAGCATCTTTTATTTCCTTCCCAAAGAAATCTGGAAAAACTTGACCCATTCTTGAATCAATTTTTTCATAATATTCATCAGATCGAGGATCAATATTGTCCTCTCTCACTAATTTTTCATGAACCCCATAAGCAAAACTGGTCATTTCAGAATCGGTGCCAAACCATTGGTTTTTAGCTTGCCACTCAACCGCTTTCTTGTCGGGTTTCGGAACTTGTTGTTGAGGCATATACTGTTGCTGGGGAGCCTGTGGCACTGGTGTTTCCGGCATCTGCGCATTAAATTGTTCAGCGCTTGCCTGATCCATCGTTGCTCTGGTCAGTTGCTCCTGTGCGGCAACCATTTCTTCAGTGTTGCCTTGTTCATAAGCCTCTTTGTATTTTTGCTGGGCAGCTTGCTTGGCAAAACCTGCTCTCTCTTCAGCTTGCTTGCCGATGTATTCCTGCCCGTTTACAATCAAGCCGTTAAGACGGTCATTCTCCGCTTTTACCCTCTGGGCATAAACAATCGCCTCATCGCGGAGTTTTTCAGATTGTTCCTTTTGCCGCCTTTCATCATGGCTCTTGGCGGTCAGTTGATCAATTCGCCATTGAGCTGTCTTGTCCACATTGAGAATTTCTTCATCAATAGAACCATCTTTAACATCTTCGGCAAAAACTTTTTCTTTCCTTACCGGTTTGGTTTCAGCATCATCAATGATTTCTATATCAAGTTCACCTTGGGTTTCAGCTTCCTCATCTGGTTTTAAACCAACTTTGGACTTCACTCCCAAGAATTTTTCTTCGTTGCTCATTCCTGAGCTTTCTGTATCAGTCATATCTTTTCTATTCCTCTGGGGTCATCAACCACCGCTTCAATATTATCATCATTAAGAAGTCGGAACTCCTTGCCACGAATTTTAATGCGAGTGCCACTGAAAGCACGAAACAGAACAAAATCGCCTTGCTTACACCAAGCACCAGTAGGAAATCTGTTTTCATCTTTGTAGCAATCGGGTCCCATCTTTAGAACAAATCCAACTATCGTGGAGACTTCCTCACTCTGCAAGGTTTCTTGCGCTTTCAGGATTCCCCCTTCGGTCTTCTTTTCTTTTTCCGGGATTGTAATCAGGATTCGATATCCTGTAGGTTCGGGCAACTGAGTTGCTTCTTTTTGTTCTCTATCAATATCGAGAGCAGTTTCCATAACCACCTCTTTGCGTAAAATTATTAAGGGTTTTACGACCCCCTGCGGCATTATACCGAATTTAGAGCCGTTCCAGTTCCTCGATTATATCCAAGAACTCGCGCTCTGCGAGGGCTAAGCCCTCAATCACACCAGCTTGATGTTTATACTCATCAAAACTGGCACAACTTCCTGTAGCAACATTATCGGCTTTAACATTCAACAGCTCACGAAGTTTCTTCTTAAACTTGTCAACCAGAAGGTCGCCAGTAAAATCACTACTCGCCATCATTATTACCAGATGTTATATCAGTTGCAAGCCTTGATGCAATTTCTGCGGCTTTGATTGCCTCTTCACTGCTAATCTCATCTCCCTTCACCTTAGCCTCGAGTACATCACTGATCAATTTCTGTTCCATGCCGGACTCGGCAATCTTCTCTTGTGAACGAATGCGCTCAAGTTCAATGGCATCGCGGGCTTGCGACTTCTGCATATCGATTTGGGCATCAATGGTATCAGCCTGCGCCTTACGCTGCACTTCGGCTTCCTTGATATCCAATTCTCGTATTTTGGCTTGCACCAATGGATCTTGCATTTGTTTTTGTATTCGTTGTTGTTCGATTTCCATTTGATGCTTTTGCAATAATTTTTCCGCAGCATCGGCAACCAGACCCGATAATCTCTTTTCGATTGATTCCGGCAATGGTTCGCCCAGTGGTGGCAGTTCGGTGCCTAGTTCCTGTTCAATCTCGTTACGATACAAGAAGGCTAGATGTTCCCTGATGTGTGCTTCAACGGCTGCCCTCAATAACTCCATGCCCTGCGGGTTGTTCTGTCCCATCTGCGCCAGTTCGGGGTCTTGGATGGCTGCCATGTGCACCTTGATGTGTGCCTCTTGGTCTTGATACTCAAAGGCTTTCACTGGTTCCCCGTTGATCATGCTCATGTTCTCACTCACGGGATCAGCAGGTTTAATGTCGTTTTCAAGCGGGATAATCTTGTCAGCATCATGAATGCCGAGGGTATTCAGCATCTGCCTGTGTAATTCTGGCAGGTTATACATCTGTGGTGCCTGCTGTGCCAATTGCAGTGCCGCCTGATACTGCATGATGCGTTGTGCCATCGTTGCCGAGTTCGGATCGGACACCGGCATTACATCAACACGGTCATCGAAGTCTTCCATCTTGATTTCAACATCTGGATCAACTTCGTATGGATATGAGGGTGAAGTGAAATCTTTGATCACATTCACCAAAATATTAAATTCTTGTCTCATGGACGCATGGAGCCTTGCTTGGATTGCACTCATCACTTTCATGGCTCGCTCCAAAATAGCCAAGGTAGTTCCCACTGGTGCTTCCTGTTTCATGTCGGTGACGTTCATGTCAGAGGCGCTGGTAAAGCGTCTGCCTTCCTCAACGATATTGCCCAACAGTTGATACAGCACTGTCGAGGGTTCTTTGTAGGGCAGGAATGAAATGTTATCCCGAATAGCGCCACCGGGAATATCCACATCCCTAAATTCGCCCGGCATGATCGGAGTGTCATCGCCCTTGATCCTAAGCCCTCTGGCTTTCAATCCACCCGGCAGATTCGATAAGGTGCCTGCATCCACTAACTGTCTGAGTAATGAGGTGGCTGATTTTGCCAATCCACCAATCAAATGCACCAGACCAAAACCATAAAAACCTAGTCCCGGTAAATACTGGTAGTGAGCATAATGCTGTCGCATCATGCGGGTTTCATCGCCTTCATACCAATTCCTGCGAATCGCAAGAATGGTAGAACTTGAAAGATCAATGGTAACCACATAAGGCAGCGCCACTCCGGTAGGTTCGCCCATCTCATCGGTATCCTCAAGACCCTCAAGGTCCAAATTGACCATCATTTCCAGCAACGTATAACGATTGTCGAAGTCATAGGCTGATCGATCACCGGTCAGTTCATCATATTTCTTCCTGATATCATCAGGATCGGGAGAGGCATCAGGGAGATCAACATCACGATAGAACCCGGATACCTGTAATTTACGCACATCATTGGCATTTTTCTTCATCACATGGGTAGCCCGATCCGCCATCTGCAAGTCGGTTGCCCCATAGGAAACAATAAAATCTTCTGCGGGCACGAAAATAGCACAGGGTCGATCCATATTAGGATCATAATAAACTTTTCTGAAAGCCGATCCCGCCAACGGCAATGAGAACAACAGCTTCTCGGTCTCAGTCCTATATTCGGTCATCCTGTCGGTCAACAGGTAATTCATGTAATCCTGAACCCGTCCTGCCTGTTGTTCTTTCTCAGGGGTAATACGACCTAAAATCTTGGTGTTTACCGGACCAGCTGCCGGAAATATCTCGGTAATGGCTTGGCTCTGGAAACGCACCACAGCTTCGGTCAGCATCGGGTGAAACACTCCACAGGCTCCGGGCCAAGGTAAGGTTCGGTCTTCGAGCTTCAAGCCAAGCTGATCCAAACCCTTGATATAGGTTTCTTCCCAGTCTCCTCTTGAATCACGGTCTCCCTGATATTGTCCGATCAACTCGGAAGAAAGTTTCTGTAAAGATCTTTCATCCATCTCTTCGGCAAGATTATTAAAAAAATCGCTATTCGGTTCAAAAGCATTGGGATCAAGATCAATCAGCATTCCGCCATCTTCGGTCTCGGTGCCCATACCATTGGAGCCTTCTATCTCAACCTGCACACTTGCTTCTAGTTCCCCCTCTATCGGGGTTGCTGGGATTATTCGTTCAATTGCCATAAATTAGTAAAACTCCGCTTTGGTTGGAAAAAATGGTTCATCTTCTTCATCACTGTAAAGGCTGACAAATCCCCCTTGCCTGAATCTCAACAGGGCTTGGGTGCTGGAGTCAACCAAATCATCATGTTCGGCATTGGGGAAAGCGGCAAACTCCTCAATCACTTCATCTGCCCATCTTGTCTCCGGTGCCCAGACCACGCCCGTGGCAAATAAATCCGCTACCGCATTGACCCTTGCAATCTTGTCGTTGCCCCTTGAGGGACTGAACTCCGATACCGGAATACCCATCTGCCGCAATTCAAAAATAAGCGGGGTACCCGCAGCTTTCGCCTCCACCACAAAGGCATCAGGTTCATATTGCTGCCACATCTTGTAGGCAACCTTCTTCAGTTCTGGAAACTCCATGCGTTCCTTGAAAGCATCCAAGAGGATTAGATTCGGGGCTTTCATGCCCTCCTCGTTATCCATGTAGAATACTCCCCATGTGGTACAAGCCGAGTAGTCGGCTCGTTGGGTTTTCAGGAAAGCAGTATCCCATGACTGAATTAAAAATTCACATTTCGGTGGTGAGTCCTGTTCCCAGCGTTTCCACCATTCCCGCTTCACCAGAGCGCCTTCTTCGGCACTAGGGTCTTGTTGATATTGGGCAGACCATTTCGAGACCGGTAATTCTTCCTTCAGGGACTCCAGTTCTTCCAGCTTCCAGAAGCCGGGCCACAGAGACTTGCCAGAAGGCAAAATAGCAGGAAATTGAATTACCCGCCATTCTTCTCCGCCACGCTTGATGCTGGTTTTCAGCAAGCTGCCGGTTAAATCCTTTTGGTGCCAACGGGTCATGACCACTATGATCGAACCACCGGGTTGCAATCTCTGGCGTGGACCTGAGGTGTACCATTCAAATGTCTTGTCAAATACCCTTGGATCGGCACTGGCTCCTTCCTGTTCGGAATGGGGATCATCGATGATCAATAAATCAGCACCTTTACCTGTCACTGCACCACCAACACCGATAGCGAAATACTCGCCACCCTTGTTGGTATTCCAGCGTCCTGCGGCTTTTGAATCGGCTTGCAGGCTAACTTTATCAAAAACTTTCTGATAATCTTTCGAGCCTACCAAGTTACGCACCTTTCTGCCAAAGCCCACTGACAGCTCGGCTGTATGTGCGGTCTGAATGACCTTGCCATCCGGTTTCTGCCCCAAGAACCATGCGGGCAATAAATAGGAGGCAAATTCACTCTTGGTATGACGCGGGGGCATATTGATGATCAGTCGCTTCAAATCACCCTTGATCACCCGTTCAAATTCTTTGGCAATGATTTTGTGGTGATCGCCCTGAATGAAGGCGGGCCACATGGACTTCACAAAAAATAGGAAATCATTCTGGCAGTTTTCCTTGACCTTTGCCTGTTCCAGCGCTTCCAACTGGTTGAGCAATGCCACCTTCTCCTCATAGGAGAGGGCATCAATCTTCTGTTCGGTTTGCTGGTTGATCTGCATTACAATCTCGATACATCCAAGCCAAAGGGCAGTTGACCGCCAGAGCGCCAATGGTAAGGGGTTTTGGCACTGATCACCTCACCCTTCTTAATCTTAACCACACGCAAATCATCGGGAGTTATGTTTCTGCCAGAGCGAACAATATCCTCAATGCTGCCCGGCTTCAGATACATCTTCTCAATATTGGCAATGGCTTCTTCCAGATTCACGGCTTTGTTGCTGCCCGGAGCAATATTAATTCTGGAATGGGCTTCCTGAAACTGTTTACCGCCATGACCTCCAGACCTTTCCTTGCCCAAGCCTTTTAAGGTGGGGGGATGGTCGGAAATCCTTACGGCAATATTAGCGGTTTTATTGGGACCCAAGCCAACATCTTTGTTGATAAGAAAATACTTGGATTGGCTGCCTTGCGGAGTTGGAGCACCACCAATCATCCTGTTTTTTGTAGCATACTGCCTAAACACATCCGCAGTCAGATCAACCTGTTGCTGTAACCCCTTCTGGCTGGGGCTTATATACTCCATCACTTGAGTGTTCAACGGTAATTCTCGATCACCTACCCTAACAATATCACTGGACTCAAAGCGCGGATTCTTCAAGACGCTCTCCCGAAACTTTCTGCCGCGCAGTATTTGCTTGGCACCGCCCTGCGCCATCTTGCCGCTTTTGGAAAGTATTTTCATCGAAGCCCCTAGAGGCGCACCAAGCCCACTAAAGATTAGGGCATCGCCCAAGGCTCCCAGTCCTTGCAGACCGGCTCGTCCAAACTCGCCAGACTTCAGGTTCTGTAACATACTGACACTGTTCTCGTCAGGATACATGCCCAAGGCATCCAATACTCCAGCGCCCGGTGCAAAATAACCGGCAGTGGTTGCCAACGATTTTATTCCTTCAGCCATTCCTGTACCTGTTCAAGTAGTGTTTCCTCCGTTCCATAGCGTTTTTCAAATTCTTTCTTGTAAGGGTGACGGGATACACACTTCGTGGTATTTATGCCGGAACGGTGATGATTCCAACAAAGTGGTATTGTCAGGAAATGCGCTCCCGTCTTGGTCTTGCCGTCCAGATGGTGTGGTTCACAAGGAGAGACCACTCCCATCTCATTGCGGCAGACAATGCATCCAAGCTGACAGATCAGGTCTAGCCATAGCTTTTCCATCTTGTTAGGGGTGCGACCCTTCACTTGATATGGAATCCCATGTAGAGAAGGAAAAACAATAAAATCTTAAATACCACTTTCATATTATCACCTAGTATATTACCAGTACTGTAATTACCAGTACCCAGTAAGTACCCTTAAACTAAAACCTTAGTAAGAATACAGCCTGTATATTACTAGCTGGTATCTTACTAGAGACAGTACATTCACCGAATTATAGTATTTAACACCCCTTCACAGTTTCTTGTCAAGTGATTTCTGCGTTAAATCTGTGGGTCTGACAGTACGACGACCTTTCTGTACCAACAATCCTTTAGTCACCAACCCTCTTATCAAAAAATGAATCTGACCGGGACTCTTTAACTGTAAGCCTTTGGCAATCTCCTTATAAGTAGGAGCGCAGTAATGATCCTGCCAGTAACTGCGTACAAACTCCAATAATTCCTTTTCCCTAGTAACCATCCTGTTAATATACCATTACTATAGTACTTATACCTTAATCAAAACCTTTAGTTCAACCCTGCCAGTCCCTAACTTTTACCCTTCTTTTACCCCGCCTGTACCTAGCCTGTACCTATACCTACCTTAGTGCCTCGGAAAACCTTTGCCGGTGGGCAATACAGAAGATGGCTTGGACAAGATTCTCAAAAATATATAAAAAATTTTTTAGACAAAGGGACTCCTTGGGCACTTCCTTAATTCATAAGGGTAGATGATAGCATAATGACAGCATAAATAAAAACAAAGGGGGGTAGGGTTCGTAAAAACTAAGAATCAAGTGAGTGGATTGCTGTTCGGGGTTGTTCGGCTACTTTATTTGCAAAAAGGGGGGGTGTGGGTAGGGGGGGTAGCTAGTTGGGTAGGTAGTCTTTTAGGGGTGGGGTGAAACTGCGGAGATTGTCTAATGGAGTGCCTATGATCTGAGATAGTCTCATGGTGATACCATTCTGATATGCCTACTCATTACTCAGGATTAGTTTCAGTTTCTCTTTGATCTCGGATTCTAACTCGACACTACTCTTATTGTTGTTCACTGTTACGTTCACTTTGCTATCAGGATTGAATATATCTATGTCTCTATGCCTGCCTAACATCTCCAATGCCTTTAGCCTTGCCATGACATGCTCGTTCTTTGTTTCCTCTACTAATCTCTCCACAATATAGCGTGAGAGAGAGAGTGCTGTAGTTAGTGAATTAGCCTCTTTCTGCTTAGTTAATGCACCTACTCTTGAGGACACCTTGGGGTTGCTTAAGACCTCATGTGCTGACCTGTGAACACTACTGTCCTTTGTGCCTTGTCTGACATTGTATGCAGTCCTGTAAGCATCTGAGGCTGAGTTACCCTTAACGTATTCTTGGCAGAATAGTTCTTGTTTGCTTGTTAGGTTTCCTACTAGTTTTAGTTTGGGTTTAGGTTGATCAGTCATAGACTGATAATATTTGTTTATCTCCCCGCGATCAAGACTGCAAAATGCTACCTATTTGATACCTTAATATTGACCTGTCAATATTTACTTTCTACTTCCCATTAAACTGATATAAGAAAGACTGCATAACAACTGTATTATTGATTGCATTTTGTTATAATCTTTATATCGAATATCGTTTTGGTTTAAATCAATTCCTAGATACCAAAGGTCTGATTCAAAGGATGACAAGGACGAGTCCTAAAGGTTGAAACACCGTCAAAGTGAAAGTCCTCTAGCAGATAGCAGAAAGGCTAGATCAGTCAAGCAGAGGTTGGGCGATTCGAGATAAACAGATGCGCCTTGGCAAGACAGAGAACAAATGAGTTTGTAGATACTCATGACCTATCAATAAAAATCTAGGGCTGAAACAGATGCCAACAGACAGGACGGAACGTCCTAAAATGTAAGTCTCTAAAGGGGGTTTTCTCAATTCAGATATCAATCTCATAAGTTAGGAATGGTTGATTATTTACTGATTGGGGATAAGCCAAGTCGCAAGACGTAATGAGCATTGTCGAGGTTTTATAAAGAACCTAAGAAAGTATTTATGACAGGCAGAGTGGGTGGATTTCTCCTCCGCTCCTCTGCAACTACTGTCGCTAGATGTGTATCTAGCCTGAATGAAGCGAAAGCAGAAACAGTAATATCAATTTTTTAATCATAGGAGAAAATCATGAACAAAAAATTAGAAAAAATTAAATCAAACATAGAAACCAATCTTCACAAATATATTGTCAATCAAGAAAAGAAAGACAAGGAGTATTGTGAAAGACATCCCGATGCTGGTTTTGATCTATCTGACTTCCCTAAGAGATCAGATTATGACTGCTCAATTCACATCGATGAAGATGGGAACAGAGTATCAATCATATTTGATGGTGGTCTGATCTATGAAGAAATCAATTGCCATATCATCATTACTGGTGATGGTGCTGAAGACTTTGAAGAAAGATATTGGTTCGATAGTGAAGTAGCATCAAAGATATTTGGTTTATCTAAATATGATTGGAGTGGTTACGCATCTTATCAAATAAATGTCTATGCCTCTTAATCAAACAGAAGATAGGGGAGTCGTAATGACTCCCCAATTCTTTCAATCTGTCTCAGGAATTAACCTGACTGACGAGTGTCCGAGAGGACATAGAAACAGAAAATTACAGGAGAAAATCATGACACGAAGAATTAACAGATATGAGCGTAATAAAAGAGCAGAGTATAGAGGACAACCTCTAACTCAACTAATCGCAGTTGGTGACAACCGTGTTGCCTTGCTCAAGGCAAAACATGACGTAATCAATAATGCAATTATTGATGCGTTCAACAAGAGTGCTGATCTCAAGATTGAATATGAATTGCGACAAGCAATTCACCAATCCTGATTTAGCACAGAG